>Ga0207701_10005703_pt1 | contig 12478 bp, 9 predicted proteins | sample KBSSwiSSwithPhiX_FD_184294 | JGI IMG/M metagenome (GOLD analysis project Ga0207701, IMG submission 184294) | Switchgrass rhizosphere bulk soil microbial communities from Kellogg Biological Station, Michigan, USA, with PhiX - S5 (SPAdes) (version 2) | ecosystem: Environmental > Terrestrial > Soil...
CACCGCTCTCGCGGGTAAAGGCGAGTGCCGACGCGCGATCGCCCGCCGCTGTTCGCTGGCCCTCGGCCCTCGGACGTTGTTGCTGACGACCGGACCGCTGCAGCGCGACGGCGGCGCGGACGCGATCCTCGGCGGCATCGAGCGGCTCGCCCCCTACGACGTTGCGACGATCATCGTTCCGCGCGGCGACGCAGATATGGTGGAACGCGCTCGCCTGATCGCGCTGAAGCAGCCGGGCCGCGTCGCGCTGTTCCCCGGCGTGGACGCCGCCGACGAACGGTTGGCGCGCGGCGCCGCAGACGCGATCCTCCTCGGCGACGACCACGATCGGATCGGCCGCGCGGCCGGGCTGGCGCTCCTGTACGGCACCCTCCCGATCGCGCCCGAGGTCGGCGCGAACCGCGACTACCTCGTGGACTACGACGCCGCCTCGCGGACCGGACACGCCATTCTGTACAGCGCCGCCGCGCCCTTCGAGATTGAGAGCGCGGTCCGACGGGCGCTCACGTTGCGCGCAGACGGCGACGTGTGGTCGCTGCTTGTGAAGACGCTGATGGCGAGCGCGCCCCGCTGGTCTGCCGCCGCCGCCTCCGTCACCGAGATCGCGACGCAGTACCTGGACAGCACCGCCGCCGCGACCGCGCCCTAGTCTAGCGATTCGCAAGGCGCGTCACGCGCACCCCCAGCTCGCCGTCGATATCGACGATCTCGCCGTCGGCCCAGAGCTCGCCGCCGACCCGCAACGAAACACTGGTGCGTCCCCGCCCCAGCCCGAGCACCGCGCCAGGTGCCAGGCCCAGCACCTCGTCGCCGCGCAGCGAGATCCGCCCGATCTCCGCGACGACCTCGATCGTCGCCGCACCCAGCACCGTGATCGCGTCCGTATCCGAGCCCGAAGCGCTCATGTTCTCCTCCTGTCGTTGCAACGGCGAGAAGCCGCCGGTAATCGATAGCTGCCCTGCAGCGCCGACGGTGACGTTCGCGGCGTGAGCGCCGATGCGAAGACGGCCGCTCCAGGGCGCGTCCGGGGCATACGCGGCCGTGCGCAACCCGTCGAAGACGATCCCGTCGCCTACGTCGACGCCCGCGAGCGCAGCCAGGGGCACCGCCGTCGTGGCGATCTCCACATGCGCGGTCACCGGGATGCGAGCCGCGCGCGCGCGCCAGACATCGACATCATCGGGCCGTGCCGGCCATCCGCCGACCGGCGTGGTCAGCCGCAGCCAGCCCGACGCGATGATCGTCTCCAACCGAAGCACGATCGGCGTCCCCCCGCTGGTCCGCCGCGGCAGCGGGCCGAGATGGAGGCTGCCACCGACGCGGTCGAACAGCGGCGCCAGCACGCCCGCGAGCACTCCGCGCTCGGCTGGCCCGGTCACGCGCAACTCGGAGAAGCCCACCGACCCGCGTAGCACCGCATCGACCAGCCGGCTCGCGAACGCCGCTTCGATGGACACACGGCCTCGTGCCGCGCCGAAGCTGACCGCGAGATCGACGCCGCCGATCCGCTGCTCGTCCTCCGTGTCGAAGCCCGCGAAGGTCACCGTCGCCGATCCGAGCGGCGGCAGCGTGACCGGCCACTGCGTCGGCAGCATCGCGCAAGTCCGCAGGGCGGCGCGTGTGGCCCGCGCTTGACGATCGCGCACGCGCGGGCAGGCGGCGAGCTCGAACGGCCTCGCGTTCACCGGCCTCGCCCGCCCCGTTCGCCCGCCTCCGCCGCCGCGACTTCGCCGATGCGATCGTCGTCGCCGGGCGGCGCGACCGACCGCGCACCTGCCGCCTTCGTGGAAAGGACGATGCCTCTGTCCCGGAGCCGCGACCTGATCTCGTCCATCACCAAGGACAGCGTCTGCCGCGAAGACGCTGCATGTGTCAAGAGCCGCGCCTCGACGATGTGCCCGGCGCCGCCACTGGACAGCTGAATTTCGGTGCCCGCAAGCGCGCCCGCGCCGATGCGGATCCGTGCCTCTGCGCCGTCCGGGCCCGAGCCAACGAGGACGCGGTCCACCGGACGGGCCGCCGATGCGCCCCCGACCGCAACGGGTCTGCTGGCTGCGGCCACCGCCGATTCGGGGCGGAACCACCCCGCCATCGCCGCGGCCGAAGCACCGTCATGCGTGCCCGGGTCGTCTCGCTTGCGCTCGAGCGCGCTCCGAAACCGCTTCCCCGAACGCGAGCGCGCCCCATTTTCGGGGGCATCACCGAAGGATCGGACCTCTTCCTTGGTAGCGGCGCCAGCGGGCGCTGCGGCAGACGAATCGTTGACCTGCATGTGACCTCATCGGCTGCCCAGCGGATCGAGTTTCCTTACATGTGTTGCCGTGACGCCCCACGTTTGCGTATGATTCTCGGAAACCGCCGCCCGGGGCGGCCATCGAAAAGCTGAGAAGGCCGGCAACGCCTTTTATGAGGGCAACTTGAGGGACGGTACACCGTGATCAACTGTCACGAGCTCATCGAGTTCTGTCTCGACTACCTCGAGGGCGAGTTGCCGCAAGAAGAAGAGGCCGGCTTCCGTCATCACCTGGCCCAGTGTTCTGACTGCGTGAATTTCTTCGAGACGTACCGCAAGACGCCGGAAGTATCGCGTGAGGCGCTGTCCGCGCAGATCCCGGTCTCGGTACGCGAATCGATCCGTAGCTTCCTCGCCTCCCGCCGCTAACTGCGCCCCTCGCGGCGCTAGCCGCGCGCGAGCGAGCGGACTCGGCGCCGCCGTCGCCTGACGTTGCGCTCGTGGACGTCGCAACGTCTGCATTTTTGACAGGGTACGCGTTTGTGCTACTGTGTCCTACATGTACGACGCTCTCTCACTTCGCCCCGATGATCGTCGCCTTTCCCCGCGCTTTCCCCTGCGCACCTTCATGAACCAGTACGTCCGCGACGTGCCGTACCACGCGCTCGCGCTCGACGTGAGTGAAACGGGGCTCGCGATCCGGAAGCCGACCGCGCCGGTCCCCGACACGCGCGTCGTCGGTCTGGAGCTGGAGTTGCCCGGGACCAGCGAGATCATCTGGGCCAGCGCCGAAGCGCGCTTCCATTCCGTCGGGTCCAAGACCCACTTCTCGGGCCTCCACTTCGTGAGCATGGCGACGAAGCACGCGCGCCTGATTCGCGACTACGTCCAGGAGCGGCGCGAGCGCTGGCTGCGACTGTTCTCGCCGCGACCGATCTACGTCAGCCGCTTCGGCTGCCGCTTCTCGTAGATCGCCCAAAACATTTTTCAAGATCCTCGGTCGGCCCTCGACGCTCGCAATGGTGCGGGCTCGGGGGCCGGTTTTTTTTGGCCTGCCCGGACGATCGCAGGCCCGCGGTCCGGCCACCTCGCGGTGCTATCTTTCTCGTGTGCGGCATCTGGCGCTCGTTACGGCCCTGCTCGTACCCATCGGCGCCGCGATGCCGGCGCGCGCAGACTGGCAGGTTCGTCGCACGGACTCGAGCGCGCTGCTCGAACGCGCCGAGCAGGCGCTGCTGGAACGCCCCGACGACGACGACCTGGCGCGCCGGCTGGTCAAGCTGGCCGGACGTGATGGTCGGGCGAAGCTGCGCGAACGGTTTCGCGTGCGCGCCGAACGCGCGGCGACTGAAGGAGGAAAGGGGGCCTACGCGCCGCTCGCGGCCTACGCGCACCTGCTGCAGGCGCTCGGTGACGCGAACGCCGCAGCCGGCGCGTTCGACCGCGCGCTTCGCGTCGCGCCTCAGTCGGTGCCGGCGATGGCCGGGCGGGCGCGCGCCCTCGCCGACGCGGGCGACGACGCGGCGGCCCTCGCGGCGTACGACGATGCGTTGAAGCTCGAGCACCGTGCGACCGCTCGCCGACGCCTGATCGACGCGGAGCTCGCGGTCCTGGCGCGGACCGGGGATGCCCCCGACCAGGCGGCGCAGGATCGGACAATCGCACTTCTTCGCGAGCTCGCGCGCACCGAACCCGAAATCGACGAGATCGCCGAGCGCCTCGCCGATGCGCTCGAGCGCGCGGGCAAGCCTGTCGCCGCCGCGGAGGTGCTGGAGGCCCGCCTCCGGCCGGGTCATGTCGCCGCGAAGCTGCAGCTGGCGCTGCGCGCCGCGCGCCTCCGCACCGCGAGCCGCGATCCAGCCGACGCCGCGCGCGTCCCCGCCGCGCTATCGGCGATGCTTCGGGAGCTTCCGCCGGGCGACACTGAACGGCGGCGCGCGGTCTGGACGCTGGCGTTCACGGTCGCACGCAGCCGCGGCACGCTGCCTGACCTGGCGCGCGAGCTGGAACGTTCCCCGGGGGCCGTCGAATGGGACGTACTGGGCCGCGTGCGCGACGCGCTCGGCGATCTCGAAGGCGCGCTGGCCGCCACCCGGTCTGCGCTCGCGGCGGCGCCCCGCGACGCCGAGCTTGGACGGCGCGTGATCGCCCTCCAGGACCAGCTCGGGAATGAAGTTGACGCCACGGCGACGCTGGAGGGCCTGGTGCGCCGGATGCCCGATGATTCGCAGCTGGTCGTCGACCTGATCGAACGTCAGACGCGGCTCGGCAACCGCGCCGAGGCCGCGGCCGCGTTCGATCGTGCGAGCACACGGTTCGCCGGGAACCGAAGCGCGCTGCAACAACTGGCGACACTGGCCGCGCGCTCGGGCGAGGATCGGCGCGCGCTGAAGACCTGGCAGCGGCTGCACAAGCTGGATCCTTCGAACGAGATCGTGATCGTCGGCCTCGGCGAATCTCAGTTTCAGGCCGGCTTGAAGAACGACGCACGCGAGACGTGGGCGGCCTTGCGCGATCGCGTGCGCCCACCCGTGCGTGGCCACCTGCGGCTCGCCGAGGTGCTGCTCGAGCACGACCTGGGTAGCGACGCGATCGCCGAGGCGAAGCGCGCGCAGGCGTTGGATCCGAAGAGCGTCGAGCCGCACCGGCTGCTGGCGCAGATCTTCGAGCACATGAAGAAGGTCAACGAGGCTGTCGCCGAATGGAACACGGTGCTGGCGCTGGCCGACCGGCGGGTGGCCGGGAACGAACAGCACGCGGCGCTGAGGCGCGAGGCACGGGTGCGCCTGCTCGGCCTTCTGGCGCGTCAGGGCCGCACCCGCATCGACGCGCAGATCCGTCAGCTGCGCGAGGACGCGCGGGCGCACCCGGACGACCCGGAGATCGCGTTGTTTCTCGCCGAGGCGCAGCAACGCGCGGGCGATCCGGCCGGTGCGATCACGACCCTGAAGGACGTGCTCGCGCGCTTGAATGTGCGCGCGCCGACTGATGCCAACCGCGACGTCGTGATCGAGGCCGGCTTCGCCCTGGTTCACCTGCTGAAGCGGACGGGGCAGCTGGAAGAAGCGGTCGCGCGGTTGGATGAAATCGCCCGTCTGGCGCCGGGACGCGCGCGTGAAGCGCATCTGCAGATCGCGGATATCGCGCTCACGCGGCACGACGTGACGCGCGCCCTCTCGCACGCAAGTGCGGCGGCCGCGGCGGCGGATCCGCAGACGCTGGCGCGCGTCGCCGAGCTGCAAGCGCGCGCTGGCGCGGACGCCCAGGCGATCACGACGTACCGGGCCGCGATCGCACACGACACCAACCCGGCGGCAACCCTTGCGCTCGCGCGGCTTCTCGTTCGCCGCGGCGACGAACAAGATGCGGCGGATGCCCTGCAACAGCTCCTGCGAGCGGCGCACGACGACGAAGCCATCAACGAGGCCGGGCGTCTGGCGCTGGAGCTGGCCGACCTTCGGGGCCGATTGCCCGACCTCGAGACCGAGCTCGCAGATGCGCTCGCGGCCGGCCAGGACACCCCGGCGCGGCGCAAGCTGCTGGCGGCTCTGCTCAAGCGGCTGCTGCCTCCGATGTACCGTGACGAGTCCGCCGACGACGCCCGGCGCGCGCTGGGCCGCCGCGTGCTGCGTCCGCTCCTGGAGATGATCACCGAGACCGAGCAGCCGCCGGATCGCGCGATCGTCGATCTCGTGGGCATGCTGGGCAATGGGGATGCGGCGCCCGCGCTCGTGCGCCTGGCGATCCGGGACAAGGAACAGGCGCCGTCGGCTCGGATGGTGCGCCCGGGCGCGGCGACCGGCGCCGAGCTCGAGGCGGCGGCGATTCGCAACGCCCGGTCGATCGCGAACGCAACGGCGGGGATCGACGTGCAACTGGCGGCGCTGGCGGCGCTGGCGCGCCTGGGTGATCCGCGGGGTCGCCCCGCGTTCGTTCGCTACGCCGGGGTCAACACTGACAATCGATTTCGCGCCGTCTCCATCTGGGGCCTCGGACGCCTGCCCGACGCGACCGCCGCACCCGAGCTGATCACGGCGCTCGACGGCCGCCAGGCAAACGTCGTGGCGGCCGCGTGCCTCGGCCTCGGACGCCACGGGGCCCTTCAACCTCTGTTCGCGCTCGCCGGCGATCCGAAGCGACCGACAGAGACGAGGCGCGCGGCGATCATCGGAATGGGTCACGCGTCCGCACGCAGCCCCGCGGTCCGAGATGCCGTCACGCCGGCGCTGGTCGAGCTCCTCGATTCCGGTGACGCCGACCTCGCGCAAGCGGCCGCCATGGGTCTGGCCTGGTCGCGCGATCCGCGCGGGCTGTTCCCGCTGCTGTCGCGCGCGCTGCTGCCGCACCGTTACGCGCTGCCGGATGCGACCGTGCCGCTCGAAGCGCTGGCAGCATGGCAAGCGAACGCGGCGCCACCGGACGAGGCGCGCCAGCTCGCGGGATCGCTCATCGACGTGGACGCGCTTCTGGCGCTGCCGACTGCAGGGTCGCCGTCTGACCTGACCGCGCTGTGGCGTGCCCACACGCGCGAGCTCCAGGACCTGCTCAGCGAGGCGCTCGGACGGGGCGGCGAGTCCCGCCGGGATGCGCTGGCCGCCCTCGACAGCCGACCCGACGGGCCGGGGCTGGGTGCGCTCACGCCCGACGCCGACGTCGCGCTCGGCCCCGAGACCGCCGCGGCTACCCGAGAGGTGGTTCAACCGCTGGCGGACAGGCTGGCGTCGTTGCTCGACGAGGCAGACGTCGAGACCCGCGCTGCGGCGCTACGCCTGCTCGCCAAGCTGGGCGATGATCGCGTGACGCCTGCGCGCATCGCGGCCGCGGCATTCGATGCGTCGCCCACCCTCGCGACAGCGGCCGCGTTCGCCGCCGCCCGCATCAGCGCGGCGAGACCGACCCAGGCCGCTGCGATCGCGGCCGCGCTGGTACCGCTGCTGAGCGACGACTCGTGGCGCCGCCGCATCGCCGCCGTCGACGCGCTGGCGGGCGTCGGCCCTGCCGGGGTCGCGCTCCTCGAGCGCACGCGCGGCGACCGACACGCCGTGGTCCGCGCCGCGGCGTTCGACGCGCTCACGAAGAAGCCCTGAAGCCCTCCTGATCACAGGCATTCCGGCGGGGCGGCCTATTCACCGTTTTGCCGGACATCGAGTATGCTGCGGACCCATGGCCGTCAGAAACTGCCCGAACTGTGGCGCCGAGATTCCCGCAGACAACCGGTTTTGCGGCAGCTGCGGCGCGAAGATCGATCTGGCCGCGCCCGCAGGTGGCGGAGGTCCCGCGAAGACGATGTTCTTCGGCGCGACTCAGCCGGCCGGCAAGGCGAAGCTGACCGTCATCAAGGGCGAAGGCATGGACGGCGTGACGTACCTCCTCAACGCGACCGAGCACGTCGCGGGCCGGACCGAGGGCGCCATCATGTTCCCGGACGATCCGTTGCTGTCGCCCCGCCACGCGAACTTCGTGTACCGGGACGGCCGCCTCCACGTCATCGACGAGGGGTCGGTCAACGGCGTCTTCATCCGCATCAAGGCGCCAGTGATCCTCGGCCCCGGTGCGCTGTTCCTCATTGGCGAGCAGCTCCTGCAGGTCGAACCCTCTCCGCCGGACCTCGGCCCCCAGCCCGACGCTGAAGGGACCTACTTTTACGCGAGCCCCAAGCGCCCCTCGAAGATGAAGTTGATTCAGCGGCTCCGAGGCGGCGAGATCGGCATGATCTACCGCTCCCGCAGCGACACTATCTCCATTGGCCGCGAGGGCAACGACGTCAACTTCCTGGACGATCCGTTCATTTCGGGTCGCCATGCGCAGATCGCGATCAGCCCGGAAGGCCAGGTCACGCTGTCCGACCTCGGCTCGAAGAACGGCACCTTCGTGCGCATCAACGACGAGATACCGCTGGACCATGGCGACCACGTTTTCGTGGGTCAACAGCTCCTCCGCGTCGAAGTAACCTGAGCCCGCGCGCGGCTTTCGGGCAGCTCGACCGTCCACCGCTTCCGTTGACGCTGCGGCGTCGCCGTGTTAACTGCGTTAAGTTCCACCGGGGGTCCATTTGATTACCTGTAACCGCTGCGGCAAAGAAAATCAGGACCACTACAAGTTCTGTCTCGGCTGCGGAAACGAGCTTGCCCGCCCTGCCCCGGCGCCCTCCCCCAGCGCGGCCGGTATGGGTAATGACGGTCCGCTGGAGACGGCCAGGACCGTGCTTCCGCCAGCGCCAATTGGCGGACTGCCGGCCGCGATGGCCGCGACGGTCAGCTCGGGTGAGCTTCGCAATTCAGCCGGGGCCGCTCCCGCCGCGGCTAAGCCGAAGGGCGGCATTCCCTGGAACGATTCGCCCAAGATGCCGGCCCCGGTACCCTTCCAACTTCCTCCGAATCCGCTGGCGGGCCCCGCGGCAGCGCCCCGCCCCACCGGCGGCGGCATGCACCCCGTGACGACCCCGGCCCCGATGCGACCGACGGGGGGCCCGGCTCCCGGCGGCCCTGGCGAACTCGCGTGCCCTAACTGCGGCCGGAGCGTCCAGGTGGGTTTTGCGTTCTGCGGCGCCTGCGGCACGCGAATGGGCGCGGCCGCTTCAGGGCGTCAGGCGACGGTCGGCCAGCCGCAAACCATGTTCATGGCGGGCTCGACGGCGGCGGCACCGGCCGTGGCGCCGCGCGGGCGCCTCATCCTGATTCGTCCGGACGGCTCTGAGGGCGGGTCGCATCCGATCCAGGACGGCGACAATCTGATCGGCCGGGGCCAGGCGCCGCTGTTCGACGCAGACGCCTATCTGTCGCCGCGCCACGCCGAGCTCTCGGTCGGTCCGAACGGCGTCACCATTCGCGACCTACAGAGCCTCAACGGCGTGTTCCTGAAGATCGCGACCGAGGAGCCTCTCGAGTCCGGAGATATCTTTCGCATCGGCCAGGAGCTGCTGCGCTTCGAGGTCATCTCGCCACCCCAGGCGCTCGAAGATGGAACCGAGGTCATGGGGACGCCCAACCCGGGCTTCTGGGGGCGCCTTTCGGTGATCGTGGGGCGCGACGTCGACGGATCCGCCTTTCCGCTCTTCGGCGAGGCGATCGTCCTCGGCCGCGAGCGCGGCGACATCCTGTTCCCCGAGGACGGCTACGTGTCCGGGACCCACGCGCGCATCTCACTCCACGACGAACGCGTCTTCCTGACCGACCTCGGATCGTCGAACGGCACGTTCCTGCGCCTGCGCAGCGAACGGGTCATCCCCACCGGCTCTTATATGCTGATGGGGCAGCAGCTCTTCCGGCTCGAGTTCCGGTAGAGCGCGCTACTTCTTTTCGACTTCGATCTTGTCCTTCGCCGCGCCCTGCTGCTGGCCGCCGAAGAACGCCCGGCGCGCCGACTCGCCGGCCGACGGTTCCACATAACGGAAACCGTTGGCGATCTTGAACGTCGCCCCGTCGTCGAACATGACCTGGACGTCGACCGGCCCCTTGTCGTTTGGCGGGGTCACGACGCGAATCTTGCCGGTGGACGCGATCGTCACACTCTCAGCTTTCCGACGACCGAACTTGACCTCAGCCTGCGTCTTTCCAGGCTGAAATCCGCTACCGACGATCGAGATTTCATCGCCACCCGCCGTCGTTCCCTGCGGGGGCTCGACCGACTCCACTTTCACCGGCCCACCCTTCTGGGTACATGCTGCGACGAGGGCAAAAGCCGCAATTGTGATCGTGATGCCGAGGACACGCTTCATCGTGTTCGCCTCCGTGGGGGAAGAGGAAGCGACCATAGCCCTCGGCCCCAGGATCCGTCAAGGACTGCGAGAGGTTGGAACGAGGATACCGCTCAGACGCTCTCGCGCTTGGCCATCGCCCGCCGCATCTTCCCGAGCGCCTGCTCCTGCAGCTGCCGTACACGTTCACGCGAGAGCCGGTATTCGTCCCCGATCTCCTTCAGCGTCCGCTCCTTGTCATTCACCAGACCGAAGCGCTTCCGCAGGATGTCGGCTTCGATCGGCTTGAGCGACGCCAGCAGCCGCAGCATCTCCGACTGCGTCTCGGTCGAGGCCATTTGCTCCGGCACCGCCGGGCCCTCGTTCGGATCCACCAGCACATCGATCAGCCGCCGTCCGTCCTCATCCGAGATGGGCCGGTCGAGCGAGACCGGCGTCTCCGAGAGGAACGTCTTCATCTTCTCGAGCTTCTCGGCCTCGATACCCGTCGCCGCAGCGATCTCCTGCGTCGTCGGCGGACGTTCGAGCTTGGATTGCAACTCGCGCTGCGACTTCGCGATTCGGTGATACGCGTCGATCATGTGAACCGGCAAGCGGACAGCGCGGCCCTTGTCAGCGAGCGCGCGGCTGATCGCGTGCCGAATCCACCAGCTCGCGTACGTCGAGAAGCGAAAGCCACGATGATAGTCGTAGCGTTCCACGGCCTTCATCAGGCCGATGTTGCCCTCCTGAATCAGGTCGGCGAGCGGAAGTCGACCGTGGTTGAACCGCCGCGCAATCGAGACGACCAGTCGGAGATTCGCTTTCACGAACTCGTTCTTGGCGGCCTTCAGACGGAACGCCTTGACACCGACGGTGCGTACGTAATCGGCAAACGCCTTGGTCGAGGTCGAGAACGGAATCGTCCCCTCGATCGGCAGCCCCTTGGTCGCACGGCCGACCCGCTGGATCTCCGCAAGCGCCGCGTCGATGAAGATGCGATCGATGTCGAGCAAGCGCAGCTTCACAGCCAGCTGCGCACCCGCCTTCTCGAAACGGCTACGCGCCTGGATCGACGACTTGCGCCGCGCGCGTTCAGCGGCTGCGCGGTGCAGCTTCGCTTCCGGCAACGGCTTGCCGAGCTCGCGCTCCACGATATCCAAAATCCAGCCGGTTCCCGGTGCGAACCCAACAACTGTCCGCCACAGATCCAGCTCCATCTGTTCGATGTTGCGCGCGGTCTCGAACTCCTGCTCTGGTCTCAGAACATCGAGCTCCGCCATGTCGCGGAAGTACATTGCGAGGAAGCTCGCGGGCTCATCGTCGCCGCGACGGCGCTCCGCCGTCGGCGGCCCTTCAGGCGCTTCCTCCTCCTCTTCCTCTTCCTCGATTTCCTCTTCGCTCGAGTCCTGGCTGTCTCCTGCGGCGAGAGCCGCGTCGCTCGCCGCGCCCTCGATCGCCTCATCGGTCTCGGGCTCGGGCGCCGGCTTCTCGGCGGGACGAACCTCCATCTCCGATAGCTCTGGCAGACCGATCTCCTCGGCCGTCAGCGGCAGCGTGTCGTTCGCAGGAATGGACGGACGTCCCACACGCGCCTTGACGCGCGGTACCCGAGCCGACACTCCCTTCGCCGGGTGGACGGGTCGCGCAGCTTTCGCGCCGCGTCCGCCGTCAGACGGCCGAGATTTACGAGTCAACCTTGCCTTTGCCCTGCTCGCGTCCATTTTTCGGGATCTCCATCGAGCCGTCGCCGCGGTCCAATGCGTCGTTTCTTGGCTCTTGAGGGATATACGAACCTCGTTGGTTAAATATTCCGGGTTTGACCGCCGCTCGTCTCGTAGACTCAGATGCTTGGTCCGGTTCTTTGGTTGCAAGGCCGGAATGGTTCGGCTCGAACATGCGCAGCGTCGCCGCGGAGACAAGGGGCGCGCCGTCTGACCCGGCAGATCGCCAGCCAGTTACGCCGTAGGCACAGCGCGTTAGAGCGGCTGCGCTACGTCGGCGTCGCGCTTCTCGGCGACGATCAGCAGGCTCCGGGAAGCGTTCCCGAAGAACTGTCCGCGCGTATTCAGCCCGCCTGAGACGTCCATCACACGGAAGCCGGCCTGGCGAAGGAGGCGCCCGATCTCGTGCAGGCTGTACGCACGCACCGAGATCTCCTGCTCCAGTTGCCGGCCGTCCTCGAAGACGATTGACCGATGCGTGACGATTCGACTCGTGTGGAAGTTGAAATCGACCTCTTCCAGCACGACGCACCCGGTCCCCTCCCACCACACGCGAACCGGCAGGTCCGACACGACGTAGTCGCGATTGACGATGTCCAGCAGCAAGCGGGCGCCCGGCTTGAGTGCACGTCCGATGCGTTCGGCCACGCGCAGGTTCGTGTCTTCGTCGAAGTACCCGAATGACGTCAGCATCGAGTACGCGCCGTCGAATTGCTTCTCGAAGGCCATCTCGCGCATGTCCGCGTGGACGAAGTTCACCGATAGCGCGCGGCGCTTGGATTCGTCGGCGGCGCGCAACAGGAGCGGCAGTGACAGATCGAGGCCTGTGACGTTGTATCCGCGCTG
>Ga0207701_10005704_pt1 | contig 12476 bp, 14 predicted proteins | sample KBSSwiSSwithPhiX_FD_184294 | JGI IMG/M metagenome (GOLD analysis project Ga0207701, IMG submission 184294) | Switchgrass rhizosphere bulk soil microbial communities from Kellogg Biological Station, Michigan, USA, with PhiX - S5 (SPAdes) (version 2) | ecosystem: Environmental > Terrestrial >...
ATTATGGATGATTGATCATGAAGACCTCCGCGTGTACCCCTGATCATTTTAAGTGATAACATTTCAGGGGCGGCCTCCTGCATGAACCTGCCTGATTCCATGATTTTCTTTTCTCCATATGTGAGAATATGTTCTTCCCAGTAGCGGGAGAGCACAATATGCTTGAACTGGTTGCCATATGTATTACGCAATACTTTTTCCAACGGAAGCTGAACTGATGTACCCGCAAATCGCTGCCCATTGAAATTGCCGCGGTTCATTATCTGAGCGATATGATCATAATTTTCATGGTATTTGTTGAACGACAATTCATCCCATAGCCACAAACCAATGAGCATAGTGATCGCTATCCCCACACATAGTCCACCGATGTTGATGGCGGCGTAGCCCTTTGTTTTTAAAATATTTCTCCAGGCGATCTTGATGTGATTGAAGAACATATGCAGAAAATTTATAACTGAGAACGCGCCAATGGTGTGCCGTTTGCTTAATGCGCTGAATGTCAATTTGTGAATAGAATGGAATTTACCTGCACTGTCCATTAACGGACATTATACTGTATTCCATCGTACACAGGAATAAAATCCTGAGTTTAGCTCTTCAGGTATGAATTGGGGAGATTTTCCGGAACATATTCAATGCCGTAGGCAGCTTTCAGCAACACCGACATGACCTCACCAATGCGCTTTTCATTCCTATGCATCTGGGGCAGACACCCCATCATGGCATAGCTGACAGGATTTACCGATGGGATCAGTGTTTCCCATGGATAACCTTTTCCCCAAATCAAACCCGGCACAGTAACATGCAGATCTGCTGATACAGAAAGTAAATAGTTCATCATCCCGGCTGAGTTGTCACTGTTTTGATTAACGGTATGAAATATGGGTGTTTGTCCTCCAAATCCATACTCATCTGTACCGGCTTTTGCATTAATGTCCGCGCCATAACTCACCAGCACTTCCGCGCAGGAAATATGATTGAATTCAGCGCAGATATGCAGTAGCGTTGCTTCATAAAGCGGGGTGTATGCACAGCGCAAAGTGTATCTTTTGCTGACAATACCCGGATCGGAATTTAACAGCATATCGAGCCCTGCAGCATTATCAGCAAGAACTTCCAGCAAATCCTTTTCCTCAAATTGTAACCCCGCATCAATAAAGGCCTTCACACAATCTTTGAACCGTGGAGTTCTTGCATACTCACTTGACAGCTCATAAAGGAGGGGTTCATTGTTGAAATATTCGTTGGGGTCAATACCATTTGCAAAACATTCTTTTATACCTTCAACCGAATGACATTCTATGTCTCCGATCAATTTCTTTAAGTATTCCGATTTGGAAGGCATAACCTAAAGCTATCCACATTTTTGCATGGGGTGGCACGTCTTTTTTTAATAAATGAAAAAACACCAATTTATGAATTACACATTCACCGTTCTGCTTATAGGTATCGCTATCGGTATATTGATAGCTCCCGAAAAAGGATCTGTTACCCGCCAGAAAATCAGCGACCTGATCGATGATATTTCTGAAGCAGGGCATCATCTTGCAGAAAAAGCTGATTCCTCTAAAATTCCGTCGGAGTAATCTTAAAACAAATCCGTGTCTTTCCTTTCAGCAAATATCAATTATGTTTTATTGTAGTTTGCAAATTCTTTCAGGCTCATTGCAAATTTCCTGATAGCATCCAGCCTTGTGCCCTTTTCAACTACGGCACAAGCACCTTCCTTAATTAATTTATCCTGTATAAATGCGGGTATGGAAGAGGAATGAATGATAACGGGAATTGTTGAATACCGCGGATCTTTTTTGAGATCTTTCAACACATCCATCGCAGTAACCCCGCCCATCACATAATCCAGCACAATAACTGATGGCATCAACGCAGCATCTATCTGGCCGAGGTAATTAAACAAGGCATCCCCTGTAATAAATTTTTTTACTTCTGCGGCATAGCCCATTTCAGTAAATGCCTCATCCAGTATTATTCTGTCTTCTTCATCATCATCCACTACAAGAATTTTGAAAGGTAAACCACCTATATCAGGATTGCCGGTTGAAGGAGCCATATTTTCAGCATTTAATTATTAAACAAGGGAGATGCTGTACAATTTCAAATAATCATGCCACTAATGAATGAATCAAAAGCTATTGGAGCAGGTTAGGGTAATCGCTGATGATGCCATCAACGCCAATCGACTTTAATGTATTGATTGATGTAATGTTGTTGACTGTCCATGGAATAATTTTCATGTTCTCCTTGTGCATTTCATTAACTATAGATGCTGAAACCATATGATATTCCGGACTCACAACATCCGGTACAAATCCAAGCTCTTTTATCTTACCATTTATACTGATCATTTCTGCCGGCTCAATCAACAGTGATGTTTTTACGCCGGGATATTTCTGGTGAAGATATTGAAGGGTCCGTACGTCGAATGATTGGATAATAACCCTGTCTCTTATTTTCTTCAGATCGATCACCTTCATCAATAAGTCCACAAACTCAGCAGGTGCAGGATGATATACATTATCTGTTTTAGAAGCAGTTTTAGTTTCAATATTATAATACACCTGCGGAAGGTTTTTTTGCTTCGTATATTTTTCAACTGTATCTATTACTTCTTCAAGCAATGGTTTGTACACTTTCATTTTCACCTGGTCTGGAAACCGGGGATGAGGTTTCATACCTACATCATATTTTTTTATTTCCTCATAATTCATAGTGTAGAGGTTCAGGGATTTTTCTTCCTGATCACCGACAAAAGATCCATCCGGCTTGGTAGTGATGTCGTGACTGAAAAAAGGTTCGTGGGAAAGAATGGCTTGCTTGTCTGCAGAAAATACTATATCCATTTCCAGCGTAGTAACACCCACATCAATTGCTTTGATCATTGCCGGGATAGTATTTTCCGGCATGAGACCCCTGCAGCCTCGATGTCCCTGCCTGTCAAAATCCTTCGAAGGGATATTGGTTGTGCACGATGTTACCATCATCAGTAATTATTTTAAGCCCTTTTACCATTATTCTTTCCTCATCTAAGTTACTGATTACGAATAGATAATACTTTGATAAAATGCATCTTCAAATTAGTCTCCTTTCCAGACTTCCAAGTAAAAAGCTGCCTATTTTTTCTGAAATATGGGTTTACCCTTAGCTAACCAGGAGGTACACCCGATTTGAATGACAAAATCAGGTAAACATGCGGAAAATACGGAAATCAGGTACTATTTTGCTCTTGGATTTGTACCCGATTTAAACCTAAAAATCTAACCATTATGTTATTCTTGACCGTAGTTCTCTTTATTACTTACTCGTTGATCTATTTTGTTGTATCACAGAAAAAGATCAGGAGACTGCAAAACAGCAATGTAAAGCTGAGCATGAGCCTTAAAGAAAAGTCTCATCATTTGCATGGAGGCTCCAGGACCCATAAAGGTCAATACGAGCACAATCTGGCAATCTAAGTAGAATCGTCTCATCAACTTTATTCAAATGGAAAGGAACGCCCTAAAGCGTTCCTTTTTCTATTTAATATCCTGTTTAAACATTAATTTTTCATTTATTATTACCAGTTAGAAAAATAGTTTTACCGGTTTTTGCGGATTCTCTTGCTGCATCCAGAATACGCACCACCCGAACATTGTTCTCCAGTGAATACAATCCGTATGGTGGCACTTTGATCCTGCCTCTTATCACATCAATAAAATATGCGAATGGATCAGTGTATACGTGCACATCGCTGGTGTCTGCTTTCATTTTCTGTTCTTCTTTCATTTTCCTGTTTCTCACCCGCATATTTGTATTGTCTGCAGTGATCACGTAACCATCTTCGCCATACACTTCCATATCTTTCCTTCCGAAGGGCCAGTTCCATGAAGCCTGGATGATACACTGCGCTGATGGATAAGTAACCACAATAGTAGCTTCATCATCTACTTTCGGATAAATGTCCGGTTGAAGGTGCTGTGTGACTGCTGTAACAGATACCGGCGCAGTTTCCTGCATTAAATAGGTCATGATATTAGCGCCATAACATCCAAAATCTATCAATGCGCCACCACCATTTTCTATAGGGTCTGTAAGCCAGCTAAAAAACTCTTCGCTCACATGTATTTTTTTTGGACCCTCGTGCCCATGATGAAAAACAGCTTTTGTGATCTTACCGGCAAAACTGCTGTCTCTTACGAGCTGGTATGTTTTCTCGGTAGTGGGATACCACGACGTTTCGTAGTTGGTAAGCAGTTGAATATTATTCTTCTTTGCGAGCTGCTGCATTTTTTCTGCCTGTTCCTTTGTAGTGGCCAAAGGTTTTTCAACCATTACATGAATACCTCTTGGTGCGCAGGATTCAACCACTTTAACATGCTGGTTAACGGACCCGAAAGCTAAGACTGCTTCCGGCTTTACCGCATCAAGCATTTTATTGAGATCGGGATAAAATAAGGAACGGTCGAGATTATATCGTTGTATATATTGTTGCCACAGGCTTGTATCACGCTCGTAAATTCCGGCAAGAACAAGGTCGCCTTTATCTTTTCTTCCTAAGATCCATGTAGAATGTCCATGAGTAATGCCTGCAACCGCTATGCGTATTGGTTTGGCAGGAGATTGGGCAGACGTATTGATCCTGAAAACTGTTAAAAGCAACAGACAAATAACAAGGGGGTACAATACTTTTGAATACTTCATTTGCTGAATATACAAAAGTGAGATTATAATAGGTTTACCTGGATCGTCGTGTATCATTCACATATCCAGGGCGTTTCTAACGCAAACCTTCGCACTTTTTGAACGCGCTAGATACGGGCTGGATACGCGCTATTATGTGTTTTATGCGATAGATGATAATAACCATACTGCGAAGAATGAAAGATTACTTGTGAAATGCATTAGCCGGGAGATAATCAATAAATTTTGCTGAATTGAGACTTTGCAACAGAAAAATATTCTGAGAAACATTTCGATAGATCTAAAAATTTCTTCACTCCGGGTGGCGTATAGTTTGCATATGATGTGTCTGCCTGCTGAAAGACCGCCTAACTCCCTTTCATGAAAAGTATAAGTCTACTTCTGATTTATTTCCTATTGGTCATCCAGGTTACTACTGGCCAGAATCAATGGTCATGGATGAACGGCGATAAATCTCCCAATGTAAAAAGCAATTATGGAACGCTGGGAGTAGCGTTACTTTCAAACAATCCAGGCAGCAGGATTGGTTCTGTTACCTGGACAGATAAAGATGGCAACCTGTGGCTGTTCGGAGGTAATGGTAAAGGTGAATCATCACGTAGTGGCTATCTCAACGATTTGTGGAAATTCAATCCCTCCTCCCATTTGTGGACATGGATAGGTGGCAACAGAAGTACAAATAGTACCGGCAACTATAACAGCAAAGGCACTCCTTCGGTAAACAATATCCCTGGTGCACGACAGAATGCAGTTGGCTGGACAGATAGCCAGGGAAACTTCTGGTTATTTGGAGGTGAAGGAATAATTGCTAAAAAAGAAAAGAAAGATGATCCCCCTCCTCCCGGTGGCAACAATGGCGGCGGGAATAATGGCGGAGGAAATGGAAACGGCGGCAATGATAATAGTGGCGGAAATGATAATAATGAAGGGAACAACGGGAACGATAAAGATAAAGACAAAGACAAAGATAACAATGGCAGGGGTAACAGCGGTCATGGACATGGTAATGAAGGAAATGGTGGTGGTAATCATTCAGAATTAGAAAGCGCTGATGAAGGTTTATTGAACGATCTCTGGATGTATTCACCTGCAACCGGCGAATGGACGTGGGTAAGCGGAACAGATAAAGCAAATGAGAAAGGTAAATATGGCACCCTCTCACAACAATCTGATTCTAATTTTCCAGGTGCTCGTTCACTGGCCATGAGCTGGACAGACTTCAATGGTAATTTTTGGCTATTTGGAGGTAGAGGGTATTCTTCAAAGTCTTCCATCAGCGACCTGAACGATGTCTGGAAATTTTCCCCCGGAAACCGTGAATGGGTTTGGATGAAGGGAAGCAATTCAGACCATGCTGATGCTCATTTTGGGGAGAAGGGTGTATTTACAGATGAGAATGCCCCGGGCGGAAGACGTGGTAGTACCTCATGGACCGATAATGAAGGAAATTTCTGGATGTTTGGAGGAGGTACCCGATCAGATCTGAACAGCGACATGTGGAAATACAATTCACAAACTAACAAGTGGGCGTGGATCAGTGGTAGCAAAAATGCCGACCAGGCTCCGGTATATAAAAGCCAGAATGTGCCTGACCTCGATGGAAATCCCGGTTCGAGGATAATGGCTTCGGGATGGGTTGATGATGGCGGCAACCTATGGTTATTCGGAGGTGCCGGTTATGGAAAACAGACGGGAACTAACGCCATAAATAATTTGTGGAAGTATTCAGTCACTTCAAACGAATGGACCTTCATTAAAGGAGATATCTCAGTTAGTCCCGTCGCAGTATATGGCACCAAAGGGGAACTTTCCAATACAAACAATCCTGGCGGTACGGTTAACTATGCCCGTTGGAAAGATAATCAGGGTAACTTCTGGTTGTTCGGCGGACAATCATCTAACGGTTTTTTAAACCAGACCTGGAAATTTGCGGCGTGCATTACAGAAATAACCGGAAGTATTTCCCCTGCAAAGGTGTCAATCTGCGGAGGAGTTGCCCAGAAGCTGACGGCTACAGGTGGAACTTCGTATACCTGGCTTCTTGACGGAGAAATTATCGATGGAGAGACGGGCGCTACACTCACCGTAAGCAAACCCGGCACCTACAGCGTTGTCATTTCGAACGGAGGCTGCAGTGGTGTTGCCACAAATACCGCGATCGTATCTTCAGGTAATTCGGCTGCTGGTATCCGTTATACCGATGTATCCGCAACACCTAATGTTCCTGTCCAACTAAAAGCAAGAGAAATCGGTGTGGCCTATGAATGGAAACCATCTATCGATCTGAATAACCCATTATCGGTTATTCCTACAGTGACCACCGCCAGCGAACGCCAATATACAGTGAATATTACAACCGAACAGGGATGTATTATTACAGACACTGTTCTGGTGAAGATCAACGGAGATAAAAAGATTTTCGTTCCCACAGCATTCACTCCGAACAGCAACGGAGTTAACGACAAACTGCGGCCATTGGGTAACCTTTCCTCGATAGAATATTTCAGGGTATTTAACAGGTGGGGCTCAATGTTGTTCCAGACGAATGAATCGGGTGCCGGATGGGATGGAAAGTATAAAGGCATTGATCAGCCTTCAGATACTTACACCTGGATGCTTTCGGGAAAATCTGCAGATGGAGAATCCTTAAAAATATCAGGCAAAACATTTTTAATCCGCTGACATGAAAAAATATTTACTACTCATCATAGGTTTTGCAGTTAGCGTGATCGCCAAATCGCAGGCTACACACTTTTCACAATTTTATTCAACACCGCTGCTCATCAATCCTGCTTCAACCGGATTAACTCCCGGACCATACAGGGTGGCGGGAAATTACAGGAGCCAGTGGAATGCAGGCGGTTCACCGTATACAACAATGACATTTTCGGGAGATGCACAAATATTGTCGGGCAGATTAGCAGAAGGAAATATTCTTGGAGCAGGTCTCGCATTTGTCAACGATAAAACGATGGATGGCGCAGTGCAGATGAATGGACTTACCGTTAGCGGTGCTTATCATATTTCATTGAGTGAAGAACCATCTCAAACGATCAGTCTTGGATTCCAGGGCACTTATAATGAAAAGAAAATCGACTTCACCAGGTTGCAATTCGAGAACCAGTTTAGTAATGGTGGTTATGATCCTTCAGCACCTGTGGGTGAAGGATTACAAAGCGGCAAAAAACAATATTTCGACATCAACGCGGGCGCGATGTATTCTTTTTCCCTGGAAGACCGCTCAATGTTCGCGGGAATCTCCATGTATAACATCCTTAAAAAACAGGAGAACTACCTTACCGAAGAATTCAAAACCCCTCCATTGTTTTCTGCTATCGCAGGGGGTGATATAGATGTGGGATTTAACCACAGTTTCTATTTTTCGGGCAACTACCGCAAACAGGGTAACAGCAACGAACTTACGCTTGGCATGGCTTATGGATTTTTTTTAGATGGTGAAGGTTTCAGTTCATTACGATTAGGATTGTGGCATCGTTTGAAAGATGCAATTATTCCGTATGCCGGTTTAACCTATAAAGGTTTACAACTTGGCGCCAGTTTCGATTACACTGTATCATCTGCGAAAACTGGTTCACAGATCAGGAATACATTCGAGATCAGTCTTGTTTATTTAGCGGAAGATAAATCTGAGTTGAAGAGAATGATACCATGGTATTAAGATTTTCTCTTCTTTACCAAGAATTTTTCTTCTTTACCTGACCGGGTGCATAAGGTTTAGCCGATTTATGGCCTGTTGCTTTTTTAGCCTGTCCGGGAGGTACCTTCTTATACACATAAACATTTCTGGTGCAGGATAACAAGCTCACAATCAAAACAGTGGATACAAGAAAGAATTTAAACGCTTTCATAAGGGATTACGATTTCTTATATAACGTTTTTCAGGGCATTTTATTGAACTCCTGGATCTTCTTATTGAACCCTTGGATCTTCGGCAAACCGGAATGGTGGCTTGTCGGTAAGGTCGGTTGATAACACTGTAGGTGCAATGTATTTTTCTATATACTCTATCATTAATCCCAATCCATTAAAGTGATTTACAAAGGGTGCCTGCCTTGCATCATACATCACATCTGTCAGATCGCGCATCAGAGCAACATTCATCCCGTAAGAGCTCATATTGCGCAGTCCGAACGGACGGTTCACCACGCACATATTGGTATGCACACCCATCAGTATCACCCGGTTTATTCCTTTCTCTTTGAACATACGTATCATCTCGTTGCCTGAATCGGAGATCACATCGTTTTCCTTTATTTCAAGCAGGGCGTTTTCTTTTATCCATGGATAATGTTCCGCGCACCGGGGAGTATCATTACAACCACCATTCGACTGATCGATGGGCCAAACGGCATCTTTCTCGGTGGGCAACAGTTCCCTACCCTCTTCAGCCTTATCAGTGGGTAATGCATATTTTTCAGCGAACTTTCTCTGGGGATAATCTTTATAAAATTTCATGCACTCGCTTGGAGAATGAACAATGAGGATCCCCTTTTCACGCGCAATATTCAATACGCTGTTCATATGAGGTGCCAGTTCACTCACCCTTTTCGTAGCGCCTTTGCACCAATGCTGGTCCCACATATCACAAATGATGATTGCCGTTTTTGTCGCATCCCATTGCTGTGTTTCTGTTACCAGTTTAAAACTGTTGCTGCCGGTTAATGGAACTCTTTTCTGAATTGTGAACTTGATTTTTGGAGGATTGACAGTTGTTTCATTTTTTGGGGATTCAACCTCTACTATGCTTACCAGGCAGAATAACAGGAAGTATTTCATCATGTGCCTTTATATACATGGAATTTACCATATTTCAGGGTAAATTCGGAGAGCAATTATGGTTTACGAAAAGTTCACACCTGCTTCTGAACTTGCACCGTTTGTGGAGTGTTACTTTATATGGCACTCGTCCGGTGTTGAAGTGAAGGATTTTGTCGTAGAATCTCCGCCAAGTGGTTTTTGTTCGATCGTATTTAATGCCGGAAGCGATTATTTTCTCAGCAATAAAAAATATGAAAGGTTAAAGGTGCCAAAGCAATTTGTTTCAGGGCAATCAATATACAGTTACAGTTTATTTTTTAATGGCATCATCAATGTTTGCGGCATTGTTTTCAAACCTGCTGCACTTGCATCGGTCTTCGGTCTGCCCACTTTTGAGTATACAGAAGAAAGAATTCCTCTGGATAGCGTTTTCAAAAAAAATATAGTGGATGAACTGGCCGCAAAACTCTTAATTGAAAATGATGCAAATGAAAAAGTAAAATTGCTTGAGGCCTTTGTTTTATATGCATATAATAAAAACAAACCGCAACCCGACTTCATCGATACTGCGGCAAATCATATTATTGAAAAGAACGGAATGGTGGATGTTAGCGGGATCATGGAAAACGTATTTATGTCAAGGCGCAACTTTGAGAGAAAATTTTTTAAGAAGGTTGGTTTAAGTCCAAAATATTATGCGCGCCTCCGACGCATGGCCTACCTGCTGAACATGATCTCAGGCAAAAAGAATGCTGATTGGGGATCATTGTTTTCTGAATGCGAGTTTTATGATCAGTCGCACTTCATCAAAGACTTTATGGAATTTACCGGCAGAACGCCGCAGCAATACCTGGACGACAATCGCGAGCTTGCAAACTGGGTCGACAAGCCAAAACCCAACACGATACAGTATTGAAGTTGCCGCATGTTTACAATTGCTATGTCGCATTCTTACAACAATGCCGGCTTGCTGCTGTTGTACATTTGTTCTGCAATAGACAACAACTTAAAATATAAAAAAAGTATATGCACACTCTCGATCAACAACTTGAAATCAGCCTTAAGAATAAATGCGTCCAGTTCATGTTCGCTTACCAGCAGAAAGACATCAGCAAAATGCTTTCTTTATGCGACCTGGATGGCACCGTTGAATTCATCCCTTTGGGTGCAGCAGGCAAAGGCACCATCGGCACCCTTGGAAAAGCTATTTGGGAGTCTCTGACAGAATGTTTCCCTGATATCGACAACACCCTCGACGCAGCCGTTGCTGAAGATTCGCATACAGTAAGATGCCAGGTTGTAATCCGCGGAACACAGAAAAAAGATTTCGCCAATATTATCAGCAAGGGTAAAAAATTCGACAGCGATCACATTTTTATTTTCCATCTTAACGATGAAAATAAGATCGATCACATCAGTGTGGAATGGAATCATGAAGACTTCCAGCGTCAGTTGACCGCATAAATTCAAAAAACATATTGATTTTAAACTGCTGAATCATCGGCATGACATCGCTTTGCATTTTCATAATTAAAAACAAATAAAAAAACCAAAAAAACAAACACTAAACAAAATGAAACTTATCAACTTCGCGATCTTCGCAATATTAACTACTTGCTTTATCGCATGCAGTAAAGATGATTCATCTCCTGCGCCAATACCAACATCCGCTAAAGTGGAAGGACTATATAACGGCAAATACGGATTTGATAACGAAACTCCAAGTAAGAACTATACATTGAAATTCACTAACAGCGGCACGATACAGGAAATAGGACAGGCATCCGGTCATGCTACTGGACAGGGAACATACACACTCTCCGGCAATCATTTGTCTGCTTCTTACACCATGTTGTTCTCACCATACAATGATTACTTCATCGATGCAACATTTGATCCTGCAACCAAAACCCTTACCGGAACATGGGGTTACAATCCGGGTGGAACTGACGGAGGCAAGTTCACCGTACAGAAGAAATAGACATCAGGCAATACTCACTCAACAGATATATGGAGAGATCAGCGAAAGTTGGTCTCTCTTTTTTTATTAAATAAAAGATTCAGCATAGTAAAACGAATTAATTTCGATTTATATGGAGAACCATTTTACTACTAGGCCCGCCAGGCTTGAAGACCTTGATACACTTTACCGTTTCGAACAGGGTATCATCACCGCCGAGCGTCCATATAATGAAACGCTTAAACCGGGACACATCAATTACTACGACCTGAAAGAAATGCTCGGTCTTCCTTATGTACATATAGTAGTTGCGGTTGATGGAGATAAAATTATCGGTTCAGGTTATGCGCGCATTGAATCAGCCAAACCTTTCCTGCAGCATGAACAGTACGCTTATCTGGGATTCATGTATGTTGAACCTGGTTACCGCGGCAAGGGAGTGAACCAGTTAATACTCGATGCATTGAAAACATGGAGTGAATCACGCGGCATTTACGAGTTGAGACTGCATGTTTACATCGGCAATGCCGTAGCGATCCGTGCCTATGAAAAAGCCGGCTTTGAAAAGCATCTGCTTGAAATGAGGATGGGATTAGCAAAATAAAAAAAGCCCGGATAGAAATCCAGGCCGTGTTTTAAATCCAATATCCTATGAAAAACCTGAACTATGTTTTCAATTGACGTGCCAATTACCAAACCCGCGTCCAGTGCGGATTTCAGCCATTTGTTATTTCCTCTTCAGTTCCAAAACGGGAATAAATACCTCATTACAGGAATGAATATGCGAGATATGGCTGTTTAAGACCCGCAACTAACACATCCATCCTGCATCGAGCATACTTCACCATCTGCCTCCTGTTTCGCAGCATTCTTTTCCACTGTAAACTGTACAGCCTGCGTCGCTGCCTGTGTACGTAAGTAATACATGCCTGTTTTTAATCCTTTTTTCCACGCATAAAAATGCATTGATGTCAACCTGGAAATGGTAGGGTTTTCTATAAAAATATTGAGCGATTGCGACTGGCAGATGAATGCACCG
>Ga0207701_10005707_pt1 | contig 12474 bp, 11 predicted proteins | sample KBSSwiSSwithPhiX_FD_184294 | JGI IMG/M metagenome (GOLD analysis project Ga0207701, IMG submission 184294) | Switchgrass rhizosphere bulk soil microbial communities from Kellogg Biological Station, Michigan, USA, with PhiX - S5 (SPAdes) (version 2) | ecosystem: Environmental > Terrestrial >...
GATCGGTTCGGTGAAACAAGCCAGCAAACAAGCTGCGTCTAATTCAATCGCAGCACGACGATTCCGAGCACGACGAGCGTCACACCACAGAGTATCCTCATAGTTACCTCTTCAGAAAAAATTATACTGCCGGCAACGACCGCCAGCAGCGCTTCTAGGCCGAGCACTACCGCGTAACTCGAACCCAGTGCTTCATGCTTCATCGCCCACGCTTGCAATAATGCTCCGGCACTGAAAACCGTCACGAGCGCCAATGTCGGAAATAAACGTGTCAGCCCCTGGGAATATTTCATGAATGTGCCGCCGGTCACGTACAGCGCGGCTGCTAACGCATAGAATGCGATAATCTTCATATCTCGACGTACTCCGTGTCTATAAAGGCAGCAAAAAAAGGCCCAACCTGGATCACAGATCGGGCCTTCTCTTATCCGCGCGTTATGCGTCTTGTTAATCGATCAGTCAAATTTCAGCAACGGAATATCCTTCGCCGCAGGTGACGGCTTCACGGTCAAGAGGTAGGCATAGATATCCGCCAACTCCTGATCGCTGACAAATTCCTTGCGGTACGCCGGCATGTCGAGGCGCGGCGTGCGCACCTGGAGCGCAAACGCCGGGTAAGGCAGCGAGCCCGGGGCCAACTTCGGGCCGGTGCCGCGGTCGGCACCCTGACCGAGTGTGCCGTGACAGGTGTAGCACATGTACTTCATGAAGGTCTGATGGCCGCGCTCCGCCGAGCCCGCCGGCGGCGTTTCCTGCGCAAGCCCAATGGACGTAATCATGAACAGCAGCACCGTTGAAATTAAAGTACGCATCCCAACTCCTCTTCAGCGTCCTTGCGACACGATGTCAACAAGCGCCGGCTCGCCGCGCTTCACCACTGCGAGCGCGCGCGACAGCGCCGGTCCGATCGCTGCCGGATCATTGATCGGCCCCTCCGCGAATAGGCCCATCGATTGCGCCAGCTTGGCGAAATCGATATTGGGATTTTCGATCGTGGTACCGATCGCCGCCGTATCCATGCGGCGATTGTGCAGGCTCGCCATCTTTTGCAGATGCATCACTTCCTGATGATAAGCGCGGTTATTGTGCACAATCATCAGCAACGGAATTTTGTGGTGCGCCGCGGTCCAAAGCGAGCCCGGCGCGTACATCAAATCCCCATCACCCTCGATGGAGACGGTGATGATGCCCTTGTCACGATTGGCGAGTGCCGCGCCGACGGCCGCAGGGGCGCCATAGCCCTGACCGGCGCCGCCGGACCCGCCGATAAAATTATAATATTCCGTGGCCGGCCATAGGTTTTTGTTCCACTGCATGCTGGAAACGGCAACGCACCATTTTTCGTTCTTGATCGCGTTGTACAACTGTGCCGACGTTCGCGCCGTGCTGCACGGCGTCGCATCCCAGCCCGGGCTCGCCTCTGCACGCGCCCGGTCCTTCATGCGACGATGGTCTTCGCGCAGCTTGGTCGCGCGCTCGGCTATCGCGGCGCGCTGGGACATGCCCACGGCGCTCTTTACCGCTTCGATCAATGCCGGCAGTGTTGCCTGCGCATCGCCGGAGATCGCCAAATCCACCGGCATGAAGCGCTGCATATCTTGGTAATTCGCTTTCGTCAGTGTGTCGCCGAGCGAAATGTGAATGACTTTGACATCCGGTTTGGACAAGCGGCGATATTCGTGGTGCGGGTCGCTGATGGTATTAAACTGTCCCCAGGGATCAGCGACCTCGAGCAGGAGCACGACATCGGCCTGCCCGACCAGTGAACGTTTGTCCAAGCTGCGGCAGAGATAGTGACTCGTGGGAAAATTCATCCGCCCGCCGATGTCCGCCACCGGAGCGTTTAACGCCTCCGCCAATTCGACGATGCGTTTCATACCCTCCTGCGAACGGCACGCGCGGTCGGCCAAAATCACCGGATTTTGCGCCGTAACCAATAACTTGGCCGCTTCGGCTACCGCGCCGCTGTCACCCTGCGGCGGGATGGACATGGTGAGCTTGGGCATGCGCAATTTTTTTTCGTCTTGCACCGCTTGTTCCGCCAAATCGCCATCGGCGGTGATCAGCACCGGCCCCATCGGCGGCGTCGTAGCGATCTTGTAAGCGCGCATCACCGACTCGGCGAAGTGCTGCAACGACACCGGTTGGTCGTCCCACTTGGTGAAATCGCGATGGATCGCCGCCGGATCTTGGACGCAGTGATACCATTCGACACCGGGTCGCCGCGTGTTGGCGTCTAGGAAATTACCAGCGAACATCATCACGGGAACCCGATCGCACCAGGCGTTGTAGACCGCCATCGTCGCGTGTTGCAAACCGACGGTGCCGTGCGCCAGGATACCCATCGGCTTTCCCGACGCCTTGGCATAACCGTGCGCCATCGCCACCGAAGATTCCTCATGGGTGCAGGTGAGGAACTCGGGTTTCTTATTGCCGCCATAATTGATGATGGATTCTTGCAGGCTGCGAAAGCTCGATCCCGGATTCGACGCGATATATTCCATGCCGGTCACTTTGATCACGTCGACCATATAATCGGAACCCGGCCGGCCAATGATCTTATCTCTGGTTTGCGCACCATCTTTTGACTCTGCATTGGACTCGGCGCCTTGCGCCGGTGAGTTTGTCGCCGCCACTTGCGTTCCGATGACCGCCGCCGCCGTGGCCGCGGCGCCTTTCAAAAAGGCCCGCCGATCGAAACTATCTTTGCTCATGACCCACCTCCAAGAACTCAGTTGGAATCAAACCACCGTAATTCTAGAATCGGATTTTTCTTGTAACCCGTGCTGGTTTGCCGAATCGAAGCAAACGGTAGCGAACTCGTGCTTGGCTGTCAATGAGTAAATTCAACCGATGTGGACCGAGCTCGTAGAATGTTAACGATCAATTTTGCGCCGCGGGCACACTGGACGCAACCCCGCTTAATTTGGAAGAAAGAACTCGGCGGACTGCACAGCTTCCGAAGCCCGCGTTTCAGGTCAAGCGCAAAGCAGTTTAAACGCCGGCTAGCTTGAGTTTATTCTTGGCGCTTTTGCCGATCTTATTGCGCGGAAATTTCTCCGCGATGTGTTCGAGCAGATCGATGCCGAGGCCGCGCTCTTGCCCGCTTCGTTCGGCCATGCTGAAGCCGAGCGCGAAGAGGTCTTCCGGCGCGAGGGTTTTTTCTTTCCTCAATGCTTCGAACACCGGATAGGCGCTATTGCGGCAAAGATCGGCGATCAGCTCCACCGCGGGGTGATTTTTATGACTTACCACCGTGTGCACGTGCAGTTTGAGCTGCGCCGCGGCGAGCTGAAATTTATTTTCCGGTTTGAACTCAGGGAAATCTTTGAGCGGTGTCAAAAAACCTACCGCCTCTTTATACTTTTTCGTCTTAACCAGCTTGCCGCCTTGCTCCGCCAGGTGCTGGTAGACATACGCCGGATCCGCCTGCTTCAACACGTGGAGAAAAGCGGTCTGAATGCGCTCTTCATTATCGATGGCGTCTTTTAGCCTTTGCCATAATCCGTCCAAGGTATCCTGACGCCATTTTCCTTCGAACGAAGGCAGCAGCTCAGCGATGCTCCAGGCTTTGCTCGCGTCTGCGCAAGTTGACAGTTCTTTAATCAATGCGGCGCGCGCGTCGGGAATTTTGCGCAGCGAGCTTGCGGCGACATCACGCCTGCGATAATCGGCATCGCCCAACTGCTCGACCAACGTGCGCACCGTAGCGGGCGTGCCGATATCGCCCATCTTTCTGAGGGCAAATTTCTGCAGATCCGTGTGCGAGCTTTGCATCAGTTTGGCGAGCAGCGCGCGGGAGTCCTCCGGCAAGCCGTGCGCCTCGAGCAATTCAACTACCAGCCGCGTCGCTTCGCTGAACTCCGCCTCCTCGAGGATCGGCAATAGTTTCGTATATTCATCTTTGCGGATGTCCTGTTCACGCAGGCAGCGCAGCAGCGCCACCAGCGCATGCGCCCGCACGGCCGGATGATGCTCGGCGCCGATGAACTTGAACAGCCAGCGCCGCGCCGGCGGGCGGCCGAGCTGACCCAAGAGACGCATCGTCGAAACCAGCGCCGGCCGCTGCTGCTTCACGTTGAGCTTGGCGGCGAAGGCTTCGACCTCGTCATAAAACGCCTCCTGTTCCTTAGCGTCCATCTCTCGCAGCGCCGGCGTCAAGAGATCGCAGACAACCCGATTTGTCTCATCGGTGCCGTCGGCGAGCAGCTGCAACAGTCCTTTCATCGCTCCTTTGCCGCGCGCATGGCATAACACCCGCGCGGCGTTGAGTTGCCAGACGCGCGAGCCGCCGGCAAGGCTCTGAAGCAGTGGCTGCACGGCCGATTGCCCCGCTGCGCTCAGCGACCGCACCGCGCGTTCCTGGATCTCTTTATCCGAGTCGTCGAGCATTTTGAGCAACTGCACGATGTTATTTTTGGGCTGGACTTCCTCGAAGTAGCGCAGCGCGTAATCTTTAACCACCGGATTTGCATGATCGAGCAAAGTTCCAACCAGCTTCACCACCGGCGCGCTATTGGCCTTTACCGCGCCAAGAACGAGCAGTGCCGCGCAGCGCTGCTCGACCGTGCCCTTCTCGACCAAGGTGAGAATTTCCTGCAATGTGTTATCCATAATTTCTACTCGACTCATTACTTACCAAGTTGGTTTAGAAAGACAAGTCGAGGCGCGGAGGCAGATGGGCAGTCTAGGGTCCAGCGTTTTGAGTCTTGCGTTCAACGCCAGACGCAAGACCCCGGACTCTAAACGATTGTCTGTTGCTTGACACCTAAACAGATTGGCAGTACGCGAGGACTTGACTCGACAACAGGAGGAATCATGTTTCACACGGACCTGACGCCGTTCGGCGTCGATATGGAGCGGTTGAACCGCGACCGGCTCAATCGATTGCAAGCGGCGATGAAGCACGAAGGGCTCGGCGCGCTCCTGCTCACTGATTTTTTGAATATTCGCTATGCGACCGATACGGTTATGATGCTCGGGCTGCGCGCAACGGGTATCCAGCGCTTCGTCCTCGTGCCGGTCGCAGGAGAGCCGCTGATTTGCCAGCGCGAGTTGTCGCGCAAGAGCCATTATCGCAGCCTGCGCTTCGACGCTTACATGTTCGCCATGCGTCCGGCGATCGCGACTGAAGATTTTGTCGATCAAGCGATCACGGGTCTGAAGCACCTTGGCGCAGCCGGCGAGCGGGTCGGCGTGGATTTTCTAAATTTGACCGCAGTGGACGGTTTGAAAGCAAAAGGCATTCAACTCGTCGACGGCTGGCCGGCGATCCATCGAGCCCGTGTAGTGAAAAGCGCCGATGAATTGCGGCTCATTCGTTGGACGACGAAAGCGAAAGAGCGCGGCTATGATCTCGTGCGTCAAGCCTTGCGCGAGTCGAACCCGCCGGAAGACAGACTAAGCCGAATCATGCTCGACTATTTAATGGATCAGGGATTCGAAGCGGGCAGCGAGTTTATTTCGATCTACGATTCCTCGCTTGCCGACAAGCGGCCGCACAACGAACCGATGGGCACCGATCTTGTGGTAAAGGACGGCGACTTGGTGATCTGCGATGCCACGGTCGCCGGGCCCGGCGGTTACTACAGCGACTTTGCGCGCACGTTCAGCCACGGCACGCCAACCGCTGAAACCAAACAACGCTACAAAGAAGCCTATCATTCGTTGCAAGAAGCGTTGAGACTCGTCAAGCCGGGTCCGTGCACGGAAGCGTTTCGCCATTTCGGCAAAGGCGCGGCGGCGCGACTGCCCGGCTTTGATGGTTTCCATGGTGTCGGCTTGTGCATTTACGAATCGCCGTGGCTCCGCGGCGGCGACCCGGAAAAATACATGATCTCGCTCGAAGAAAACATGATCGTCGCCCTCGAGATCAACCACTATCCGGTGAAGCTCGAACACTTACTCCGAGTCACAGCCGACGGCGCTGAGATATTATCGAACTATCCGGTCGAGCCGGAACTGGTACCGGCGTAGGAAATTGACCAAAGAGCGCAGCATGCTTCGCCCTTTTGATCAATTTTCGGAATCAGCCATGAGGCTTAACATCGAGAACGATTCCTCGCTCCGCCCGTAATGACAACTAAATATGCATTTTGTCATCTCGAACGACAGACTGTGTGAAAACTCGATCGGAACCCTTCGACTCAGCTCAGGGCGAGCGGATAAGTACTTGGATTCTAACGAAGCCATCTCGTTCGTGGTGAGCGCCGTCGAACCATGAACGTAGTTTTCACACAGTCTGACGAAGAGAGAGATCTTTCCCAAACCGAGCCACCGCCCAATTTTCCGACGACTTGAACGATTTGAACATTACTTTCTTCCGAGCTCCCTTAACACTTTCTGCCACTTCGTCGCTTCTTTGTCGTATTGCTCCGTGTTGAGTCCCGCCTCGGGATACCAGCGCTTGAAGCCGAAGTCTTTTGCCGGACTGCCGAATTGCAAATCCTCCAGGATTTTTTGTCCTTCCGGGCTCAAGATGAAATCCGCCATTAGGACTGCCGCATGCGGATGCGGCGCTTGATAGATAATCGCGGTGGCGCCCGCGTTGGTCGGCACCGCTTCCATCGGCACCCAGTTGATCGGCGCGCTCTTGAGCTTCGATTCCATGGCGTGATCGCGAAAGATCGACGGCGAGATCGGCACTTCGCCCGAGATCGCCATGTCCGCCATCGCGCGACCGGAAATCGATTGCAGGCTGATATCTTGCGCTTTTAGTTTGCGGACAAACTCTTCGCCCTTAAATTTTAGCATCGCCCCCATCATTCGCACACCGGTCTCGCTTGTGGTCATGCCTATTTTGCCTTTTAATTGCGGATTCAATAGGCCATCGAAATTCTTCGGCACGGCGCTCGCCACGATCAGATTGGGATTGAAGCCGACGCCGATGAAACTTTCGCGGTTGACGCCCCAGTAAAAAAGTCCATTGCCGGCTTTTTCCTTGGCATGCGCGGGGTATTTTACCAGATGCGGCGAAGCATAAACCGCCAGCAACCCATCTTCACGCAGACTTTTGAGCAAGGGCAATGTGGTCTCGATAGTGTCGACCAGGTATTGGCGCGCCTGCGCTTCCGCGCCGATGCGTGCCATTAACTCATTGCTCGCGGCGCGATAGACGTCGACCTTGATACCCGGATATTTTTTCTCGAAGCCCTGAGCGAGCTCCTTATACGAGCTCCCGGCCAGGGAAGTGTACCAAACCACTTTGCCTTCGGCCTTGGCGCCCCCGACGAGAATCTGCTCGCGGTCGGCGCCTGTATAGGTCACGAGCTCGCTTAAAGTCGAGGGCTTCTTGGCTTGCGCCGAGAGCGAAAGCGGTGAGCTCACAATCAGGCAAACAACAATTACTAACCAGGGTAATAGCGACATCCACAAAACCTCACGGAACGCAAATTTTCACCGTGAACAGGGTCAGCGCCTTATCTCCGTTTCAACGCCCGATAAATATTTTCCGCCTTCACAGGCAACTCGAATAGGCGCACGCCGACCGCGTCGGCGATGGCATTGGCGATCGCCGCGGGCGGACCGTTATTGGCGAATTCGCCGATGGGTTTTGAATCGAGCGGACCGACGCCGCCGGTGGATTTGACCAGCACCGTTTTCAACTGCGGAATGTCTTTGACGGAGGGCAACTTATAGTCGCCCAAGTTATTATTCGTCACCTTGCCGCCGTCCATCACCAATTCTTCCATCATCCCCTGCCCCATGCCCATGATCGTCGCGCCGTCGATCTGGCCCTGGTGCGCGACCGGATTGATGATCGTGCCGACGTCGTGGGCGCTGACGACCTGGTGCACGCGCACCGCGCCGGTGTCGGGATCGACCTCGACCTCGGCCACCTGCGCGCAGATATAAGAAATATCTTCCGGATAAGGATAATCTTCGTAAACCGTCACGGCGAGCCGTTCCGTCGTCTGGGCGACCACGCGCCGCAGCGCCACTTGCTGGCCTGGGTCGTGACGCAGAAACAATCTGCCGGCAGCGAATTCCACTTCATCGACGCGGCATTCCAACATCCGCGCTGCTTGGTCAATTAAAAGATCGCGCAGCTTATCGCACGCCTGCATGACGACGTTGCCGGCGACGTAGGTCATCCGGCTTGCGCGCATACCGCCATCGCGCGGCGCCGTGTCCGTGTCGCCGATCACTACGCGCACTTGATCGACCGGCACTTTCATCTGATCGGCGACCAGTTGGCGCAAGATCGTGTGGGTGCCCGAACCTTGATCGATGCTGGGGCTGACGATCGAAAATCCACCATCGGCATCCGCGCTGAGCACGAGACCCGTGTCGCCGCCGCTGATGTGCCGTCCTGACAAGGCGATGCCGCGCCCGTGATTGCGCTTCTTCGGTTTCTTCCAGTCCGCGGCATCCAAGGCGCCCTGTAAGACTTCGCGGAACCGAACATGATGCAATTCATCGCCAACGGCGTCCGCCTCGCCTTCACTAAGAAAGTTGTTCAAACGAAATTTCGCCGGGTCCATCCCAAGTTCCTTGGCAAGAATATCGGTATGGCAATCAACGGCGAATGCCGTTGCCACCGCGCCGGGGCTGCGATAGTAACCGCCCGGCACGGTATTGGTGTAGATCTGCAAATATTCGATATCGGTGTTATCGATGCGATACTGACCGCCGGCGTAATGCCAGGTGGCGAGCGAACTATTGGATTTGAGCGCGCCGTAGCCGCCGCTGGCGTGGGCCGCGCGCATTTTGCGCGCCACGATCCGGCCATCGCGCTTCACGCCGCTCTTGATCGTGATCATCGTCGGATGAGCTGGGTTGCTCGCGGATAATTCCTCGGCGTAGGTCATAACCACTTTTACCGGACGTCCGGTCTTTTGCGCCAAGAAATACAGCAGCGGCAGATCGACGCCGTCGCCTTTGCCGCCGAACTCGCCGCCGACGTTGACGGGATTCATGCAGATGCGTTCCTCGGCGACGCCCAGACATTTAGATAACTGACCGCGCACGCCGAAGGGATTCTTCACCGACGACCAAACTTGAATGCGTCCGTCGGCTTCGATCGCCACGGTCGCTGCGTGCGGTTCAAGGTAGCCCTGATGGCGCGCCGGAATCTGGAAGCTGTGCTCGATCACCAGATCAGCGTCACGAAAACCTTTTTCGACGTCGCCTTTCTGCCACGAGAGGCGGGTCAAACCGTTGTGCAAATCTTTAGCGAGAATTTTTTCCGGAGCGCCATCGTAGCCGGCAACGTTATCGTGAATCGTGGGCGCGCCCTCTGCCATAGCTTCCAACGGATCGAATACCGCGGGCAGCTCCTCGTAGTCGACCTCGATCAAATGCAACGCTTCTTCGGCGGCGTCCACGGTTTCCGCCGCCACCGCGGCGACGCGATCGCCGACAAAACGCACCTTGTCCCAGCACAGCACCGGCATGTCGCGAATTTGTTTGCCGACCAGATAGCCCTTCACGTCCGCGCCGGTGATAATCGCGCGCACACCGGGCACTTGCTCAGCTTTCGCTGTATCGACACCGCGGATGCGCGCATGCGGATGCGGGCTGCGCAGGATCTTCGCCCATAGCAAGCCGGTGAGCTTTACGTCGGCCGCATACACGGACCGGCCACTGACTTTCTCGCTGCCCTCGCCCCGCGGCACCGAAGTACCGACAACTTTTGCCTCAGCCATGAATGCTACCTTTCTAAAATCGCGTGCCGCGACAATCGCTTCCCACACCATGGGCGCGCGCTTGCCGTCGATCTTCGGCTACTTAGTACGTCGCAGCCGCCATCGTCAAGGCTAAGCTTAGAAATCACGGCAATTTTCCGGGCAGCGCTTGAGTCGAGGAAAGTTTGCGCGATAATTGCACTAGAAGGAAACTCGACTCAGCAGGAAAGAACCGAGCCATGATCGATCACACCGGCGTAATCGTCAGCGATTTTACCAAGAGCAAGGCATTTTACTCAGCGGCGCTCGGCGCCATCGGCATTGCCGTTCTGAAGGAATTTCCCGCCTCGGTAACCGGCAACACCGATGTTGCGGGTTACGGCGCGCAGGAAGCTTCCGCTCAAGGGCTGAGTCCGGAGTTCTGGCTGGCGCGCGGCGAGCCCGGATCGATTCCGGTTCATATCGCGTTTCGGGTTTCGAGCCGCGCCCTCGTCGATGCGTTTTATAACGCCGCCATCGGCGCGGGCGGGCGTGACAACGGCGCCCCCGGCCTGCGCCCGCAGTATCACCCAAACTACTACGGCGCGTTCGTTCTCGATCCCGACGGCCACAACATCGAAGCGGTTTGCCGCGAGCCGGCGTGAGCATTGATGCGCCACATCTGATATCCTCGACTTATGAACTGGCAAGAGAACATTCTTAGTAGTGCCGAGCAGATTCGAGATTTGATTCTTCAAACGAAGCGAATCGCCGTGCTCGGCATCAAGACCGACGCTCAGGCTGATCAACCGTCCGTGTACGTGCCGATGTATATGAAGAAAGCCGGCTTCGAAATCGTTCCGGTGCCCGTCTACTATCCGGACGCGACGGTGATCCTCGGTGAAAAAGTGTTTCGTCGGCTTATCGACATTCCCGGAGACATCAATATGGTCGATGTTTTTCGCCGCTCTCATGATGTCGCCGGTCATATCGACGACATCCTAACCAAGAAACCGAATTCAGTTTGGCTTCAGTCGGGGATCCGCAACGACGCCGCGGCGGAGATCTTCGCCAAGGCAGGAATCAAAGTCGTACAAGATCGCTGACTGATGGTCGATCACCGGCGGTTCGCCGGGACGTGAGCAAGTTTCGAACGATTTAACGCACCTATAAGCAGACTGCCACCAAGTCAGCCGCCCTTCTTGACGATTCCCTGCATCAGCTTTTCCCAGTAAGTCACCTGACGTTCGAGTTGGTCGGCGTTGAGACCGGCGGTAAAGTACCAGCGTTTGAAACCGTAGTCCTTGGCGGCGCTGCCGTATTTGAATTTTTCCAGCACGCCTTGGCCGTCGGCACTGAACAGAAAGTCGACCATTAGCAGCGCCGCGTGCGGATGCGGCGCGCGCGCCGCGAGAATCGCCGAGCCGGCATGCACCGGCACCAAATCCATCGGAAGCCACTCGATAGGCGCGCCTTTTTCGGCGGCTTCGATCGCGTGAGTTCTGAAAATCACCGGCGCCGCTTCGATCTCACCACCGGCAATTTGATCACGAACCGCCGAGCTGCCCATGGAAAAAAGCCGGATCTCCTGGGCCTTCAATTTCTTGACGAAGGCCTCACCCTTAGTCTTGACCATCGCGCCGATAATTTCCGGCGCGGTGCCGCCCGAACCGAACGCCATCCGCCCTTTCAGCTCCGGATTGAGCAAACCATCGAAATTCTTCGGCACAGCCGAAGCGGGCAGCTTGGTCTTGTTGTAAGCGAAACCAACGTAGGATTCGCGCGCGTTGGCCCAATAGATCAGACCTTTGTCAGCCCTCTTGAGTGCTTGCTCCGGATAATTGCGCAGGTAAGGCGAATTGAATGGGGCGATTATCCCGGCTTCGAGCAATGCCGCAAGCGGCTCTTCAGTAGTTTCGAGAGCGTCGGCGAGGTAGCGCCGTGCCTTCGCTTCTTCGCTGAGCCGGACGGTAAGGTCCGCTCCGCCCGCTCGGTAGACTTCGACTTTGACCCCGGGATATTTCGCTTCGAAAACTTCGACGATCGCTTTGTAGGAACCGCCGGCGAGCGAGGTGTACCAAACCACCTTGCCTTCGCTCTTGGCGCCGGTGAATAAAAGTTGCTCGCGATCCTGCCCCATATACGCCGCCAGCTCGGCGAGTGTCGCCGGCTTCTTGGCTTGTCCCCAAGTAGCTGGAGCGACTCCCAAGCACAGCGCCGTCAACAAAACCTGAATAAGCGGCTTGCGCAGCATCATCGAATACCTCACGACCTTGCCTTGATCTCAGACTGTGGTGAAAGTCATTCCGCTCACGCCGCTAAACTCTTCGCCTTCAACTGTTTCGCAATAAACTGCTTTACCATTTCGTGTGCGCGGTCGGTCTGCGGTCCAGGCTCGCCCACCCAGAGGTGCTCGCAACCGGCAAAAACCTCGTACTGGCACTCGCCGCCGGCGGCGCGATAAGACGCGACGAACTTTTCTTGCACTGCCGGCCGCACGTTGCCCCCCAGGAACAGCCCGTTATGCCGGAAGATGCCCTGGTATTCGGGCCGCGTATACGCCGCGTCGCCGAACGTAAGCATATGCAGAATCTCGACATCCCGCAGTTCGCCCGCGCGCGCCACCAGCGCGTCGATCAGCGGTTGCGGCGTGCCGCAGCCTTCATGAACATAGACCCGCTCGCCTGAGCGAACGGCCTCGAGCGCCTCCGGAGAGCGATAACGGTCGGGAGCCGGCAGCAAATTCGCTCGCAGGTGATGGTTCCTTCCGAAAACGCGGAGACCGAGGCCGCTGCACCGGCCCTGTTTCAGCTGTTCGGGCAGCGGTTCTTGCTCGACAGCTACGTCCTTTCACACGTCGTCTACGATT
>Ga0207701_10005709_pt1 | contig 12472 bp, 15 predicted proteins | sample KBSSwiSSwithPhiX_FD_184294 | JGI IMG/M metagenome (GOLD analysis project Ga0207701, IMG submission 184294) | Switchgrass rhizosphere bulk soil microbial communities from Kellogg Biological Station, Michigan, USA, with PhiX - S5 (SPAdes) (version 2) | ecosystem: Environmental > Terrestrial >...
GCCCAACGCCTAATTCCAGAGACGTGTAGTGACAGGCGTGCCTCCTGGCAATTGCATCGCGTTCAGCCGCCACGGCCGCCGCTACAAAAAGAATCGCGCTAGGTTCGCCGCAACGTAAACCGGTTGTTCGCGGTTTCCCAGAGGCGCAATCGCACGAGCTGTTGATTCACACGATTATCAATTTTTCCCCAAAGAGCGCGCACAATGTTTTCGCCTGTCGAAGGCGCACTGCGAAAATCCTCCGTTTCCAGATCCAGATGGCGATCCTGCCAGTTTTTCAAGGATTCATGAATCGCGTCGTTCAACGCGACGAAATCGTAAAGCGTCCCACTGCGCTCGTCGTATTGGCCTCCGATCGTTGTCTCTGTCAGATAGCCATGGCCGTGGCCGGTCGGATTGTTGCACTTACCGTAAAGCCTCATGTTCTCTGCATCGGAGAGTGTCGCCGTATGCAATCGATGTGCCGCGTAAAACGGTACCTGGAGCCCCAACAAAATCGTGTTGTCTTTCCATGCTTCGGCAAAGAAATCGGTCCGCTCGTGCAAACGAACCCGACTTAATGGAATCATCGAATTGACGCGTTCGTAAATGTATTGAGCCAGACCTTCAGTAGTCATCGGACGTTCTTTTAGTCCGATTATTTCATTGAGATATTGGTGATCAAGTTCGGCGCGCAACGCGCGGACACAGGTGTCGATTTCATCATAGCCAACCAAAGGCCGTTTGAGATCGAGTTGTTCCGCCCGGAATGTGAGCCGGCATCGATAATTGTGTCCGTGCGGTGTGGTAGCTGGCCCAAACAGCCGCGCGTTTTCCGCCGGGCTTAAATGCGGCGACTTCGTTCTGCGCGCCGCTGAGAATTCGAACCAATAATTTGCTTCGCAAACGCCGGTGAAATAGTAGGTCGCGCTACGTTCGGGTGAGTCGCTCAAATGACATGCGGACAGCTTTGCTCGCACGTCCGAGAACAGCGGCGCTAGATCACAACAAAGCTGACGGGCAACATTCTCCGGGGTCGGCGGAACCTCGCGAAATGACGGATTGTCCTGGTTTAAAAATTTGTGATCGAAACCATCGCGAAGAACGTTTCCAGCACGCTCTTTAATTTCGCTGATGTTGATAAGCATCCCGGTGGCTGGGTCGACCAGGCCGGTGAAGACGAAATAGGCAATGTAATTGCGGCCGCTGCCGTACCTCGCATTTGTTTCCGGTCCAAACGCTGTCGCGTTCTCCTTGTCAGTCCAACCAGCGACGTTCAATCGTCGTGACGCGGAAAATTCCAGGCGTTTGCTGACGGTCAGGAGCATGACGTTAAACCGTGTGGCCAGATGAAGACCGAGATAGACAACGCTAATCGCGAATTAGTCAAACATTCTTTTGACTTTCTCCTAACGCCCATGATGTTTGGTTCAATGAAATATATAGGCTGGCGGGAGCGGTTGTTCAAAAGCACGCGAGGGAAAATCCTCGAGCTTCTGCGGACAGGAGACTGCACAGTGAACGATCTTGCTGGGGCTTTGCGCCTGACCGATAACGCTGTGCGAGCGCACCTGGCGAGCCTCGAGCGTGACAGACTCGTCGCGCAGTCAGGGATGAAGCCCGGGGTCCGGAAACCGCACATCACGTATGCTCTTGGCACGGAAGCCGAACACCTCTTTCCAAAAGCATATGGACGGCTGGTTTCGCTTTTGATGTCGATATTTTCCCGTCAGGTTAAGCCAAGAAATTTGCGCGCCGGAATGCGGGCCGCTGGCCGAACCGTAGCCCATGAACATATGCGCGAACTGCAGGGTAAGACACGCGAAGAAAGGATTGATGCTGCACTCGGCATTCTCAAAGAACTGGGCGGCGCGGCGAGTTTTCGCGAAGAAGATGGGAAGCACTTCATTTATGGCAACGGCTGTCCAATTGCAGCGGCTACGGCGAGTCATCCTGAAGCATGTCTGCTCGCGGAATCATTGCTCAGTGAGGTAATCGGTTCGCCGGTTAAGGAATGTTGCGTGCGCGGATCAGCGCCTTCCTGTCGCTTTCAGGTGAAATAATCCGCGTCACATCTGGTCGGCCAGCAAACGCGAGGCGGCGGGTGCGCCATTTGGGCAGCGTGTGGGGGACCGGAGAGCCGTCGAAAATCAATTCATAACGAAAAGGAAATTGTGCGCTGGCGAATTAGTCAACTAAATCATTGACTTATTGGCACTGCACCGCGAGACTGCTCGCCATGAATACAACCATTGATCAAATGCACGGCGCGGCTTCGGCCGCGGACAATATCGCGAGTTCGCCGGGTCTTCAGGCATACCGAATCCTTCAATTCGGATTTACCGCCGCCCCGATCCTCGCTGGTTTGGACAAGTTCTTCCATCTGCTTGTCAACTGGGACCAATATCTCCCTGGAGTGGTAGCAAACGTTTCACCCATCGCTCCACACACGCTGATGCTCGTTGTCGGCGTGATTGAGATTGTGGCTGGAATTGGTGTTGCGCTGAAACCGCGGATTTTCGCTTACGTGGTCGCCGCGTGGTTAGCAGTGATCATCATAAACCTGTTGCTAATCCCCGGGTACTTTGACGTCGCGCTCCGTGATTTCGGGCTATTGCTTGGCGCCCTTGCGTTGGGTCAGTTAAGCCAGCAGTTCGCGCGGAAATAAATCACTCAGATAAATCGGCTTATTCGAGGGTGACGCTGGAGCCGGCGCGCCCTCGCGCCGACACATAGGGACCGAGGGGGTCGTCTCCAATTTACCTCGTTGAGGATAACGCGTTCCACTCCCATGCGAATCAATCGTTTAGCAACGAAAGGAATTCAGAGCGCGTTCGCGCGTCTTCTTTGAAAACGCCGAGCAGACACGATGTTTTCATTACCGAGTTTTGCTTTTCAACTCCTCGCATCATCATGCAGAGATGTTTAGCCTCAATGACGACGCCAACGCCGCGAGGATGAAGTGCTTTCATTAGCGCGTCGGCAATTTGCATCGTCAGGTTCTCCTGGATCTGAAGCCGCCGCGCGAACATGTCCACGATCCGCGCCGTCTTTGACAGGCCAACGACTTTGCCATCTGGGATGTAAGCGACGTGCGCCTTGCCGATGAACGGAATCAGATGGTGCTCACATAACGAATATAGCTCGATGTCTTTGACGAGAATGATCTCGCTGGCTTCGGAGTCGAAGAGCGCATTGTTGATTATTTCATCCAAGCTCTGTCTGTAACCGGCGGTCAAAAATTCGAACGCGCGTGCAGCTCGATTCGGCGTCCTCAGCAATCCTTCGCGCTGTGGATCCTCGCCGATGGCTTCGAGCAAGCCGAGAAACGATTGTTCCATGCTTGCCACCCGGGCGGCGCCACAGCGTTGAAGCTTGCTGATTCGACGTTCAGCTGCTTGCAACTCAGTTTCGGTTTCGGAATTTCCGTCCCGCATTGGATTAACTTAGCTTGACTACACGCCGCCTCAACAACCTCGGTTTGTAGCCGCCATCGCGTTCGGAGAACGCGATCCACCTAGTCCAGCCAGCTCTGCGGATATTTTTGGTCGTCCAGCGCAACAGCTTGCTCAGTTAGCTCGAGTGTATGTTGCGTGTCGAACATCACCGCCAGCTCTTCGGTTCGCGTGGCGTTCTTGCTCGCCATGATCGTACCGGGATGCGGCCCGTGCGGAATCCCGCGCGGATGCAACGTGATGGAAGCTGGTTCAATCCCGCGACGCGACCCGAAATTGCCGCGCACGTAAAACAAAACTTCGTCCGCCTCAACATTATCGTGCACCCACGGAATCCTGACAGCCTCTGGATGCGTATCGAGCATGCGTGGTGCAAATGTGCACACGACATAGCCACGAATCTCGAATGTCTGATGGATCGGCGGCGGTTGATGAACCGTGCCGGTAATCGGCTCGAAGTCCTGCGCGTTAAACGTAAAAGGATAAACGTAGCCATCCCAGCCGACGACATCGAACGGATGATGCGCCATCGTCACCTGAGTCCAGCGCGGGCCGTCCTTCACTAGAATTTCTGTGTCTTCATCCTTGTCGATCGTCAGCGCTTCGATCGGGCCGTGCAGATCGCGCTCCGAATATGGCGAGCCCATTTTGATTTGGCCTTCTTTGTTCAGATAACGTTGCGGAATTCGGACTGGGCCAACGGATTCAAGAATCAGGTAATCCTCTTCCTGGATGTTGTCTGCAACGAGTCTGTACGTGATGCCTCGCGGAATGACGATGTAATCTTCAGCGCGATATCGCTGCTTACCGAAAACCGACTCGAGTGTGCCGCCACCTTTGAATACGAAGATGATCTCGTCGGCACCCCCGTTTCGATAGTACTCAAACTTGTCGTAAGCCTTCTCAGGGCGCGCACGATACGCGACCACGTCCTGGTTGAATAGAATCGGAACGCGGCCGGTGTAGAGATCTCCTTTGCGAGGGATGTCCGCCGTTTTCAAATGATGATGCCGCAATGGACTGTCAGTGGCTTTTTTCAGCTCCTCACATGTCAAAAGCTTCACGTTACGCACCCGCGTTGGCGGACGCAGATGGTACATGATTGAAAAAGCCTCGTTGAAACCTTCGGTCGTAACTACGTGCTCGTAGTAGATGCCCTCGTTTTTGTAACCCGGTCCCTGGCCGTTGCGGTGGAACCAGATGTGATGCTTTCGCGGTGTGTCGCCAACTTTTTGATAATACGGCATTCTCGATCCTCCTCTAAAACAGTTTGAACTCCTCACCCTCCCCCTCTCCTCTTGCAAGAAGAGAGGCGACCCACTTCCACCTGCTCGCAGTCACGATGCCGACGGGTACGTCGCCATCCGCCTCTCCCCTTCTAGGGGAGAGGACTAAGGTGAGGGGTGAACTCTTCTGACTAATCATTTATTACAGATTTCCTCGTGCGGCCTGCTCGCGTTCGATGGCTTCGAACAGCGCTTTGAAATTCCCTTTGCCAAAGCTCTTCGCACCTTTGCGTTGAATAATCTCAAAAAAGAGTGTCGGCCGATCTTGCACCGGCTTGGAGAAAATCTGGAGCAGATAACCTTCATCATCGCGATCGACCAGGATGCCGAGCTGTTTCAACGCGTTCAGTTCTTCGTCGATGTGACCTACGCGGTCGAGCAGCGTGTCGTAGTAGGTCGAAGGCACTTTCAGGAACTCAAGCCCCCGCTCTTGCAGCGTGCTCACAGTTTCGATGATGTTGTTCGTAGCCATCGCGATGTGCTGCACACCTTCGCCGTCGTAAAAATCAAGGTATTCTTCCACCTGCGATTTCTTTTTGCCTTCGGCCGGCTCATTGATCGGAAATTTCACGAACCCGTTTCCGTTACTCATCACCTTGCTCATCAACGCGGAGTACTCAGTGGAAATGTCTTTATCGTCGAAGGTTAGAATGTTTCGAAAACCCATCACTTCCTCATAAAATTTCACCCACGGATTCATCTGATTCCATCCTACGTTGCCGACGCAATGATCCACATGCTGCAGCCCAGTCTCGCGCGCGCGGAACGCCGGGTCCCATTTCACAAACGTCGGCATGAACGGCCCGGTGTAATCATCGCGCTCGACAAATACGTGCACGACTTCGCCGTAAGTATGGATCCCGCTCAGGACGATTTTGCCATGTTTGTCTGTTAGCGTTTTCGGTTCCATGTAACTTTTACCGCCGCGCTTCGTGGTCTCCTTCCAGGCGGAGGTCGCATCCTTCACTTTCAATGCGATCGCTCTCACCCCGTCGCCATGCTTAACAATGTGATCAGAAATTGCGTGTTTCGCGCGAAGCGGTGTGGTCAATACAAACGTGATCTTGTTTTGCCGAACCACGTAGCTTGCGCGCTCTCGCACTCCGGTTTCGGGTCCGCTATAAGCCACCGGCTGAAAACCGAGCGCGCTCTGATAAAAATGCGCCGCCTGCTTGGCGTTACCCACATAAAACTCGATGTGATCTGTCCCTTCAAGCGGCAGAAAATCTTCCCGTGCCGCCGGAGCCTTTTTCTTTTTTGGAGAAGCAATTGTCGTTGGCATAATGACCTCCTGAATCTCTCGCGTCGCGCGCGCTCTCGAAATATAAGATCGGCAACCAGTCGTCGCAAGGCTGCGTGCGCACCCCATAACTCACGCTTGTCATTCCGAGCAAAGTCGAGGAATCTCTGGGCGTGTTCGTGAATGAATCGGCTATACTTTGGTGACAATTTGAAATGGCTTTCCGATCGGAAAGAATTTCTCGACGCGAGTGTCGATCTTGTTTATCTCGATCCGCTGGTGCTGTGACAACTTCAGAAACACACGGGTTGCAGAATCTTTCGGTGTGGGACGAGGATTACGTTACGAGCCTTCCGGTGGGTGAATTCGATTGGCTCGAGTACAAAGGCAGCGAAAAATTCACCGATTCTGGATGGTCTCAAGACATGTCCAAATACGTCTCAGCCTGGGCGAATTATGACGGTGGTTACGTTATCTTTGGCGTAAAAGATCCACAACCAGGACATCCATTGACGATCGACGGAGGTATTCTGAGTCAGTTAAGCCAAAGCTGCTTAACTGGCTTGACGATGTTATCCCTAATCTTGTTGATCCACCGCTTGAGAAGCTATCAACCTGGCTAATTTATCCAAAACCCAAGGACTCTCGTATCAAAGCGGGGCACGTTTTAGTCGCTGTTCACATTTCACAAAGCGAAATCGCACCGCATCAAGCTCTCGATCACAAATACTACCAGCGCGTAGGTCGAAAACTTCAGCCCTTACGACACCGCTCGATCCTAGACATTGCGGGACGTCGCCGATTTCCGAAACTCCGAACGACGATTCTCGTGTACACAGGCGGGGGCTTAACCAAACCGTCAATGTTTTGGAAACTGGAGAATCTGGGGCCCGCGTTAGCACTTCACTGGATGGCCATCGTGAAATTCCCCACCGGGATTAATGGAAAAAGCGTCTGCTTTACAGACGAGAAGCCGACTACGTGTGAAACTGAGGAGGGAAAATCGTTTCTCGAGCTTAGAATTTACCAAAAGATAGCATCGCCTCCGCTGTTTCCGGGCTCGGATATTTCAAGGTCCTTTCCATTATCGGGAGTCACATACCAACCGCCTTTGAAGCCATCCATTACTAACATCCAGGTTAAAACATTCGCTGACGACATGCCCCCGTTCGAAGAGACAATCGAGCTTTCTAGTGCGCTTAGACGTGGTGGATGGAGCTACCTTAAATGCGGCATCGTCACACATTTGTTCCGGTCCAAGAGCCGCCGCGAGAGCCGTTGTAGACAAGCTCCCTGTCATTTTGGAACGACGCGGTCGCTCTCGTGCATTCACACAGCCCGCTAGCGCCGCGGCGGCAGGTGAATCGTCGCTATCATGCAGCGCGCACTCCCGCCGCTAAGTTCAATCGTAGGAAGTTCAAGCGGCACGAGCCGCGCGTAGTGGGTCAACCTTTCGCGTTGGTCGTCTGTAAATGTTCGAGCTGCGCGGCTGGAAAGCACCAGCAGTTTCTCGCCACGCTGGTTGTGTAGTTCAATGGCGTTGCCCGCGAAATTCGCGATCTGATCTGCTGATAACTCCACGATGTCTTTCCCGGTCGCCTCCAGGCGCGCTCGCACCTGTTGCCGCTCGGCTTTGTTCGGGATCATCTCCAGACCAATCATTCCGAACACCGTTCCGATGCACATCATAACATTGGTGTGATAGATCGGCTGACAATTCGAGTCGATGCTGGCGAAGGTGACCGGCTCGTAGCTAAAATCTTCGGCAAAGCGTTGGATCATTTTCGGATTGGAGCGATTTGAAAGCGATACGTAGGCAATCTTGTTCATATGATCGAACACAAGACTGCCTGTGCCTTCCAGACAGCAACCTTCATCCTCGAATAGCGAGTAATCCATAACCTCGGTAACACCATAGTGCTTGCGTAGTTCCTCGATGATATCCCGCCGGCGCTCGCGTCGCCGTAGGGCGGAATACATCGGGAACAGCGCGATCCGCCCATCATGATGCGTCGAGATCCAGTTGTTAGGGAAAACCGCGTCTGGTTTTTCCGGCTCAGCTGTGTCTTCAAAGACGTGCACGTTTACTCCAGCCGCGCGGAGGGTTTTCACGGCTGCGTCGAATTCTTTTCTCGCCATCAGCGTCAACGCATCTGAATCGCACTCGGTATTCTGTTGAAACGCATTGTCTGCCGCCGTTTCCGGATTCGGATAAAACAGGCTGGGCCGAATCATCAGCACCGAGTTGGTGCTTTGCGAGTGCATGTTCAAGGCAGTCTAAGTTGGAAATTGCACGTTGAGCGTTGGGCGTTTTCTTCTCTCACAAGACCTACGTTCAATCGCCGAAGGAAATGTCGACATCGCGCGCGGTTTGCACCAGCTCGCCGTGAGGCGGGACAAGCTTCAGACGATTGACTGCTTCGGCGATCGGCACGTGACGCACCTGGTAATTTTGATAACTTACCATTGACCCGAAATGCCCCTCGCTCGCTAGCTGAACGGCTTTAACTCCGAAACGGGTCGCAAGGATTCGGTCCAAAGTGGTCGGCGCGCCACCGCGCTGGAGATGGCCGAGAACGCAACAACGCGTTTCTTTACCGGTGCGTATCGCGATTTCGCGCGCGACAACTTCACCGATACCACCCAATCGAAACTCGCCACCTTCCACGTCGCGTTTCACTTGTTCGCCGTGCTTCGGTCGCGCGCCTTCAGCAGCGACAACTACAGTTCCAAGGTAACCGGCCGCTTCGCGCGAATTGACCACGCTCGCGATTTTCTCGTTATCGAACGGGATTTCGGGAATTAAAATGATATCGGCGCCACCGGCTATGCCGCCTTGCAAGGCGATCCATCCGGCATGCCGTCCCATCACTTCGACGACAATGACCCGCCTATGGCTGGTCGCCGTAGTGTGCAACCGGTCTAGCGCGTCAACCACCACATTCACGGCAGAATCGAAACCGAACGTGGTCGCTGTCGCTTCAAGATCGTTGTCGATGGTCTTGGGTACACCGATGCAGTTGATGCCGGCCTCCTGCAATTGCTGCGCAGTCACCAGCGAGCCGTCGCCGCCGACAACAATTAACGCTCGTACACCGAGGTCTTCCAAAATCTTTCTGGCATCTGCAATGATCTTTGCCGGAACGATTGTTCGATCGCCCGCACCTACTTTCGCGACGAAATGTCCGCGATTGGTGGTACCGAGAATTGTCCCACCCAGTGCCATGATTCCGTTCACGGACTGTCGGTCGAGAATGAGGTGATTGCCGGGCGGCAGGAGCCCTTCAAACCCGTCGCGAAAACCAACCACTTCCCAGCCGAGCTTGTCCGCCGCGAGCACCACGGCGCGCAAAACCGCATTAAGCCCCGGACAATCGCCACCGCTGGTCAGAACACCAATGCGCGGTTTCATTTTCGCAGAAGCGAAATTAAAGGATTTTTTTTGGATCAGCCATCCGCCCCGCAGCGGCCCATTGATCGTACAACTGCCAGCCGCGTTGCATCAATGCTACGCCTTCTCCGAATCGGTTAGTGCTGCCAAGAAGTACCACCATTAAGTGGCGCGGATAAACCGTCTCCATTTGGCCGTTGCGAACAACTTCCGACTCACGATTTGCATACAAAATCAAACAGTCACCTGCGCGCGATGAGCGGCCTGTTTTCACTCCGTCGATGCCATTCTTGCCGAGGAGCTCGTTCGTGTTGCGAAGCACGTAATTCAGCGGATGACCCTGGCGATTGAATGAAATCTGGCGTTCCTTTTGCGACACATAAAAACGGAAGCTCGGCTTGTTCATCGCGTATCGAGTGAGACGCGCCATGTCTTCCGCCGTGGAATATGGCAGCGGCTTCACTTTCCAATCAATGCCGTGAGGATTTACAAAACGCGTGCGCTCCATCTTCAACTGTTTGGCCAGCGCGTTCATCTGAGCGACGAACATGTCCGTCGGTGTCAATTTCGCACCCTCAACCGATCCCAATTGCGAACCGACGTGATATGCCAACGTCGCAGCGGCGATGTTGTCCGATTGTACAAGCGCGGCATAAAGAAGATCGCGTAATGTGATGGTGTCCCCCGGTTGGAAGCCGATGTTATTTTCAGTTGTTCCTTGAAACGCCTCCGGAGGAATAGCCACCCCAACGTTGAGGTCGCCGGATCTCTTTTCTGACCAATCCAACACCACACAAGCGGTCGCGATTTTTGTCAGGCTACCGACCTGCAGCTTGTCCCTTGATTTTTGTTCTTCCAAAATGTAGCCGGTTTGCGCGTCGGCAATCAGATACGCCTGCGCCGCGGCCGCCGAACGCACAACAGACGCGCTCGCAAGAAATGCGATGAAACCGATCAGAAATCGACGTGATGAATGCATAAATGCCCCGGGAAACCGGAGCACCTTAATCGGCGCATTCTGATTCGCAAACGCTTACCACGCGTTGAAAAAACTCTCTCGAGCCCACCATGATGGAGCCGGCGCGCCCTCGCGCCGCGTCGCACCCAACGGCCCGAGGGCGGGCCGACTCCATCGAGACCTCGTTGAGGGTAATGCGTTCATCATCATTGAATCTTCTGCGGTGTTCTCGCGCGGCTAATGAGTAAACGCATGAGAAAATAGATGAATATTGCCGAAGGAACGGCGACGAAAAGCGAACCGATAAATGCCGGCCAATACGTGGGCCAAATGACGCGTGAAAACACATGCCAGTGCACGTAATCGTGCAGTCGAAACTCGCGCAAATGCACCCGCTGCGCCGCCGGCCGATTCAGGATCCAGCAACCAAACTGGTATTCGGCGACATAGATCGCCGGCATCGCCCAGATCACAACATCGTGCAACGTGACCGCAATTGCGGCTGCGACCTTGTTACAACGGCAAATCCACGCCACCGCGATCGACAGTAGCGTCTTCAGAGGATACAACGGCGTGAAACCGAAGAAAATTCCGATCGCCGAGCCAAGAGCAATCGAATGTGGAGTATCCGCGATCGCCATCAAGGTCATGTGATGGGAAACAAGCCAACGCTTTAGTCGCGCCAGCGGCTTTGGTAATCGCGACTCGTAAACCGGCTCAGTTCCTTCGCGTGCCCCGTGTGTCTTCAACGCTGATCAACTTGGCAGAAAACACCGAACGTCCAACGTCGAAGTCCCAATCTCCAATAAAAGAACCAGGTGCTAATAAAGCGAGCAGCAATGCTCTGCTCGATTCGACGTTCAACGTTGAACATTGAGCGTTGGACGTTTTCTTTTCAGTCTAGAACAACTCCAGTGTCTCCGCCGGTGCTTTGACGATTTGGCCGAGCGCTTTTCGTAAACGAAGCGCCGCGCGCGGCGCGTAATCGAGATTGTTATTGTTGAAAATCACATGCACGTCGCGCGCTTCTCTTGCCAGTTTTCTACTGCGCTCTGCGACCTCCGCGATTTCCTTTTCGTTGTAATCGTAATCGAAACGCGCAGCCACCGTTTTGCCGGTGGTGTACGCTTTCGCGTTACGCCCATGCAGGCGGAGGTACGCAACATTCGAGTTTGTCACTTCGTCCACATCTGATCGCATGACCGTGAAGTGGTCCGATGCCGGCGCGTCTACGTTTACAAAAATCCCTTCGTGTTTCCGCACAAAACTGATTGTCGATTGCAGTTGATCGCCGATTGCCCAATTCCGGTTTCGAAACTCAATCGCCAGCTCGTATCCATTCAGCATCTCAATCAGCGGTTCGAGCTCGCTCAGCTCGTGTTTCCGCGGCGAAAAAGCCGGCGAAAGTTGCAGAAGCAATACGCCCATTTTCCCAGCGCTGCGAAAGATTGCGGTCGCACGCAGAAAAATTTTTAGCAGCGCCTCCTGCATCTCGTGCGTTGGTTTGACTTTCCCTTTGGCGTCCGTCTTCACGTGGCCTTGCAAATCCGGCGGCAACAGCTTCACGGGCGTCGAGTGAAACGAAAACAGCTGATGCAACTTTACGTCGAATTTGAAGCCATCCGGCGTGGCAGCGCACCAGCGCTCCACCATTCTCGGTTCCGGCGCCGAATAGAACGTCGAGTTTATTTCAACTAAGTCGAAATGATGCGCATACCACGGCAACCGATCGCTCGCGGGCAGTTTTTTGGGATACCAGCGCTCCACAAAACCGGGATCCGACCAACTGGCGGTGCCAACAACAATTTTCCCATTCACCTACTCAACGAAGTCGCGATGCCGCGAAAGACAAATGCGTTTAATCCAAATGGCGGCTTTTTCGATTTGCAGAGCATTGATGTCCCAACTATTTTCATCGCGCGGGGTGGAGCAGCCTGGTAGCTCGTCAGGCTCATAACCTGAAGGTCGCTGGTTCAAATCCAGCCCCCGCAACCAATTTCTTCCAACATCGCGCTGCAACGGCTGCGCTTTTTTGGGCATGGTTCGACGACACCGTCCTCGCGGTGCAATACGGAATGGCTCCAGCGGTAGGATTCGAACCTACGACCAATCGGTTAACAGCCGACCGCTCTACCACTGAGCTACGCTGGATAATCCTCAGAT
>Ga0207701_10005710_pt1 | contig 12467 bp, 16 predicted proteins | sample KBSSwiSSwithPhiX_FD_184294 | JGI IMG/M metagenome (GOLD analysis project Ga0207701, IMG submission 184294) | Switchgrass rhizosphere bulk soil microbial communities from Kellogg Biological Station, Michigan, USA, with PhiX - S5 (SPAdes) (version 2) | ecosystem: Environmental > Terrestrial >...
ACGCCGCCGGCTGCCGGCTGCTGCTGGCGACCCGTCGCGGCGATCGTGAGCCCGATGAAGACAGCCGATCCGGCAAAAATAAAAGCCCTGGTACGGTTCATATGTAGCTCCTGGTGGCGCCTATGCTACAGGAAAAGTGGGGACGAGGGATTACGCCCAGCGGCGGATCATCGGGTGATGCGGTTCCCACGCCCGCCAGACGCTCATCGCCCACTCGCGCACGCGTGTGGTGTGCTCGCTATGAGCCCTGGCTGCGTGGATGTCGAGGATCGTCATCGCCCCGAGCGACTCCGGTGGATCGAGCCAGACGAAGTCCTTCTTGTGCTGCACGGCGCGCTGAATCGTCTTGCGCGCTTGCTGCGGCGTTCGACCGAGCTCGAAAACGATGTAGAGGCCGACCAGGTGCACGGTCACCGATTGAATCGCCTGTGGCGACGGCGTGCCCGGATGCTGAGCGGCATAGGCATCGACCGTCAGCTGGTGAGCGGCCCCGTAACGCGGATCGGTGTATTCGCGCGCGAGCACTTCGCCGTAGAGGGCCCAGCAGCCCGGCGATGCCCCGATGTAGCGATGGGCAGGACCGTCTCCTTCAGCCACGAGCGCGCCACACCCGATGCACGGGACCTTCTTCGTCACTCTCGCTCCAGGGAAACTCGGCGGACGTTACCTCAAACGGTCCGCGCGATCAACGAACGCACGTCTGAAAGCCCCTTCACCACGTGATCGGGCCGAACCGTGGACTCCTGCGGCACGCCGCGGCCGCGGAGATCGATCCAGATGCCCGAAATGCCCAGTTTCTGCGGTGCAGCGACGTCCCATTCGAGGTTGTCGCCAACCATCCAGGCATCGGACGGCGGTACGTCGAGCGCCGTCAGGGCCCGTTGGTATACGCGTTCATCCGGCTTGCCGAATCCCATCTCCCCTTCGATGAGAATGACGTCGAAGAAATCGGCCAGCTCGAATCGAACGACCTTCTTTCGCTGGGCCGGTCCGGCGCCGTTGGTCAGGAGCGCCAGCCGGCGTCCCGAATCGCGAAGCCAACGCACCGTGTCGATCGCCTCGGGCAGCGGCTCCATGCCGGCGTCGCGCCGATGGCTGTACCCATCGCCGATCGCGGCGGCAAGAGGCGCATCGTCGATGCCGAGCCCGGCCAACGCGATGTTGACGACCTCGCGCCGGGCGGCTTCGAGCTCGAGCCGCCCGCTGCGATGCCGGTCGGCATCGCCCCAGTACCAGCGCGACGCCGTGCGGATGGCGTCAACGATGACCGCTTGATCGAGGGGCGCAAATCGATGCGCCTGACCCGCACACGCCTCGCGCCAGCACTCGTGCACGAGGCTGCTGTCGTCGAGAATCGTGTCGTCGAGATCGAGCAGGATGGCGCGAGGGTGCAACCCGACCCCTTATTTGATACTGAAGGGCACATCGGCGGTCTGGCCATCGACGACGATGTGCAGTTTGTACTGACCAGGGGCGAGCGGCTTCTTGTCGGACCGCGAGATCGTATTGCCGATTTGCGTCTGGCTGAACCCGCCAGGGACTGGTGTGAACACGTTGCACGGAGTCGAACGCAGTTGCTGAGGCGAATCGCCGACCACTTGCGCTGAGGCCTGCTTGACCGTCCGGGGCTCGAGCTCGACCGCATAGGTCAGCTCGGTCACGCCTTGCGCGAACATCGCGCTCGGCAGCGGATACACGATGATGCACATCTCCTTGCCGGGACCGAAATAGCGATGCGCCGTCCCGAAGGCCACACTCTTGACGCCCCTGGGCAAGCTGACACCCGTTTGTGCACCGGCCAGCGGCGTCAGCGCGAGCACGATGACCAGAAACACTCGCAGCATCAGTCCGTCGCGAAACGTGTGGCGTCGACGGGCGCCGGTCCCGGCGCAAACCGGCTCTCGGCGCCGAGCCGCACGTGAAGCGCGTAAAAGCTGATCGCCGAAACCGCACAGAACAGCGCGCTGAGGTGCCAGAGAAGGTTCGGGCTGTAGTTGTCGAGGACCAGCCCGGCCGCAACAGGCCCCGCGGCCGCCGGCACGCTGACCGACAGGCCGAACACGGCCATATAGCGTCCGCGCATGTCCATCCGGGCAAAACCGGCGGCAATGGCCTGGCTCGTCGGCATGACGATCATCTCGCCGATCGTGATGATGACCACAGCGGCCACGAACAGCCAGTACGCCGACACCATGCCGAACATCCCGAAGCCGACAAGATAGAAGAGGGTGCCGAATGCCATCATCAGAAACTGCGGCCTGGTCTTGATGACACGCATCGTCCAAATCTGAAAACAAATGACGGTGATGGCACTCGACGTCAGGAGAAATCCGTAGCCCTGAGGCTCGATGCCGTGGTTGTCGCGCAAGTACACGGAGAGCGAGTTGTACATCTGAATGTATACCGTCCCCATCAGCACCGCGGCAACAACGAACGCCACAAACGGCCTGTCGTGTAACACGAGGCGGTAATTGCGGAACGTCTGGAGAAACCCCTCCTCTTCGTGCTGCTCGTGCGCTGCGGGCTTCGTTTCGCTCATGAAGAGATAGAAGAGCACGGCCACGACGCAGCTGATCGAGGCGTCGATGACGAACAGCGCGAAGAACGACGTGCGCGCCACGAAGCCGCCGACCGTCGGCCCGACAAGCCAGGCCATGTTGCCGACCACGCGCAAAATACCGAAGCCTTCCTGGCGCTGTTCCTTCGACAGGATGTCGGCAATCATCGCGGCATGCGCCGGCCCGCCGACTTCAGAGAAGAGACCGACGAGCGTAGCCACGGGAAACAACCACGCGAAGCGGTTGACGGAGCCCAGCGTCAGCGCGCTCAGCGCGCTCGTCACGAGGCCGAAGAGAATCAGCTTGCGCCGCCCGAGGCGGTCGGTCAGCGCCCCGCCGATGACCGATCCGACCATGCCCGCGAGCGAGAGCAAGCCGAGCAGGACGCCGGCCTCGGTCATGCCGACGTGGAACTTCCGCGTGATGTACAGCGCGAAGAAGGGAAACATGATCGTGGCGCCGATCTTGTCGACGAAGTGGACGCCCACGACAATCCAGAATTTCTTCGGAAACTGATGGTAAAGCTGAAGGGCAGATGCGCGCAGACGCGGCTCCTCTACGGTCGGTCACGGGCGGTCTATTCCGTACACCAGCACATCCCACTCGAACAGTCTGGTCTTGCGTTCGAACTTCTCGCCGATGCGCTCGGCCACTTTCATCGATGCCACGTTGCACGGATGAATCAGGCTGATGACGTGGCGCTGATCCAGCTCCTTGAATGCGTACTGCAGCGCGACCTTTGCGCCTTCGGTCGCATACCCTTTACCCCACGCATGACGCGCGAGCGTCCAGCCGATCTCGAAGCCCGGCCATCCTTCCGGGTTGAGGAACCCGATGCGCCCGATCATCTTCTGCGTCGCCTTCTCTTCGACGGCCCAATGGCTGTAGCCCCTCATGTGCCAGTGGCCGATGAACACCGCCATGCTGCGCCAGGATTCCGGGCGTGTCATGACCTTCCCGGGGCCGAGATAGCGCATGACCAGCGGATCGGCGCACATGTCGGCATACGGGTCGAGATCGCTCTCACGCCACATGCGCAGCTTCAGACGATCGGTTTCCAGCTCGTCGAACATATCGCCACCCCGCGCGCGTCAGCGCGACTGTCGTCCTCCGAGAATGCCACCGAACATGCCGCGAAGGATCTGCCTGCCCAGTTGGCCGCCCACAGTGCGCGCAGTCTGCTTCGCCATCGTCTCCACCATCCCCTGACGCCGCTTGGTGCCCCAGAGAAAATCGTTTATCGCCCCACCCACACCCGGCGTAGCCGCATCCGCCTTCGCTCGATCCGAGTCCGACGAGCTTCGGCGCGACGAGCCCGTCGCACCTCCCGCACCCGTCGCACCTGACGCACCCGTCGCACCGACGCCAGCTTTCAGCATCTCATAGGCCGACTCGCGGTTGACCGCCTTGTCGTACTTCGGCCCGATGGGGCTGCGCGCGCGCACGGTCGCGCGCTCTTCGGCGGTAATCGCCCCGATGCGGCTTCGCGGCGGCGCCATCATCGTGCGCTGTACGGGCATCGGCACGCCGTTGTCCTGCAGCGTCGACACGAGCGCCTCGCCGACACCAAGCGTGGAAATCACCTTGGCAACGTCCAGCTTCGGATTCGCAACGAATGTCTCGGCCGCCGTGCGCACCGCCTTCTGGTCGCGTGGCGTGAACGCCCGCAGCGCGTGCTGCACGCGGTTGCCGAGCTGACCGAGAATCTTGTCGGGCACGTCATCGGGGAACTGCGAGCAGAAATATACGCCGACGCCCTTCGACCGGATGATGCGCACCACCTGCTCCACGCGATCGCGCAGTGCTTCGGGAGCATCGTCGAACAACAGGTGCGCCTCGTCGAAGAAGAACACCAGTTTGGGCTTCTCGAGATCGCCGACTTCGGGAAGGTTTTCGAACAGCTCCGACAGCAGCCACAGCAGGAAGCTCGAGAAGAGGCGCGGCTTGAGGATCAGCTGATCGGCGGCGAGCACATTGATGATGCCGCGGCCGCTCAGATCGGTGCGAAACAGATCGATCAGCTCCAGCGCCGGCTCGCCGAAGAACGACGTCGCACCCTCGCGCTCGAGCGACAGCAGCGCCCGCTGGATGGCGGCCACCGATTGAGTGCTGACGAGTCCGTAGCTCGAGGAAATCTCTTTGCGGTTGTCGGCGACAAAGGTGAGTAGCGCCCGCAGATCGTCCAGATCGAGCAGCAGCAATCCACGGTCGTCGGCCAGCTTGAAGGCAATCTCGAGCGCGCCGAGCTGTGGAGGGCTCAGTTCCAGAATCCGGCCGAGCAAGGTGGGCCCCATCTCGCTGACGGTCGTCCGGACCGGATGCCCGGAGGTCCCATACAGATCCCACAACACGACCGGATTCGCTTCAGGCGTATAGGCCTCGATCCCAACCTGCGTGGCCCGCTGCTGAATCTTCTCATCGCCCTTGCCCGGCATGGCGAGTCCTGCGACGTCGCCCTTGACGTCGGCCAGAAACACCGGCACGCCGAGGCGCGAAAATCCCTCGGCCATGACCATCAGCGAGACGGTCTTGCCGGTACCGGTGGCACCGGCAATCAGGCCGTGACGATTACCGTATTGTGCCTGGAGAAAGACGGGCTCGTCGCCCTTGCCGAGCAGAATGCCAGCCATGAGACGGCTAGCTTACGACAGAATGCAGCGGATTTCCTTTCAGACAGACGGCTATCCCCGGGGAGCGACGCGACATTCGCAAATTGATGCGGCGATGCCCCTTGATCAAGCAAGAGGAACGTGGCCAGAATGGCCGCACACGGCAGACACTGCAGGAAGACTGCGACGGTTGGAAACAGAGTTAGCGCCGTCCACCTATAACAACGTTAGGCGGACCTCCTCGAGGCGAATATGGAACCGATGATTTCTCAGTGCCGTTATCTCCTCGCTCTCGCAGAGCCAATCCTCGCAGGTCTTGACGACAGTCATCGTGCGCTGGAACCGCAGATCGGCACGAAAACGGCAGGATGGTTGATTGGGCACCTCGCCGTTAGCGGGGACTTTGCACGGCGACTGTGTCGACAGCCGCCTCAATGCCCAGTGCAGTGGCGCTCCCTGTTCAATCCCGGAACCCAGCCTTCGCACGAGCCGAGTGATTATCCTCGAATGAGCAGTCTTTGCGAGGCCTTGCCACTGGTGTATTCCGACTTGTGCGACCACGTCTCCGACGTCGATCGGCAGCTGCTGGCCAGCGAGAATCCGTTTGCGCCGGCGCGCGCCGCGTTTCCGACTTCCGGGGAGTTTGTCGCGTACGTGATGACAGGCCATCTGGGTTATCACCTTGGCCAACTGGTGGCGTGGCGAGCCGCCGCTGGCTTAGGACGGCTGCGTCGCCCGGACAAGTTGGCCGCCTAACCCCCGAATGGAGCCGACGCGTGCGGGCTTGTGGTCGCGCGCGGCTCATTCGGATCGTTAGCTAGGCCAGAAACGTTCGACATGGAGGCGAAATGGACATCACGATGCCAAGAGTGATCGGTCCACGTGACGGCAAGGCGGGATTTCTCGGGAGTATCGGGGTCCGTTTCCTGATCGACGGCGCCGACTCCGGTGGCGGCTTCTCACTCGTCGAACATCCGATGTCGCCGCGTGCATTGGGCGCTCCGCTGCATCGGCATGCTCGCGAGGACGAGTACAGCTTTGTCACTCAGGGCCGCGTCGGCGCGCTGCTGGGAGAACACGTACTTGAAGCGGGTCCTGGCGCACTCATCTTCAAGCCGCGTAACCAGTGGCACACCTTCTGGAACGCGGGCGATGAGCCTGCCCGAATCCTCGAGATCATCTCACCGGCCGGGTTCGAACGGTACTTCGCCGAACTCGTAGCGCTTGGCGGGTCCAGAGCCGCTTCTCCTGACGCACTTCGCGCACTCGGCCAACGATACTCGCTGGAGGTTAACCCTCAGAGCATTCCCGACCTGCTAGAGCGCTTCCGATTGCGGATCGGGGAGCCTATCTAAGGCCGAGGTCGGACCTGGGATCGCACAGGCCCATTTGCGAAGGGACAGGGCGTTGCCATGAACCCGTGGATCGCGAAGGTGGTAGTACTGGCAGCCACTCTGACGATGATCGCCATTCGCGCGCCACATGGCCGCCGAAGTCGAAATATCAAGGTTGTCAAGAGCCTTAAGACTCCCCTCGAGACCGGCCTGTTAATTCTGGCGTGGATTGGCTTCGTCATCCCCCTGATCTGGCTCGCGTCACCTGTGCTCTCGTTCGCGGAGTACTCGCTCAGTGTCGGCCCACTCGTCGCCGGGGTGTTCTGCTACGCAGTTGGCCTTTGGCTCTTCTACAGGTCGCACGCCGATCTTGGCACGAACTGGTCGATTACGCTGGAGGTGCGGGAGCAGCACCGGCTGATCACGCAAGGCGTGTATCACCGGGTCCGCCATCCAATGTACTTGGCGTTGGCGCTCTATTCTGTGGGCCATGCGCTGGTCATCCCGAATTGGGTCGCAGGTCCGTCGAACATAATCGCGTTCGCGATCTTGTTTGCGCTTCGAGTTCATGCGGAAGAGCAGATGATGAGCGACGCGTTTGGCGATGAATACGCAGCTTATGCGGCACGAACGAAGCGACTTGTTCCTGGCGTCTGGTAAACAATGAAGCGCGCTAGCATGCCATGGAGCCGTCGCGCCCACAGTCCCTGGCATCTGTCGCCGCGGTGCGCGGCTCATCGCCAACGTTAGCTCGCGTTGGAGTTCGCGTCACAGACGGTACTTCGCGTCTATCGGCTCAGGTAGGCCTCGAGCTCCGAACGCCTGACCCGATAGGTCGAGCCGATTTTCTTGGCCGCCAGCTCGCCCGATTCGATCAGCGCAATGACGTCGGGCTCGTTCACGTTCAGGCGGCGGGCGACGTCGGCGGGAGACATGAGATCGGTCGAGGCCAGAGCGCCCTGGGCCTGAATGATTTGCTGGGCCATCGACAGGCCCACCGCCAGCTCGGTGGCGGCGCCGGCGGTACTGCCGCCCTTCTCCATGCCCTGAGCCATCTGGTATTTCACGTAGTCGTTGAGGTTGCCCACGGCAGCCATGCTCGAACGCTTGTCGAGCGCCTGTTCGACTTCCGCGGGCACCGAGACGTTCTCGACGACGAAGCTGGAAATCTGCAGGCCGTACTTCTCGCGAATCGCGGGATTGATGACGGGCAGCAGCGCCTCTCCGATTTCGCGGTAGCGGCTGGCAATCTGCAGCACGGGAATTCTGGCGGCGGCCACCGCATCGCTGAACGCGCTGACCATGCGCGAGCGCATGACGTCGATGAACTCGTCGACGGTGAAATCGTGATCCGAACCGGCGACCTCACGGAGGAACGTCCTGACGTCGACGATCTTGAAATCGTAGATGCCGAACGCCCTGACGCGGACCACGCCGAGGTCTTCGTCGGGCATCATCACAGGGTTGGTCGTTCCCCACTTGTTCCCGGTGAAGAGCCTGGTGTTCAAAAAGTACACATCGGCCTTGAACGGCGAGTCGAACCCGTACTTCCACGACCGGAGCCTCGTGAGCAACGGGATGTTGTCGGTTGTCAGCGTGTGTTTGCCGGGCGGAAACGCATCGCCGAACTGGCCCAGGTAGACGAACTGGGCGCACTGCGATTCGCGCACGATGAGCTGCGCGCCGTTCTTGATGGCCTTGTCCGCATCCGGAAACCGGTGCGTCAGTGTGTCCCTCGAATCGTCGGTCCACTCCACGATCTCGATGAGCTCGCCCTTGATGAAATCCATCAATCCCATACCCCTGTTATCGGCCGCAGGCCATACGCCGATACACAGATCGTGCCGACCAGTGTGGCCACCCTCCGATGTCCGAGCTGCGGCGCCCCGGCCGCACCCGACGCCGGCCGCTGCGCCTACTGCCAGTCACGCCTCGCGGCCATCGGGTGCCCGGTGTGCCTGAACCTGCTGTTCCAGGGGGCGGCGTTCTGCCCGTCGTGCGGCTCGGCACGCAGCCGATCCGAAGAGACCCGGCCACACTCGACCCGATGCCCGGCGTGCCGGGGGGACATGCACTGGATCCGCGTGGGCGACGTCGATCTGCTCGAGTGCGCGAGCTGCGACGGCACGTGGATCGAGGCCGCCAGCTTCGACCGCCTGTGCGCACAGCGCGAGCAGCAGGCGGCCATGGTGCAGAAGAGCGTCGAAGCGCGCAAGGACACCAAGACCGCCGTTCATATGCCGTCGCCCGCCGATCGCATCCGGTACCGGCCCTGTCCCGTGTGCGGCAAGATGATGAATCGTCAGAATTTCGGCCGCCTCTCGGGGGCGATCGTCGACACGTGCGGCGGCCACGGCACGTTCCTCGATCGCGGCGAGCTGCATCAGGTGGTGCAGTTCATTCTCGGTGGTGGATTCGACCGCCTGCGCAAGGCCGAGATCGAGCGGCTGAAGGAAGAGCAGCAACGGCTGAAAGAGCTCGAGCAGCACCTCCGGATGCGAGGGGTTGAGGACCGGTTCTAGACTGCCAGAACGTTGGCTACGTACGACAATCAGGTGATTTTTTTTCGCGGAATGCTCAGCGTCTGCCAGTGCGTCCCGGCAAAATGCTTGGCGAGCAGCACGATCTGGCCGACGTGGGCTGAATAGTGCGACACCTGGCGGTTCAACGCCTGCACGACCGTGTGGGCTTCTCCCCGAATCGTAACGGTCTTCTCGAGATCGCCGGGCTGAAGCGAGCCAATCGTCTCGAACAACAGCCGCCAGCTCTCCTCCCATCGCGCCTGCACGGCCGCGCGCGTGTCCTCGCCGCCGAGCTCGAATTCGCCGTCTCGATTCCGATTGGGCTTTTCGCCATCGGTTGTCAGGAAGTCGGTCGAGCGCGAACGGATATTGCCCGAGATGTGCTTCATCAGAAGGGCGATGCTGTTGGCCTCGGGGTCGAGCGCGGCGAAGAACTGCCGATCGTCGATCTGCGCGATGGCCTTGTCCACCTGCGTCTTGAGCTTACGCAGCTGGACAAGGCAATCATCGAGGTAGTGCCGCTCGATCAATGGGCTTTCTCGATGTGGATGAGGTAGGCCTCGACCATCAGCAGGTTCTTCTCGCCGGACTGCTTGACGACGCTGAGGATGCGCTCCATCTTGACCACTTCCTCGAGCTGCTCGTCGATGAACCACTGCAGAAAGCTCTGCGCGAGGTAATCGTTCTCCTTGACGGCTAAATCCATCAGCGACGTGATCTGCTTGGTCACTTCTCTCTCCCAGTTCAACGCCGCCTGCACGGCTTCTTCGGCCGAGGCGAATGTGGGCGTTGGCGCGGGGATCGATGGAATCTGCAGCCCGCCGCTGGTGTCCTGCAGGTACTTGACGAACTTCATCGCGTGCTGCTTTTCTTCCTCGGCCTGGTCGCCGAACAGCTTCGCCATGAGCGTCAGCGAGCGCTGATAGAAATGCGCCGCGATGCTGACGTATTGCAGGCTGGCGCCGAATTCGTGACCGATTTGTTCGTTGAACGCTTTCGCGAGCTTGGGGCTGATTAACACGGGAGTCTCCTTGTCTGTGGCCGATTATATCGGCCGGCCGGCTGCGGTCCCAATGTGCGACGAGATCTCAACCGGAACATGCGACCCGAGATCGAGTCTCAGTAGCTCGCCCACGTACCGGGCGTGGCCAGCTCGACCGATCGTCCGTCGGAATCGCGAAAGTAGATGCTGTGCCCGCCGCGCGGCCAGTCCACGCGGCTCTCGATGGCGATGTGCAGCGTCTCCAATCTTTCGAGCCACGTGGGCACGTCCGCCTTGTCGATCGCAAATGCTATGTGCGCGGGCCCCGTGCTCGTATGTCCGGGCACGACGCCACCAGAGGTGTGGAACGCGTGATCCGACGCGCCCCGCTGGAAGAGGAGCAGCACGGTGCCCTCTCCCGCATCGAACGCCACCACCCGCTCGACCGAAAGCATCGGGTCTCTTGCGAGCAGGTCGCGGTAGAAATCGGTCGTGCGCGAGAGATCGTCGCAATACACGGCCGTCTCGAGCACCCGCCGCGGCCTGAGCGTCACACCACGCCTCCCTCGAAGAGCGACGCGGCTTCGGCTTCGAACAACGGGCCAACGATTTCGACCTGCCGGCCCGCGCTCGACAGCACATCGCGCGCGCTGGCCACGAGCATCTGCGGCGTAAATCCCGAGAGCTCGTGCAACCGATTGCCGCTGAGTCCGTACACCAGCCTGCCGATACCACTCCAGAAGATCGCGCCCGCGCACATCGCGCACGGCTCAGCGCTCGTGTACAGCGTGGCCTGCGCGAGCACGTCGGCGCCAAACTCCCTGACCGCCCGGTGCAGCAGGTTCATCTCCGCGTGCGCCAGAATCTGGCCGTCGGTCAGCTGGCTGTTTTCCGCCGCCGCGAGGATCGCCCCGTTCCCGGCGACCAGCAGCGCGCCGAACGGACGATTCCCGTGCGCGCGTGCCCGCCGCGCCACCGAGAACACCTCGCGCATGTGTGCTTCGTGAATGCTCAACGACGTGTGGCCTAGTCTTTGGGATTGGTGGCAAAGACCGTGAATTCGACGGTAAACCCTCGGTCGTTCATTTCGAGCGCCGCCTTCACCGCATGCGCGATGTCTTCCGACATCAGCTTCGTCGGGTTGTTGTCGTCCTGACTGAAGCCGGCGCTGGCGGCGAAGTTGGTCAGCACCTCGCTCGGATTGACGAGAAACACGCGGACGTTGTGCTGCCGCAGCTCGGCGCGCCAGCACTCGGTCATGCCGCGGACCGCGAACTTGCTGCCGTAGTAGGCCGTGCCGTTGGCCGCGCCACGGAGCGCGGCCGTCGACGCGAGATTGACGATGTTGCCGCGCTTGCGCTCGATGAAGTGCTTCGCCGCTTCGCGCGACATCAGCATGGTGCCCGTCACGTTGGTCCGGAAGATGGCCTCGAACTTCGCCACATCCATGTCGACGAGTTGGCGGCGCACGCCGAAGCCGGCGCTGTTGACCAGGATGTCGAGGTGGCCGAACTTGTCGAAGAACTCGCGGTAGGTGCGCTTGACGTCTTCCTCGCTCCCGACGTCGGCCTTGATCGCGTGCGCCGAAACGGTCTTCGCCGCCTCTTTCAACCGGCCTTCGTCGCGGCCCGTAATCGCGACGCGCGCTCCGGCCTCGGCCAGCGTTTGTGCGATGGCGAGCCCGATGCCGCTCGAGCCGCCGGTGATGAGCGCCGTTGCATTCGTGAGATTCATTTCGCCGTCAACCCTTCCTTGAGAAATGCGATGAGCGGCGGATATGTTTTCTCCGGCGCCTCGAAGTGAGGGACGTGTCCCAGTCCCGGGATCAGATACAGCTTGCCCTTGCCGTTGGGAATCGTGTCTGCGATGAACTTCATCCGCTCCTGAAAGACGCTCGCCGGTCCGGCGAGGCTGTCCTCGGCCCCTCCGAACACGAGCGTGGGCGCCTTGATGTGCGCCCAGTCGTTGATCACGGGGTCGAGATACGTCATCTGCCCGAGCAGCGCCTGCACCATGGCGTAGCGCGGCCAGTCGGCGCTCAGCGTCCAGGCGTAACGGATGCGCGGATACTTGTCGAACTCCGGCTTCCACGCCGCCGGGTTGTGCGAGAAGTAGCGGAAGATGCCCGCGTGAATCTGCTGGTAGGTGGTGTTCAGATTCCGCTTGTACGCTTCGTCGATGCTGCCCCACGGGCGCTCGTAGCGCCCATCGAGGAGGCCAATCGGGTTGTAGATGACGACGCGTTCGGTCAGGTCGGGATACTGCGTCGCGAATCGCGCCGCCAGCATGCCGCCCATCGAATGACCGACGATGAACACCTTGTCGATCTTGAGGTGCTGCAGGAGCAGCGACGTGTTCCGCGCCATGTCGTGGAAGTTGTAAGGAATGATCGGCTTGGACGACCGGCCGAAGCCGATCTGATCGGGCACGACCACGCGGTAGCCTTCTTTCCGCAACGCGTC
>Ga0207701_10005711_pt1 | contig 12467 bp, 14 predicted proteins | sample KBSSwiSSwithPhiX_FD_184294 | JGI IMG/M metagenome (GOLD analysis project Ga0207701, IMG submission 184294) | Switchgrass rhizosphere bulk soil microbial communities from Kellogg Biological Station, Michigan, USA, with PhiX - S5 (SPAdes) (version 2) | ecosystem: Environmental > Terrestrial >...
CCCGCCGCTGCTCGAAGTGCCATCAGCTGGCCCGCCCGCTCGGCAGCGGCATCCGCGACGACGCGCGGTGGGCGGACTACGTCGACCGCATGCGGCGGCAGCCGGGCAGCGGCATCTCGCGCGCCGACACCGGGCCGATCCTGCGCTTTCTTCACTACTACTCGCACGACTACCCGCACGCGTACCCGTCCTCGCCCGCGGCCGTGGTCCGCTCCGACGGAGGGCGCGACTGATGCACGCGCTCGCCCGATTCGCGCTCTGCGCCGCGCCGCTGGCGGTGGCGCTGCTGCGCGCCGCGCCCGCGGCCGCGACCGAACGCAACTTCGCCGGCTCGGCGCAGCTCGACTACCTCTTCGTCCCCGACGACGCCCGCGTGGGCGGCGTGCTCGACGGCTTCACCACCGAAGCCGCGCTGAAGCTGGCCGCGGACGTCTCCGACAAGCTGTCGGCGAACGTCAAGGCCTGCTACGGCTGCCACGGCTTCGAGCTGCCGATGGCGTACTTCGACTTCCGCGTCGCCGACGAGCTCGCGTTCCGCGTCGGCCGGTTCAGCCCCAGCTTCGGCGCGTTCAACATCCGACAGGATCCCGCCAACCACGTCACCAGCGACAACCCGTTGCCCTACGACATGGGCCGCATGCTGCGCATCACCGACTGGAACCTGGGCGTGCTGCCCAGCCCGTTTCCCGACAACGGCGTCGAGGTCGGCGGCACGCACTGGTTCGGCGAGCGCGCGCAGCTGGACTACGCCGCCTACGCGGTGTCGGGGTTCCGCGCGCCGGCCGGCGCGAACGATCTGCTGTGGGGCCTGTCGCAGACCCGCGGCGGCAACGTGCTGGACAACAACGGGCGGCCCGGCGGCGGCGGCCGCGTCGTCGGCACGTTCCGCGTCGGCGAGGCAAACGACATCACCGTCGGGGCCAGCGTGATGTACGGGACCTGGGATCCGTCGAACCGCTTCTACTATCTGATCGCCGGCGGCGATCTGTCGGCGCGCATCGGGCGCACGCAGGTGCGGTTCGAGTACCTGGTCCGGCGCCAGACATTCGCGCCTGCGCCCAGCGTGCCGTACAAGCTGATCGTTCCGCCGTCGGGCGAGGAAGCGTTCGAGAAGCACGGCGCGTACCTGGAGATCGAACGCACGATGAGCGAGACCGTCACGCTGCTGCTGCGCGCCGACGGCCTCTACCGCGCGGGCAACGTTCCGGTGCTGAGTCCGCTCGCGCCGCGCGCCGCCGTCTTCCGATACACCGCCGCCGGCACGATCGGGCTGGCGCCCGGGTTCCGGCTGAAAGCCTCGGCCGAGCTGTGGGCGTTCTCGAACGACGTCCCCGTGCACCAGGATCTGGAAACGGCGTTCCACCTGGGCGTCGTCGGAACGTTCTGACCGACTCGATCAGTGGCGGTGCGGACCGTAGAACGGCTTGCGGCCGGCCATCCGCGTCGCGAGCCACGCCAGCGCATCGGGATCGAACGGCTTGGGCAGCGTCGCGTCGACGCGCAGCGGTTCGTGCGCACCGTTCATGGGCGCCGCGCTGATCGCGACCACCGGGATCTCCATCAGCGACATGACACCCTGACGCACCTTGCAGAACGTCCACCCGTCGACGACCGGCATCATCAGGTCCAGCAGGATCAGCGACGGCACGCGCTTCGTCTCGGCGAGAAAATTCAGCGCCTCGGCTCCGTTGCAGGCGCCGACGGCCGCAAACCCTTCCTCCTCCAGGAGGTCGACAATCCCCTCCCGGATTCCATCGTCGTCGTCGATCACCAAGACCAGCGGCCGTGTTGTGTCCTCCATCTGGGCTCCAGGAAGCTCGACCCCATTGGCGTGCGATTGCATCGACCGCCAGTCAGGGTTACCCCGAAAAGTGAGGTTGCCGGCGGCGGCGTCAAGACCTGGGGGCAGGATTGTCAATGCGCGGCGCGGCGGGCATTGTGTCATCCGTGCACGGTCGAGGCTCGCGCGACGCTGACGTCGTCGTCATCGGCGCCGGCGTCGCGGGCCTCGAGGCGGCCCGCCGGCTGCTCCAGGCGCGCCTGCGGGTCATCGTCGTCGAGGCGCGGCCGCGCGTCGGCGGGCGCATCGACACGCTCCGGCTGCCGGGCTGGCCCGCGCCCGTCGAGGCGGGCGCCGAGTTCGTCCATGGCAACCCGCCGAACCTGATGCGCGCGCTGGCCGACGCCGGCGCGCGGCTGGGCGGCCACCCGCAGCGCCACGAGCGCAAGGGACGACGCGGCGTCGCGGGCGCCCAGAAGGTGTGGGCCCAGGTGCAGGCGGTGATCGACGATCTGCCGGACGAGGACGTCGCGGTGATGGAGGTGCTGCGCCGGCCCGCGTTCGCGCGGCGCCTGTCGGCGGCGGCGCGCGCGATGCTGATCGCGTTCATCGAAGGCTTCAACGCCGCGGACGCGAGGCGCGTGTCCGCGCGCAGCCTGATCGAGCAAGCGCAGGCGACCGAGGCCGAGGGCGGCGACGCCACCCATCGCGTGCGCGACGGCTACGATCTGCTGCCACACTTTCTCGCGAAGCCCTTGGCGCGCCACCCCGACGCGCTCCGTCTGTCGACGATCGTCACCGCGATCCACTGGGGCGGCGACGTCGTCGAGGTGGAGGCGCGCGGCGCGCTGGGCGGGCCGTCGTCGCGCCTGCGCGCGCGGGCCGCGCTGGTCACGCTGCCGCTGGGCGTGCTGCAAGCGCCGCGGTCGGCGGTCGGCGCGGTCCGGTTCGTGCCCGCGCTGCCGCGCACGAAAACGTCGGCGATCGCGCGACTGGCGATGGGCACCGTCGTGAAGGTGGTGCTGCGCCTGCGGCATCCGGTTGGAACCGGCGTGCTCGCGCCGCTCGGGCGCGACATGTCCTTCGCGCACTTCGGGCGTGAGCCGGTGGCGACCTGGTGGGTGCCGCGGCCATTTCCGCCGACGATGCTCGTCGGCTGGGTCGCGGGGCGGCGCGCCGAGGCGTTCGCGGCGCGCTACCGGACGTCGGAGGCCCGCCTGCGCGCGGCGCTGGGCGGCCTCGCGCACGCGCTCGGCAAGAACGCCGGCGCGGTCACCGCGGTCGTCGACGACGCGCGCGTCTTCGACTGGACCGTCGACCCGTTCGCGCGCGGCGCCTACAGCTGGCTCCCCGTCGGCGGTCTGGACGCGCCCGTCGTCCTGGCGACGCCCCTCGCCGACCGGCTGTTCTTCGCGGGCGAGGCGACCGACATGGTCGGCGATCCCGGGACGGTTCACGGCGCGATGACCACCGGCACGCGCGCGGCGGCAGAGATCGTCGCGGCGCTGCGCGACTAGACGCGACAGCTTCCGTCGGCGCAGTCGTGTTCGAAGAGGCGCGCGATCCCGCGCCGGTGGCTGGACAGAAAGGTGAAGAACCGCTTCGCCAGCGGCGCGAACGCCGGACCGGCGAGCCGGTACGACCACGCGCGCCACTCGACCAGCGCCCACAGGCAAGTGAGGAACGCCGCCGGTCCGACCCACACCTCGCCGCCGTCACCGACGACGATCAGCTCGTCGCCGAGCCAGGGAATGTCGCCGTAGCGCGCCCGCGCCTCGGCGCCCGTGCACGCGACGAACACGAGCGGCACGTACGTCGACTGACCCTGCATCCAGGCGCGGCAGCGGCGGCACAGCGCGCACGCGGGATCGAACAGGACGGTCAGCCCGCGCGGGCTGCGCGCGACGTCGGGCGCGACGCGCGCCTGCACGCGCGCCTCGACGTCTTCCATCCAGGTGGTGGTGTTCATGGCGGACGCTTCACAGACGGGCGTCGACCTGCGTGCCGTTGTGGTGCATCTGCGGCCACACCGGCGGCGGCGCGAGCTTGATCTGCCCGCGGCGGCGGATGCGATGGAACAGGTACAGGTTCCCCATGTGCAACCCGCCGAGGACCAGCAGCAAGGACCCGAGCTTCGCGGCCAGCGTCTCGATCCCCTCGGTGCTGGTGTGGACTTCGTTGCCCGCCTTCAAGGTCATGAACGCGTAGCCGAGGTTCAGGAGATAGAACCCGACGACGAGGAGCCGGTTGACCGCCGACGCCATGCGCGGGTTGTCGGCGAACACTTCCTCGAGGAAGACCTCGCCGTTCTTGAACAGTGTCCGGGCGAGCCAGACGGTGAGCGCGAGGCTGGCCCCCGCGTAGACGAGGTACACAGCGGCGAGGTGATTGGTCGCGATCTCTGGGGTCATGGTGGTCCTTCCTTTCTGACCAGCCCATACAGAAGCGGCGCGCGCCGGTTGCGCGCTCGGTCCGCGTTTTTTTCGCGCAACCCGGCGCGCCCTTCTCTGTAGAGGAGGGCATGGAAACGAACGTCGTCGAACCGACCCCGTCCCCGGCGCGGCCCTGGACGCGTCAGAAGCCCGCCGTTCCGACGCAGCCCGCCTTCGCGCTCGAGCGCGCGGGCTGGCAGTGGCTGCCCGTGTCGGCGCACATCCGCGAGCGTTACCTGGTGACGTTCCGCGCGCCGGCGGAGGCGGTCGCCCGGCTCGTGCCGGCGCCGCTGACCGTCGACAGCTTTCGCGGTCAGGCGTTCGTCAGCGTGTGCGTGCTGGACATGGCGCGCATGGGGCTCGCGGGTACGCCGTCGTGGCTGCGCTGGGAGAACCTCGAGCTGCTCTATCGCGTCGGCGTCCGCGCCGGCGAGGCACCGTCGTTCCTCACGCTGCGCAGCGACGTGAGCGCGCGACCCCTCGCGTTCCTCGGGCGGTACTTCTCGCACTACCGCCCGCACCTGGCCCGCATCGAGCACGCCCGCCGCGACGATCGGTTCCGGTTGGCGTGCCGATCCTCGGACGGCGTCGGCGACGCCGACTTCGAGGCGACGCCCGGCGGGTCCGCCGCGCTCGACGGCTGCTTCGCCGACGCGCCGCAGGCCGCCGCGTTCATGCTGGGCATGCGCTTCAGCGTCGACGTGCGCGCCGGTGGCCGCGTGCGCGCGCAGGAGATCGACCACGATCCGTGGGGCGCGCGCTTCGCGACGCCGACGCGCCGCCGGTTCGCGTTCATCGAATCGCTGGCGCGCGCGATCGGCGCGCCGCTGGTCTACGACCACACGCTGGTGATGCGTGACCTGCGCCAGACCTGGAGGGCCGCGCGATGGATCTGACACCGCTGCCACCGACGAATCTCGATCCGAAGCGCTTCGAGCAACCGCTGCCCGCGCCCAGCCGCCGGGGCATCGTGCTGGCCGTCGGCCTCGCGTCGGCGGTGCTGCTCTACTGCAGCGCGCGCGCCTTCGGCAAGAGCTACTCCGAGGCGTTCTTCTGCTCGCCCTTCTTCGTCGGCGCGGTCGTCGGCCTGATTGGCGCGCGCCGGCCGATCCGGAACAGCTTCTACACATTGCTCGCGGCGCTGGCGCTGGGAATCGTCACGCTGCACGAGGGCGTGGTCTGCATCCTGTTCTCGCTGCCGCTGGTCGTGCCCGAGACGATCCTGGGCGCGCTGTGCGGCTCGACGATCCGCCGCACCGTCCACGATCGCCGCCGCCGCATCGGCGTCGCCGCGCTGCTGGTCGTGTCGGGTGTCGGGTGGCAGGTGATCGACGGCGCCGTGGACGATCCGGCGCACCACCCGCTGCACCACGCGGAGTCGACGACGGTGATCGCGGCGCCACCCGAGCGGGTCTTCGCGGCGCTGACCGCGCGGCCGCTGACGGTGGAATCGCGCTGGCCGTGGTTCATCAGCGTCGGCCTGCCCATGCCGAGGCGCTTCAGCGTCGACACGCCCGGACCCGACGGTCGGGTGACCGCCGTCTTCAGCCACGGCGTCGCGCACGGGCACGTGACGGAGTGGGTGCCGGGCCGCGTGCTGGCGTTCCAGATCGATCGCTACGACATCGACGACCTGCCCTTTCACATCACGCGCCTCGGGCGCGGGCCGCACTATGGCCTGCGCACCGAACGCGTCGACGACTGGCTGACGCTGACCGGCGCGCTACCGGCTGCAGCCGGCGCCCGACGGCGCCACGCGGCTGACGCGCCAGGTGTCCTGGCGCCGCCACCTGGCGCCCGGCTTCTACTTCGGCTGGCTGCAGGACACGATCATGCGGCGGGGCCAGGACCGGCTGCTCGAGCTGCTGCGGCAGCAGGTGCCGCCGTCCGAACCGACGGACGTCGCCCGGCCCGCGGTGGCGGTATTGCCCGCGCCTTCGCGCCTATAATGATGCGTGGCCGACGCCTTCCCGGAGACGCGCTGGACGCGCATCGTCGCGGCGCGCGGCAACGCGGAGCTGCGGCGGGTCGTGCTGGACGAGCTGGTCGCGTCCCGCTGGCAGCCGCTTTACGTGCACCTGCGCAAGCAGGGGCTGCCGCCCGATCGCGCGCAGGACGTCGTGCAGGGATTCCTGGTCCACCTGCTGGAACGCGACTTCATCGCGCGCCTCGATCCGGGACGGGGGCGGCTGCGCGCGTACCTGAAGACTGCGCTCGCGCACTACCTCGCGAACCTGCACGCGGAGGAATCGGCGCAGAAGCGCGGGGGCGGACGGGCGGCCCTGTCGTTCGACGACGTCGAGGCGGTCGTCCCGGCGGCGCCCGACGATCCCGGCGCGGCGTTCGATCGCGAGTGGGCGCTGGCGCTGTTCGAGGGCGCGCTGAGCGCGCTGGAGGCGGAGCTGGCGTCGGGCGCGCGCCGCGGTCCGGTCACGGTGGTGCGGCAGCTGTTTCGCTTCGGTGAGGCCGCGCCGTACGAGACGCTGGCGGCCGAGCACGGCATGACCGTCCCGCAGCTGAAGTCGTTCGTGCATCGGGCGCGCGGGCGCTTTCGCGAGCTCTTGCTCGCGCGCGTCGCCGACACGGTTCACACGCCGCAGGAGGCCGAGGCCGAGCTGGGCGATCTGCTGAAGGCGCTCACCGCGTGAGCGCGTGTCCGCGGTGCGGGGCCGTCGATCCTTCGGGCCGCCTGTCGGTCTGCCCGCGCTGCCTGCTCGCCGATGTCGTGGGCGACAGCAACGGCGCGCTGCCGCGCCTGGGCACGGACGCGCTGGTGCTGGAGGCGGAGCTCGGTCGTGGTGGGATGGGCCGCGTCTTCCGCGCGCGCGACGAACGGCTGGGCCGCGCGGTCGCCGTGAAGGTGCTGCGTCCGGAGAGCGCGGCCAACCCCGACTTCCGCGCCCGCTTCGCGCGCGAGGCGCGGACCCTCGCGCGCCTCGAGCACGCCGGCATCGTCGCCGTACACGACTTCGGCACCACGCCGGACGGCGACGGATACCTGGTGATGCAGCTGGTGTCCGGCGGATCGATCGCGGATCGCCTGCCGCTGCCCGTCGCCGACGCGCTGGCGATCGCGATCGATCTTTGCGGCGCGCTCGCCTACGCGCACGGCCGCGGCATCATCCACCGCGACATCAAGCCCGAGAACGTCCTGATGGGCGACGACGGCCGCGCGCGGCTCAGCGACTTCGGCATCGCGCGCCTCGTCGACCCGACGCCCGAAGACGGCCCGCTGACCCGCCCCTCGCTGGTGCTGGGCACGCCCGGCTACATGGCGCCCGAGGCGCGGGCCGGCGCGCGGCCCGATCCGCGGATGGACGTGTACGCGCTGGGCGCGCTGCTGAAGCACATGCTGACCGGACAGCACCCCGACGGGGCGGCGACCGGCGGGCCCACGGTGCCTCCCGCGATCGGCGCGGTGATCGCGCGGGCGACAGCGGTCGATCCGGCGGCGCGCACGCCCGACGCGAAGACGCTGGGCGACGAGCTGACCGCGCTGGCCGCGCAGTTCAAGGCGACGCCGCAGGCAGCGTTCGAGGTGCCGCCCGAGGAGCGCATCTGGCGCGGCGCCGTCGCGCTCCTCGCGGCGGTCGCGACCGCCATCGCGCTCTACGCGGCGCTCGTGTCGCTGACCCCGCGCAAGCTGACCGCCGATGAGGCGCTTCCGTTCACCGCGTTCGGAACGCAGGCGCTCGCGGATGGTCACGTCCTGACGCGCGCGCGGTTCGAGGTCTGGCCGACGCTGGGCGCCGCCCTCGCGATCGCGATCGCCCTCGCCACCTACGGGCTGCTGCGCCGGCACTGGCGCACGGCGGGCGTCGAGCGGCACGCGCCGGATCGCCCGCTGACCGGGGCGCGCCGCCTGCTGCGCCTGGGCGTCGGGCTGTTCGCGCTGTTCCTGCTGCACCAGCTCGCGGCGCACACGCCCGCCGCCGCCCCCCTCAGCTACATCATCCCCGTCATCGCCGGCTCACTCGAGCTGGTGATGGTCTACGTGTTCTGGGACGCGGTGCTCGAAGCGCAGCAGACCCACCGATCGCTCGCGCGCGAGCCGCTGCTGTGGCTGGGGCTGGCGCTGGCGCTGTTTCCGCCGACCTACGCGAACCTGGCCTGGCTGATCAAACCGGTGTGAACGGCTACTGCAGCTGGACGATCTGGGCGCGAATCTCGCCCTGATCGAAGTACATCGTGTGAATGTCGACGTAGGTCAGCGAGTCGAGCATCGCGTTCATGTCCGTGGGGTTCATCGACGCGCTGCCCGTCACCGTCCCGTTCGTGTCGGGCGTGACCGTCAACGGAATCAACACCGGACCAACCGTGTCGGTCGCCGACGGCCCGTGAATGTGAGCAGCCGTCGCCGGTGACGACAGACCGCTGAACTTGCCGGTCACCATGATGTTGCCCGTCGCTCGGTCCAGCGTCACCGTGAGCGTCGCCGTGCCCACCGTGTTCGTCAGCGGCGGCACCATCTGCAACCCGGTCAGCGTCACGTCGGCGCGGAGCACGTTCGCGCCGGTCGTCCCGCTGGTGCCGGCCGTCCCCGGGCCGCCGGGCGCGGCGAAGCCGTTGTTGTCGTCATCGCACGACGTGATCGTTCCGGCGACGACCGCGCATGCAAACCCCACCGCCACCATCAACCTCACGATTTGCTGCTTCACACCCCGACCGTAATCAGCCCTTGCGGGTGCACAATTCCGGGGCGATCCCGAAGCGCGCGCGACCTACGGGTCAGAGGCCGCGATCTCGATGTCGATCGGGTCCGAGATGACGACGCGGTCGACTCGACCGTTCGCATCCACGGAGACCTCCACGTCGCGCCAATGGCGCCGCTCGCGTCGCTCATGACCGGCGTCGCCCCACCGATCGGCGATGAGATCGACGTGCCCCGTGCCAATCGGGACGACCAGGGCCGCGATCGCGCGCGCGAGCGCACGTCGGTCCACCGCGGTCGGCGCGCCGATGCCGAGGAACTGCGCGAGGAAGCGGTGCGCCGGTCGATCGCGCGCGCCCGAGATCCAGAAGCGGATGTCATCGCCCTCCTCGCCGCGCTTGAAAGAGATCAGCACGCGATCCCCGATGCAGCCGCTGACGACGCCGGTCTCGAAGAAGCGCGTGCCCGGCACCCACCGCCCCAGCTCGGCGTTGTCGATCTCGACCAGCGGATCGCCCATGTACGCGGGCCCCACCGGCGAAGCGTCGTCGATATCCGGTGGGTAGCGTCGTTCGTACGGGAAGCGCGCGCGCAGCGCGGTCGTGATCGCGTGGTGCGGATCGTTGACGAACGCGGGCGTGGGCGGGATGGCGACGGCCGCGCGCTCCGCGTCGTGCGCCGTGTAAGCGTGCCACCCGATCGCGAGCGCGAGCGCGCCGATCATCCACACGACGGCCAGGCGCAGCGCCGGGGTCATGGCTTGACGGACACCCCGCGCGGGCGCAGGTTCCACGCCTTCGGGAGGAGGTCGCCGATGGCGTTTTCGCTGCGTTCAACCAGCTTCGAGCACGAGGGGACGATCCCGGCGAAGCACACATGTCAGGGCGACGAGACGACGCCCGCGCTGGCCTGGTCGGGCGCGCCCGCCGGGACGAAGAGCTTCGCGCTGATCGTCGACGACCCGGACGCGCCCGACCCGCGCGCGCCCAGGACCACGTGGGTCCACTGGGTGCTCTACAACCTTCCCGCGACCGCGAGCGCCCTCGCCGAAGGGACGACGGCGGCGACGCTGCCGCCCGGCGCGCTCGAAGGCGTCAACGACTTCGGCCACACCGGCTACGGCGGCCCCTGCCCGCCCATCGGCCGCCACCGCTACTTCCACAAGCTCTATGCCCTCGACGTCGTCCTCGCGGATCTGCACAAGCCGAAGAAGGCCGACCTGGAGAAGGCGATGAAGGGGCACGTGCTCGCGGAAGCGCAGCTGGTGGGGACGTACGCGAAGGGGAAATAGAAACTTCAGACCAGCGAGCGCAGGTACCACCCGAACTGCTTCCGCCGCTGGTACCCCGGCAGCGCTCGCCACACGTCCTTCAGATCAGCCTTCGCCTTCTCCGCGCCCGCCGCGTCCTTGCGGGCCTTGCAGACGCGCAGGCGCTTGGCGCGGCCTTCGACGTTCGAGCTGTTGATCTTCACGTAACGCTCGAGCGCGTCGTCGGCGTCGTCCCAGCGCCCGAGCGCGATCAGCGCATCGGCCGCGCGCAGGTAAGCCTCGCCGTACTGGAAGTTGGGCTCGCGGTGCGCGACGGCGACCAGCGCGTCGAGGGCCTTCTCGTGATTGCCCGCCTGCACGTGCGCGACGCCCGAGAGGTACAGCAGCTCGAGGGAGCTCGGATCGCGCGCGATCGCCTGTTCCAGCAGCGGCAGCGCGCGCCGCGGGCGGTGCTTCTCCAGCCAGATCTTCGCGAGGTCGCGGCGCGCGGTCGCGTTCGACGCGTTCGCGTCGATGTCGGCCTGCAGCGATCGCACCCGCGCCTGGTGCTTGAAGAACAGGATCGGATCCGGCAGCCAGCGGCGCAGCAGCAAGCCGACGACGATCACGATCAGGAAGGCCGGGTGCGACGACACCGCCGCGAGCAGCGCCGGCGCGACGATCCAGAAGAGGTAATACGAACCCCAGCCCGCGTTCGAGCTGCTCGCGCCGCGGCCGCGCATGAACAGGAAATAGAACGCGGCGGCGAGCATCACCGTTCCGAAGAGCCCGGAGCGGCCGGAGAACATCGAGCCGAACCCCATCGCCGGGCTCATCTGCGCGTCATTGGCGCTGTCGTACGCGCCGTCGCTGTCCCGCAGCCGTTGCGCGGCGCGCCGGCGGCTCTCCGTCTGCTGGGCGCGCGCGACGTCTTCGCTGTCTTGCGCTTGCTCGTCCGCGGCGGCGACGACGTCATTTCCGGACGCGCGCGCACCCATCGGCGCGAGCGCCGCCAGCGACACGATCATCAGCACCGCGCGGCGTGAACACACAGTGCGCGGCCGCCGTGCACCCGCCCCGCCAACGAACGTCGCGGCCATCCCAGCCGATTGTGCCATAATGGCGGCCTCGCTTGTTCTACTCACCTATGCGCCATCGTGTCGGTTTGCCGTCCGGTCGTGCTGTTCGAATCGGACGCGTCGTCTCCTCGTTCGTCGCGTTCTGCGGCCTGGCGGTGGTCGCGTGTAGCCACCCGGGCGGCAGCGGCGTGGTCAGCGGCACCGCCGGAACCACGGGTACCGGCGGCAACACATCTTTGACGGGCACCGCCGGGACCGGCAGCGGCACCGGCGTGGCAGGAACGACCGGCTCCGCCGGCGACGTCGGGACGACGGGCACCGCCGGAACTACCGGCAGCGGCGGTGACACATCTCCGACAGGCACCGCAGGCACTTCCGGCGACGCGGGCACGTCAGGGACCGCGGGGACGACCGGCACCACGGGCAGCGCCGGCACCACCGGCAGCGCGGGCACCACGGGCAGCGCCGGCACCACCGGCAGCGCGGGCAGCGCGGGCGGCGCGGGAACGACCGGCGGGGGCGGCAGCGGTTCGGGCAACAACCTGATCGCGAACGGCGACTTCTCCAGCGGCGCCACCAACTGGCACACCGAGAGCGGCAACGGCAACGTCAACGGCAGCGGGGCCTACTGCGTCAGCAACCCGGGCGCGGCGCTGATCGGCTATGACGCGCCGTCGGGCAGCCCGCTGATGTTGATGAGCGGAACGTCCTATCGATTCTCGTATCAGGCGTCGGGCGCCGGGACCCTGCACGTGAAGGTCGGGATGGCCGCGCAGCCCTTCGGCGACATCTATACGGCGGACGACACGCTGGGCAACAGCCTGCAGACGTTCACGCACAACTTCACGCCGACGGCGAGCAACAGCGCGGGCCTCGCGTTCACGTTCTCGGGCGCGGGCAGCGCGACCGTGTGCATCGACACCGTCACGCTGACCGCGAACTAGGTCCAGCCGACGGGAATCAACGCGCCCGACGTCACCGTCTGCGCGGGCGACACCAGCCAGGCGATCACCGACGCGATCTCGGCGGGCTTCGTCCACCGGCGGTGATCGGCGTCGGGCATCGCCGCCCGGTTGGCGGGTGTGTCGATCGTCCCGGGCAGCACGGCGTTCACCAGGATGCGATCGTCGGCCACCTCGTCGGCCAGCGCGCGCACCATCGCGCTGACCGCCGCCTTCGACGCCGTGTACGCGACGGAGAAGCCGGTCGCGACCGTCGCCGCGCGCGAGCTGACGTTGACGATCCGCCCGCCTGCCGCCTTCGCGCGCATGTTGCG
>Ga0207701_10005712_pt1 | contig 12465 bp, 11 predicted proteins | sample KBSSwiSSwithPhiX_FD_184294 | JGI IMG/M metagenome (GOLD analysis project Ga0207701, IMG submission 184294) | Switchgrass rhizosphere bulk soil microbial communities from Kellogg Biological Station, Michigan, USA, with PhiX - S5 (SPAdes) (version 2) | ecosystem: Environmental > Terrestrial >...
TCGCCCGTCACGGCGCCGCCGCGCCGCGTCGCCGCCACCGAACGCAGATAGGCCACGACGCGCGCCGCCTGCTCGGGGCTGAAGTTCGTGGCCGGCATGCCGGTGTTGGGGATGCCCTTCTGGATGATGCCCACCAGATCCTGGTCGGTCTGGGCGCGCTTGAACTGTCCGCGCCCGAGGTCCACGCCCGGCACCTGATCGCCGTCCTGTCCGTGACAGTTGGCGCACGACGAGCGGAAGACACGACCGCCGTCCTCGATGTCGGCGGCCGTCTCGTGCTGCTGCGCAGACGCGTTGGTTGTCGCGACCAGCACAGTCGCGGCGACACCGAGGAGTGTTCTACGCACTCTGCCTTCTCTGCCTTCTCTGCCCACTCCGCCTAGTTTTCAGCGGCGCCGGCTCCTCGGCCGCGTCCTGCCGGCGCGCCGCCCGCCGGCGCCGGTCGCGGCAGCGCGAAGGCGATCAGCTGCGCTCCGAAGCTCGCACCCGCCTGCGCCGAACCACGCACGCCGACAACCACGTACTGACGGCCCTGGTGGACGTACGTCATCGGCAGACTCGTCTGCGGCCCGGGGATCGCGGTCTGCCAGATGTCGGCCCCGGTGGCCTTGTCGTAGGCGTGGAACACCGCCTGACCACCCGAGCCCTCGCCCGCGAAGAGCAGCGTCCTGGTCACGAGCAGGCCCGCCTGCGACGCGTTGCCGGTCCGGGGAATCGTGATGCCCTTGAGCGCGGGATTGTCCTTCACCGCCTGCGGCGTGTCGCCGTTCGGAATCGTCCAGGCAACCTCGCCCTTGTTCATGTTGTAGGCGGTGATGCGGCCGTACGGCGGCTTCAGCAGGCGCAGGCCCTGAATCGTCGGGAGCTGCCCGCCCATCGTGTAGTCGGAGTCCACGCGCGATTTCACATGGTCCACGTTGGGCTCGAGGCCCACGACGCCGGGCGTGGTGGTCGATCCGACGTAGACGAATCCGGTCTCTGGATCCGAGGCACCACCCGGCCAGTTCGCCCCGCCGCCGAGGCCCGGCACCTGGATCGTGCCCTTGTTGGTGGCCGAGGCCAGCGTCGGGGGCGTAAAGATCGGGCCGAGCGTGTAGCTCTGGACGGCCTTCACCGCCTCGGCGCGGAGCTCCGGCGTGAAGTCGATCAGATCCTTCTCACTGATCCCCTGCAGATCGAACGCCGGCGGCTTCGAGGGGAACGGCTGCGTGGGCGAGGTCCATTCCTTCGGCACTTTGGTCTGGATGACCGGCTTCTCATCCCACGGCCACACCGGCTTGCCGTTGGTGCGATCGAACACGTAGGCGAACGCCTGCTTGGTGAGCTGCACGATCGCCTTCACCGGCTTGCCGTCCACCGTCAGGTCGATCAGGATCGGCGCCGGCGGCATGTCGAAGTCCCAGATATCGTGGTGCACCAGCTGCTGGTACCAGATCATCTTGCCCGTCTTGATATCGAGGCAGACGATGGAGTCCGAGTAGAGGTTGTTGCCGGGACGGTGGCCGCCGTAGACGTCGTTGGTGGCGGACTCGACGCTCAGATACACGTAGCCAAGCTGCGGGTCGGCCGAGAACGGCCCCCAGATGCCGGCGTTGCCGGTGTACTGCCGCGAGTCGCCGAGCCACGTTTCCGCGCCGGGCTCGCCGTCGCGCGGAATCGTGTGGAACGTCCACAGCTTCTTCCCGGTGCGGACGTCGAAGCCCATGATGTCGGCCTTGACGTTGGCGATGTTGACGCGGCCACCGGGCGTGAGCGCCGGGCCGACGACGATGACGTCGTTCGAGATCACCGGCGGCGAGCTGTTGCCGATTTTGCCGATGGGATCGAGCTTGGTGTCGTTGTCGAGCTGCGTGAACAGATCGACCATGCCCGCCTTGCCGAAGCCGGGCACCGGCTGCCCCGTCGTGGCGTCGAGCGCCACCAACTGGAAGCCTGGCGTGATCACGACGATGCGGCCGCCGTCGCGGCCATCGGTCCAGTAGGCGACGCCGCGGTGCACCTTGCGCGGCGCCTGGTCGAAGCGGGCACCTTCGTCCAGCCGCCAGGTCCACAGCGTTTCGCCGGTGTCGGCCTTGGCGGCCACGACCGTGCGACGCGCGCCGGCGGTGAAATAAAGAACGCCGTTCACCATCAGCGGCGTCGTTTCGGTGTTGAGCGTCTCGGAGGCGGCGCCGCCGTAGTTGTCGAACTTCCAGGTCCACGCCACCTGGAGGTTCTTGACGTTGTCTTTGGTGATCAGATCCGCCGGCGAGTAGGCTGTGCTCGCCTCGTCGCCGCGATACGCCCGCCACTCACCGTTCTTCGACCCTGTTTGCCCAACGCCGGTGAGCGACCACGATGCCACTGCCACGACGAGACCAAGAACGAGCGCGTGCCGACGACTGGGTCTGGACATGCAAAGCCTCCGAGGAACGATAGGGGTCCGCGGCTGGATCTTGTGCCGCGTCGAAGTCGGTGTCAATGCAGGCTTTGCACGTCGGCTTCCGGCTCCCGGCTTCGGGCTGCAGGCCGGGAGCGGCGCGCCTATACTGTTCGTCCGTGACCGAGTCAGCGGTGGTTACCCTTCAACGCGCGATGCCGGACACAGATCGCCTGCTTCGCGATCTGTTGGAGGCGTACGTCGAAGAGTTGAGCGAGATCTTTTCGGTCCAGCGCGCGACGGATGGCCGCTTCGGATACGAGAAGCTGCCGCTGTACTGGACCGAGCCGGACGTCCATCACGCGTTCCTCATCCTCGCCGATTCGCAGGTCGCGGGATTCGTCCTCGCTACCAGGGGCTCACCCGCGAGCGACACGGCCACTGACCTGGATGTCGCCGAGTTCTTCGTGTTGCCGACCTATCGTAGATCCGGCGTTGGGCGCCAGGCAGCCATCGCATTGTGGGACCAGCTGCCGGGGCGGTGGGTTGTCCGTGTGTCGGGAGCCAATCTCGCCGGAGTCCGTTTCTGGACCGATGTGATTGCGTCATACACGTCGGGGGCGTACGGCGAACGCCAGCAACCCGGTCAGCCGGGGGGCTGGCGAATCTTCACCTTCGCAACGCGGTCGCGGAAGTAGACCGCGGCTGACCTACTTCGCCGTCCGATCCTGGCGGAGCACCGTGCCTTCCTTCATCACGAAGAACACCTTCTCCACCTGTCGAATGTTCTGCCGCGGGTCGCCGGGAAAGGCGATGACGTCCGCGAAAGCGCCCTCGGCCAGCGTGCCGATCTGACCCTTCATCTCCAGCAGCTCGGCGTTCACCGTCGTCCCCGCGCGCAGGGCGTCGAGCGCCGACATCCCGAGGTCGACCAGCAGGTGGAACTCCTCGGTGTTGCGGCCGTGCGGATACACCGCCGCATCGGTGCCCATGCCGATCTTCACACCCTTGGCGATCGCCTTCTTTACGACGTTGTTGATCGAGGCAATGGCGGCCCGCATCTTGTCGGCGACCAGCGGCGCATAGCCGCCCTGGTCGAGCACGAGCTTGCCGCCCTCGACGGCCATGAGCGTCGGAATGTAGTAGGTGCCGTGCGCTTTCATCATGTCGATCGCCTCGTCGTCGAGAAAGGCGCCGTGCTCGATGGAGTCGATGCCCGCCCGGATCGCGCGCTTGGCGCCCTCGGCGCCGTGCGCATGTGCGGCGGTCTTCTTCTTCAGCGTGTGCGCTTCGTCAACGATGGCGTTCAGCTCCTCCTGCGTCAGCTGCGCCACGTCCGGCGGGTCGGTCAGCGACAGCACGCCGCCGGTTGCGCATACCTTGATGACGTCGGCGCCGTACTTGATGTTGTAGCGGACCGCACGACGTCCTTCGTCCGGGCTGTTGATGACGCCTTTCTCGATCCCGTTCTCGGGCCCGAAGATCCCCGCGCGCATACCGTTCTGATCGTCGCAGTGCCCGCCGGTGGCGCTGAGGGACCGCACCGCCACCAGCATCCGCGGGCCGGGAATGATGCCCTCCGCCGACGCGTTGCGGAGCCCAACATCCATGAAGTCGCTGCTACCGACGTCGCGCACGGTGGTCACGCCGGCCATCACCGTCTTGCGCAAGTTGTCGGTCGCTCGCAGCGTCTGCTCGGGGATGGTCTGTCTGAGGCCGTCGATGATCGCCTGCTTGTAGTCGACGATGAACATCCCGGTCAGGTGCGTGTGCGCGTCGATGAAGCCGGGCGACAACGTCGCGTCGCCGAGGTCGATCACCTGCGCGCCCGCGGGCACCTGCGCGGCCAGGCCCGCGGCGCGGATGCGCGTCCCCGCCACCACGACGATGCCAGGCGTCCTGATTTCCTGTCCGTCGAACATGCGCGCCGCGCGCAGCACGACGACGCGGTCCTGCCCGCCGAGGGCAGCCGGCAGCACACCCACCACCACCGCGAGCACGACAGCGATTGTCCTGAAACCGCGATCCATCAGTGCGCCCCCTTCCAGTCCACGACGAATTCCGCGGCCATCTCTCGAATCTCATCGCGCACCTGCGGCAGATCGGTCGCCGTGACGCTCACCAGCCTGCCGGTCTCCCACGTGGCCGCGTTGACGATCTTCGACTCCGTCACGAGCGACGCCACCGTCTGCCGCACGTGCATCTGCACGGCAACCGCGTAGCTGCCATCGCGCAGCACGAGCACCGTCAACCGCACATCGAGATAGGCCTTGGCCGCGCTGGGATTGGCCACTTGCGACGCGAACACCATCACGACGCCCGTCTGCAGCACTCGCTCGACGTCCATTCGCACCGAAGCCTGGGTGAAGCCCACGCGTTGCAGCTCCGGCGGGATGGTCTCAACGAGGACTTCGACACCTGGCAGGGCTCGCAGCGTACTGCCTCCGGTCGGGACGAACAGTTGGCCGGCGGACGCAGCCCCGCTGGGCAATGCGATCCACAGCACAGCGGCCGCAAGGCCGGCGCGACGGCTACGCAATATGCGCGCCTGTCGTATCGACGTAGACGGCGTACAGCGACTGGCTGGCGGTCATGAACAGGCGATTGCGCCGCGTGCCTCCGAAGCAGACGTTGGCGCAAGTTTCCGGCATGCGGATCATGCCGATGGTGGCGCCGTCCGGCGCGACCACGAGCACACCCGGACGCGCGCCCGCCCAGATGTTGCCGTCGGCATCGCAGCGCATGCCGTCGGCGGCCGTCGGCGCGCCGGTGCCGGGGATGCTGAGCTGCACGTGACGTTTGCCGTTGCGGAGCGCCTTGCCGTCGACATCGAACACCTTGATCTCACGCCCCATGCCGGTATCGGCGATGTAGAGCTTTCTATAGTCCGGCGAGAAGCACAGGCCGTTCGGCTGATCGATGGCGTCGGTCACCTTCTCGACCGCGCCGGACTTCGGGTCGGCCCGATAGACCGCTTCCTTCGTCTCCGACTCGGCGCGGAACCCTTCGTAGTTGCCGCGGATGCCGTAGGAGGGATCGGTGAACCACACACCGCCGTCTGGGTGCACGACCACGTCGTTCGGCGAGTTGAGCCGCTTGCCCTGGAACTTGTCCGCAATCACGGTCACGGTGCCGTTCGGCTCGTAGCGCGCCACGCGGCGGCCGCCATGCTCACAGCTGATCTGCCGGCCCTCGTAGTCGAACGTATTGCCGTTGCTGTAGCCGGAATTGTTGCGGAACGTCGTGACGCGTCCGTCGTCCTCGATCCAGCGCATCTGCGCGTTGGCGGGAATATCGCTCCACACCAGGAACTTTCCCACCCCGTTCCACGCCGGCCCCTCGGCCCAGCCGGTGCCGATGTGCAGCCGTTTGATGACGTTGTTGAACACCACGTAGCGCCGAAACCGCGGATCGAGCGCCACGATGTCCGGGTCCGGGTACGCCATCGGCGTCTGGTTGGTCCAGTCGCGAGGTGTCGGCACCGGAGACACCGGGGCCTGAGCCGCCTGGGCGCCGGCACGCGCGGCCATGGCCAGCCCCGCGGCGGCTGTCAGGAACGCGCGCCGATCGACACGGTTGGCCCCGCGCGAAGTCGAGGGGGATACGTCTGCGGTTTTCATGGCGGCAAATCTACAATACGCGCGCCACCTATGAAACCTCTGATGCTGCTCGTCGCCTGCTGTTTCGCGGCGGCCCCGGCCCTGGCGCAGCCCTACGCCGCCACCCGCGAGGGCGAGGTCATCAAGCTCGCCGACGCCCGCGCCCAGACGGAAGTGTGGATCCTGCCGTCGGTGGGCAACATCGCCTACCGGATGACGGTGAAGGGGCACGACGTCCTGCGCTGGCCGCACGCGTCGCTCGACGCCTTCAAAGCCAGCCCCAACGCCACCGGCATCCCGTTCATGGGCCCGTGGATCAACCGGCTCGACGAGCAGGCGTTCTATGCCAACGGCACGCGCTACGCCTTCGACATGGCGCTCGGCAACGTACGCGGCGCCATCCCGATTCACGGGTTCGTCACCACCACCGACCGCTGGCAGCTGACGTCGACCGGGGCCGACCGGGAGTCGGCCTGGGCTACCAGCCGGCTCGAGTTCTACAAGCAGCCAGCGTGGATCAAGCAGTGGCCGTTCGCGCACACGATCGAGATGACCTACCGGCTCCGCGAAGGCGTGCTGGAAGTGGCGACGTCGATCGCCAACCTGAGCGCCGAGCCGATGCCGGTCGCGGTCGGCTTCCACCCGTACTTCCAGCTCACCGACTCGCGCCGTGACGACTGGACCATCTCGGTGGCCGCCCGCACGCACTGGAAGCTGCAGCCGAATAAGGTGCCGACGGGCGAGACCGAGCCGATCGATCGCTTCTTACCCAACCCGTCGGCGGCCGCGCTGCGCGACTTCGACCTCGACGACGATTTCAGCGATCTCGTGCGCGACGCCCGCGGACGCGCCACGATGACCCTGCGCGGCAAGGCGCAGCGGCTCGACGTCGAGTTCGGACCGAACTACAAGACGGCCGTCGTCTGGGCCCCGAAGCCGACGCCCGGCGGGCCCGACCGCAATTTCATCTGCTTCGAGCCGATGGCCGCGATGACCAACGGCCTCAACATGGCGCAGAAGGGCCAGTACGGCGAGCTGCAGTCGATTCCGCCGGGAGGCACCTGGCGGGAAAGCTTCTGGATCAGACCGGGCGGCTTCTGACCGACGCGGGCGTCGCGCCGGCGCTCAACCTCACGACTTGATCTCTGACGAGGCGCCCCACCCGCTCGACCTCCCCATCCTGCAGCGACTCGTACACCGGGAGCTGTACGGCCGACGAGGCGAGCTCCGCGCCCGGCGCCGGCGGTCCCTGCCATCCAAACAGCTCCATCCGGCTGCAGACGTCCACGTGCATCGGCGCCACGTCGACGCCGCGCCGGATGCACCGTGTGACGATTCGTTCGCTGTCGGGCACGTAGGCACAGTACTGGTAGTAGACGTGGGTCCGGTCGGACGGGACGTGCGGGATCGTGATGCCGTTCACGTCGCCGAGCAGTCCGTCGAGGATGCGGGCGTGCCGCCGCGTGCGCTCGATGAATTCGGGAAGGTGCGCGAGACCGGCCAACCCCATCGCGGCCTGGACGTTCGTGAACCGTCCCCGGTAGTACGCGGGCAGCGGATCGAGCGACCGCACGCCTTCCCACAGGCGCTCCTCCGGTTTGCCCCCTGTCCATGAGGCGGCCCACCAGAGCGGAAAGAGGGAGTAGGTGAACACCTTGGGGCGGATGAACGTGTGCTGCCACTTACCGGACCAGAGGATGCTCTCGACTCGTTTCTCGGTCGGCCACGGTTCGCCGGCAGCATAGTTCTCCACCCGCCGCGCCAGTTCGGCGTCGTAAATCCACGCCAGCCCGCCGCCATAGGTGTTCAGCGGCTTGAACGCCTGGAAGCTGAAGAAGCTGGCGTCGCCCAGCGTCCCGACCATCCGCCCCTTGTAGGTCGCCCCGAGCGAGTGCGCACAGTCTTCGATCACCGTCACGCTGGCGCGCCGTGCGAGGTCCAGAATCGGGTCCATGTCGCACGACAGGCCGTACAGGTGGGTCGGGATCACGGCGCGCGTCCTCGGCGTGATCGCCCGCTCGAACGCAGCTGGGCTGAGCGTGAAGGTGGTTGGATCGACGTCCGCGAACACGGGCGTCAGGCCGGCGGCGCGCGCGATCTCGGGAACCACCCAGAACGTAAAGGCCGGGACGATCACCTCGCTCCCGGCCGGGAGGTCCAGGGCTTTGAGGATGAAATACAGCGCCATCCTTCCGTACTCGGTGGAGCAGGTGCGGACGTGTCCCGACCCGAGCAGGCGGGCGAATTCGTGCTCGAAGGCCTCGATGTGCGGTCCGCGAACGAGCTCTCCGCGGGCGCGGCAGTCCTGGACGATCTCTGACAGGCGGGGAGGCACGCGCGTGCCGAATCTACCAATGGCAGCCATGTCGATTCCTACTCCATGCGCTCGATGGCGCGACGTTCGTACGACCCCAGAACCCGGACCAGCACGAGGAGCATCAGCCCCACCGCCAGCGCGCCCCGCCAGCCGGCAAGGCCGAACCTGGCGAGGTAGGCCGGCCCCAGCCACGCGACGAGGATCAGCAATGCGGCCGCCCACACGAACGCCGAGAGCAGGTTGAGCACTGTCATCGTGCGCGGCGGCACGTCGGCGGCGGCACACGCGGCGGCCAGTGCAATCCGCAGCCCTGGCGCGAAGCGGATCAGCAGCACCATCAGCGAGGCGTGACGACGAACCCGATCGACGAGCGGGGCCGTCTTCCGCTGCAACGACGGATAGCGCGCCATCCATCGCGACAGACGCCCGCGAAACAGGTAGAAGTAGGCCTGGTCGCCGATCGAGGCGCCGAAGGCCCCGGCGACCAGGACGCCCAGCGGGTGCAGCCGCCCCTCGGCCACCAGGGCCGCGGCGCCGATGTAGGTGACCTCGCCCTCGACGACGGCGGCCAGGGCGACGCCGCAGTACGGGAGGAGATTCAGCACGAGAGCGACCGTTCCATCAGCGCCACTTCGCGGGCGTGCCGGCGACGGACGCGCGCGTCCAGCGCTAGCACGAACGTGCGCACGCGCGGCGCGCGGATGCGCAGGTAGTTCGTCAGGAACGACGGACGCATGTAGTACTGCGTGTAGGCGCTCCCCAGCAGGAAGCGCATCTCGGCGTGCGTCAACGAGGGATGGGTGAAGGTCGGTGTAAAGCCGTCGAAGCGTTCCCAGTCCGTTTCGGTGATCGCCGGCTGCATCCGCTTGAACAGCGGCGTGCCGGGGTAGGGCGTGAGAATCTTGAATTGCGCCACCGTCGACCCGAGGTCGATGGCGTAGTCGATGGTCGCGCCGATGGAGTCCCACGTGTCTTCGGCAAAGCCGATGACGTAGAACGCCGCCGTGACGATGCCCAGCTCGCGGCAGCGCTGCAGGATGTCGCGCTGATGCGGCTCCGGGATCGGTCGCCGTCCGACCTTCTTCAGCGTCGCGGGCGCCACGGATTCGACACCGAAGCTCATCGCGCGCAGGCCGGCTGCGTGCATGTCGCGCAACAGCTCTCCGTCCAGCCGATCGAGACGGGTCTCGCACTCGAAGGTGTGCGAGAGCTGGCGCGACTGGAGGCCGTCACAGAGCTCGAGCACCCGGTCGCGGTCCTGCGAGAACAGCGGATCGCGGAACACGATGTGGAGTGGCCCGCGCGAGTCGGCGAGAAACGACAGCTCGTCGAGGATGTTGGCCACCGAACGGGTGCGGTAGCCCGCCTGGATCCGGTGCGGGCAGTAGGTGCAGAACTCCGGGCAGCTGCGGGAGGCGAGCACCGGAAGGGATCCCCCGAAGGGCCGGCCCGCGAACGGGATGCGGACGCGACGCCGCGACGGCACGAGCGGTTTCCACCGCGGGAAAGGCAACGTGTCCAGGGCATCGATCTGCGGGCTCAACGCCATCCCGCTGAGCGCTTCGCCGGCAAAGAAGCGCTGCAGCGCCGCTTCCGGTTCCCCGTTGACGATGAAATCGGCGGAGCCCGCGAAGAGGTGCGGCAGCTGCTGCGCGGCCAGGCCGATGAAGCCGACCCGGACGCCGCGCGCGCGCATCGCCCGCGCCCAGGCGGTTTCCCGGCGGTAGTCGACCAGCGACGACAGGACGATCGCCGCGTCGCCCTCCACCAGTTCGCCCGTCGAGCCCACGACCTGGTGGTGAGCGTTGTGCGCCAGCGCCGCCGCGTACGCGAGGTGGACGCTGGGCAACTCGTGAAATCCGCTCTTCATGCGCGCCACGACGCGCGTGACCTTCGAAAACGGCTTCAGCCTCGAGCCGTAGCCTCCGACGACGGTGTCCTTGCTGACGAAGCCGTCACCACCCTTGAGATCCGCGAGTACGATTCGCATCTACGCCACCGCGCGACACGTGGCCCGATGCATGGCATCGGGCACGGTCGCCCCTCACCGGAAGATGAACGCCCGTGCCAGGTCGTGCGACGCGCTCAGCGCGGTCGGCTGCGATCAGATCCGGCGACGGACAGGACGGGAGTGGGGTTAGGCGGGAGGAGGCCGAGGAGCGACGGGGGAAAGAACCGGAGACGGCAGGCAGGTGGAGGCCCGCGGCGCAACGCAGACGCTCGACGCGTCATCGGGCGGAGCTATCGCCGAAGTGCGCGGCACTACCCAGAGGCCGAAATCGCCACCGGTGAGCTCTTCTTCCGGATCGCGGTCCTGTCCATCGAGATCGATGGCGGCGACATGCTGCAGCGGGACGTGCGAGACCAGCGTCCGCGTCGTGTCGGACGCCAGGGAAGACTCCCCCGCGACGGCCGTGAGAGGGAGCAGGAGGAGAGACGCACAGAGGACCCACAGTGCCGGGCCCAGCCTGGATACCAGATGTCGCATCTCTCTCGCGAGTATACCCCCGCGGCTGGAGCCTCGGCCCTCGGTTGGCGAATGGTATCGTTCGGCGTGCGCGTCCCGTCGCGCGTCCTCGGCATCGATCTGCCGCCGTTCGACCCGCTCAACGTGCGCGCGGCCCAGCTGCGCGCCGAGGGTCATCGCGTGATCACGCTCGGACAGGCGCTCCCCTTCTTTGCGCCGCCTGCGTCGGCGCTGCGCTCTGCAGAGAAGGCGCTGTCGGCGCCGGACGTGCACGCCTACTCGACCGATCCAGGCCGCCCCTCGCTGCGACGGCTGCTCGCCGAACGCCTGGGCGAGTACGGCATCGCGTGCCGATTCGACGACCTGGTGATCACCGCAGGAGCCAATCACGCGTTCGCAACGGCCCTTGCGACGCTGGTGAGCGCGGGGGACGAGGTCGTGCTGCCCGCGCCCTACTTCACCAACCACCACATGCAGGCGCAGGCGGCCGGAGCGCGGGCGATCGAGGCGCCGCTGGCTGATCAGCAATCGTACCGGCTGACCTGGGACGACATCGCGCCTTCGCTCACGGCACGGACGCGGGCTGTCGTCCTCTGCAATCCCAGCAATCCCACGGGCGCGCCGATCGGGGCGGCTGACGGAGCGCGCATCGTCCAAGAGCTCGCCGAACGCGACATCGTGGTGATCAGCGACGAAACCTACATGGAGTTCGTCTTCGACGGCGAGCACTGGAGCGCCGCCTCGGTGGCCGACTGGCGCCGCAACGTCGTCGTCATCGGCACGTTTTCGAAAGCGTTCGCGCTCATGGGCTGGCGGGTCGGCTTCGTGCTGGCTGATCGTGCCGTCTGCGAACAGGCCACGAAGATCCAGGACGCCATGATCATCTGCGCGCCGACGATCTCCCAGATGGTCGCCGAGGGAGCCCTTCGCGACGACTGGGGCTACGCGCGGCGATTTCATCGCGAGTTCGTCGACCGCCGCCGGCTCGTCGCCGACCGGATCGCGGCCATGCCGAAGCTATCGTGGTCGCCGACCGGCGGCGGCTTCTTTGCGTTCACCCGCGTCGACGGATGCGCGGATTCGACGGCGCTCGCCTCGCGTCTGCTCGAGGAGGCGCACGTCGTCACCATTCCGGGTGCCGCATTCGGCCGGAGCGGCGAAGGGTGTCTGCGGCTATCGTTTGGATCGGGTTCCGGCGAAGATCTCGTCGAAGGGCTCGACCGGTTGAGCAATTACTTCTGACCACCAGTGGAGACTCCATGCGCGCACTGCTCATCGCACTCCTGCTGACGGCAACCGTGCACGGCCAGGCGACCTACGACGCCGCGCTGGCGGCCAGGCTCAAAGCCGACGACAACGGAATGAAGACCTACGTGATGGCGTTCCTCAAGGCGGGACCGAACCGCAATCGCCCGCCCCAGGAAGCGCAGACGCTCCAGGCCGCGCACCGCGCCAACATCAACCGCCTGGCGGCCGAGGGCAAACTGGTGCTCGCGGGCCCGTTCGCCGACGACGGGGCGCTGCGCGGCATCTACATCTTCGACGTCGCCACCATCGCCGAAGCGGAGGCGCTGACGAAGACCGACCCCGCGATTCAGGCCGGCCAGCTCGAGATGGAGCTCCACCCGTGGTACGGCTCGGCCGCGCTCATGACGATCCCGGATCTGCACGCGCGGATCGAGAAACGGAAGTAGAGGCGGGTCTTTAGACCCGCCTGCAGGCG
>Ga0207701_10005713_pt1 | contig 12465 bp, 9 predicted proteins | sample KBSSwiSSwithPhiX_FD_184294 | JGI IMG/M metagenome (GOLD analysis project Ga0207701, IMG submission 184294) | Switchgrass rhizosphere bulk soil microbial communities from Kellogg Biological Station, Michigan, USA, with PhiX - S5 (SPAdes) (version 2) | ecosystem: Environmental > Terrestrial > Soil...
TATTTGACCATCGTCGAAGCATCCGCCGGTCTGCGCCGCAAGGATTATTCACCGGTGGATCTCACCGAAGCCTGCCTTGAACGTATCGAAGCGCTCGACGGCAAGCTGCATAGCTTCATCACCATCATCGCTGAGCGCGCGCGTGCCCAGGCGCGCCATGCGGAACAAGAGTTTGCATCGGGCAAAGGGCGCGGACCGCTGCACGGCATTCCAATCGCGCTCAAAGATCTCTACATGACGAAGGGCATCCGCACGACTTGCCATTCGGCCGTGCTGGAAAAATGGGTTCCCGATTACGATGCGACGGCCGTTTTAAAACTCGAAGAGGCTGGCACGATCCTACTCGGCAAACTTGGCATGCACGAATTCGCTTTTGGCGGCCCGTCGGTCGACGCGCCTTTTCCCGCGGTGCGCAATCCGTGGAATCTTGCACACATTCCCGGCGGTTCGAGCAGCGGCTCCGGCGCGGCGCTCGCTGCGGGATTTTGTTACGGCGCGCTCGGCTCCGACACCGGCGGCTCGATTCGTACCCCGTCGGCCCACTGTGGCATTGTCGGCCTCAAGCCAACCTACGGCCGGGTCAGCCGTTATGGCGTCGTACCGCTGAGCTGGTCGCTGGACCACGCCGGACCGATGGCGCGAAGCGTTGAGGATTGCGCGCTCTTGCTACAAGCGATCGCAGGCTACGACGCCAAGGACGCAGCGTCGGCAAATGTTCCTGTGCCCGATTTCCAAGCTGAGCTTCGAGAGGGAATTAAGAGTTTGCGCGTCGGCGTGCCCCGCGCCGGCTGGTTTAACGAGAATTTGGGCGTCCATGCCGCGACGGAAACAGTTTTTAATCAGGCGCTCGAAGTCTTGAAAAACCTCGGCGCGCTTATCGTCGAGCTCGATGGCAAGCCCTTCTCCATAGCACGCAAAGCTAATCAAACCATTTTAGTCGCCGAAGCCTACGCGTATCACGAAAAAACCTACCAAGAGACACCGATGAAATTCGGCAGCACGGTAAGACGCCGGATGCTCGAAGGCGCTTTCCTTAGTGCAGCGGACTACTTGACGGCCCAGCGCGCTCGCTCGGTATTGAATGAACAGATTCGCGCCAACTTTAACCGCGTCGACGTCTTTGCGGTTCCGACTACGCCCCGCCCGCCCGAAACGTTCGAAGACATGGATCCGAACGAGCAAAATCTCCGTCCGAGCTTCACGAATCCATTCAATTTAACCGGCCTGCCCGCGATCTCGGTCCCATGCGGCTTCACGCCGGACAATCTGCCGGTCGGATTACAGATCGCGGCCCCGCCTTTCGAGGAATCCACTGCGCTACGAGTCGCTTATTCTTACGAACAGGCGACTCCCTGGCATGAACGAAGACCGGCGCTTTAATCGAACCACTCCGACTCGCTTCAAACTGTAAACTCGCGTTATTGCTGCTTTGCGCCGATCAGCAATTGCAGCGCTTGACGATCACCCGAGCGCCACGATATAGCTTTCTGCACGTTCAGGGACCCGCCAATGCCTCAGCTGATTTTGCTTACCGGAACAATCATCGCGGCGTCGATCGGTTTTGCTTTGGTCGCGCTGATTCTGCGCAACACGATCAGAAAGTCGCGGGCGCTGGACAATTCATCAGGAATTCAAACCGTAGATTTCACAGACGTAAATCCGGATTGGGGAGCCAAGGATTTAGTAGTCCGCGGATACGACACCCCGGAACTGTGGCGAGAGGATATGCTGACGCGTCACCGCGGGCGGTCGGCTGAAAAACGACTGCACTAAAGCTAACTATTTATTCCCTCTTCTCGAATACTCGAAAATACATTTCCGTAAGACTCGGTTCGGTAGTGCGTGCCGCAGCCAGTTCAGTTTGAATTGATGCATCGAGTCTCTGGCGTGCCCGTGCGGCAAGCTGGAGCACTTCCATTTCGTCGATCTTGGTCAGGCGGCCGTTTTGTACGACAATCTCGCCATTCACGATCACCGAGTCCACCGAGCTTCCGTTCTCGCAGAAAACTAACTGACTCATGACATCGTTTAGCGGCGTGAAGGCCGCGGTATCCCTGCGTAGCAAAACAATATCAGCGAGCTTACCCGGCGCAATTGTGCCGGCGTTGACGCCGAAGGCACGGGCGCCGTTGCGCGTGGCCATGGCGAGCGCCTGCGGCGGCGTGACCCAATCGTTAAAATCCGTCCCCGCTTGATTGTGAATCAGCGCCGCCAAACGAACTGCGTCGAACATGTTCTGTCCGTCGTTCGATGCTGAACCGTCGGTACCTAATCCGACGTTGACGCCCGCAGCAAGCCATTCCTTGACCGGTGCGAGGCCGCTGCCGATGCGCAGATTGCTCGCCGGATTGTGCACCGGCGTCACGCCACGCTTGGCAAAAAGCTCAACGTCATTTTCTTCAATCCAGATCGAATGCGCCAACGAAAGATTCGTCTGGAGCACGCCGAGCGAATCCAGGTGCTTGAGCAACGAAGTGCGATAAATTTGCTGTCCCATCACCGCCTGGGCCTTGGTTTCAGCGAGATGGATGTGCATCGGCAAATTCTTTCGCCGCGCCAACTCAGCAGATTGGGTCAGCAATGCGTCCGTGCAGCGCTGCACCGCGGACGGGCCGGGGCAGGCAATGGTTAATTTCTCGGGCGCATGAAACGTTTCGATAAACCCTTCGCAGTCCTCGATCCAGGCCTCCGTCGCCTTCGCCTCACTCGCGCTCATGCGCTTGATCTCGTCAGTTGCCCGCGTCGCGCCATCGCCGAGCGGGATCGTCTCTTCGTAATTCTTGTCCGACAAGGTAAGCGCCACGACGTGGCGCAGACCGAGATCGCGCATCGCTTGGATGGCCGCGCCGGCGCCCATAAAGCGGCAAGCCTGATTGCCGAAGAAATGATCGAGCACGGTCGTCGCGCCGTTCTTGAGCATCTCCATGCCGCCAAGCAGCGCGCTCGCATAAAAATCCTCATCGCGCATGTCGCGCAACGACGCCCGATAATAGGCGCGCCAGATCTCCAGCGGCTTGCTCGGCATCATGCCGCGCACGAGATTGGCCGCCGAGTGACAATGAGCATTGATCATGCCCGGCATGGCGATCAAGCGATCGCCTTCGATGGTCTGATCGAATGAATCCGCCGGCGTCCATTGGACCGGGCCAACGTAAGTGATTTTATTGTCGTCGATGGCGATGGCGCCCTTCTCGATAATCTCGTCGTTCTCGTTCATCGTGACAATCAGAGCGTTGCGCAGCAAAGTTTTCATTTAACACCTCGGCGAATTACGACTGAATCCGGCGCCGAAAATACTAAGGGCACGGCCTGCCGTGCCCTTAGACGAATTTAAAATCGCACCGTCTCGGGCGCTTACACAAAGCCCATCTTGCGGCCCCAATTGTCGGGCTCATTGAGGAAGTCGATGATTTGCTGGCTCGACTGTTCACTGAAATAGCGCTTGCTCAAGCCGGTATCCAAGACGTCGTCCCAGTTGGCGAGCACGTGAAGTTGAATGTCGTTTTTGGCCAGATTGATTTTGCCTTCGTGCTGGTTCAATCGATCTGACGCGTAATCGAAGACGCAGAGACAACTGGTCATTTTCGCTCCGGCGCCGCGGATGCCGATATTGAACCGCAGCTTGCTCAAGCCATCCGTGATCAGATCTTCGACCAGCATGACTCGCTTGCCCGGCTCCAAAATACCCTCGATCTGTTTCGTGCCGCCGTAACCTTTGGGCTGTTTCCGGATATAGATCATCGGCTTTTTGAGCAAATGGGAAACAAACGAGGCGTAGGGAATGCCCGCGGTCTCGCCGCCGGCGACAACGTCTATCTTGTCGAGTCCGATATCGGTCTCGGCTTTTTTGGCCAATGCCGTGACGATGTATTCGCGCTCCGCCGCGAACGACAAAAGTTTGCGGCAGTCGATATAAACCGGAGAAATGCGGCCGGAGACAAACACGAAGGGTTTGTCCTTATAGACCGCGATGGACTCGGTCGACAGCAGCATTTCAGCGACTTTTCTAGAAACTTCACTCATGGGGAATACCTTTCAACGTGCGGGATAGGCTGGCTATAACATAGGGTTGCACCGTTTCCAATAAAGCCGGCGACAGAAAATGGATTTTAAGCCGTGGGGGAAGCTGCTAGTATGAGGACGCATGCAGCAACTTCCAGCAGCCTCGATGCCGGCTCCAAGTAACGCGCCCACAATCGACAAACGGCGCCTCATGCGCGACCTCAACGCCATCGGACGCATCGGCATCGGCGACCACGGTTCAGTGACGCGGCTGGTATTTTCGATTAAAGAATTGCGCAGCCGTCAAGTGCTCATTCACTTGATGCGACAAGCCGGACTTAAGATCCATGTCGACGCCATCGGCAACATCTTCGGCCGATTGGACGGGGCGGATCCCAAAGCACCCGCGCTATTGGCAGGCTCGCATCTCGACACGGTGATCCACGGCGGCAAGTACGATGGCCCTGTTGGCGTGATCGGCGCCCTCGAAGCGGTCCGCACGATCCGTGAAAACAAAATTACCTTGCGTGCGCCGCTTGAAGTGGTTTGTTTCATCGGCGAAGAGTCAAGCCGTTTCGGTTTTTCGACCCTTGGTAGCAGTCTGGTCGCCGGCGAAGTGCACCCCAAGGATTTGACCAATGCCGTAGATGCGCAAGGAACGAAGCTCGCCGATGTGCTTTCCAGCTTGGGGATCTCGCCGCGCAATCTCTCTCGACTTGCGCGCGATCCGAAGAGCATGAAAGCTTATCTGGAGCTGCATATCGAGCAAGGGCCGATTCTCGAGGCCAAAGCGAAAAGAATCGGTCTCGTGACCTCGATCGCGGCGCCCAGTCGCTTCAAAGTCATCTTTACAGGCCAGGCCGATCACTCCGGCACGACGCCGATGGAGATGCGCAAAGACGCCCTCGTCGCCGCCGCCCAATTGATCGAGTACGTGGAAAAAATTTGCCGGAAATTTTCCTCGATGGAGAAAGGCCGAGTGGTCGGCACCGTCGGCGCGATGAAGATCGAACCCGGCGTGATCAACGCCGTGCCCGGCCGGGCCGAGCTTTCGATCGACATTCGCAGCACCTCCGCCCAAGCGAAAGACAAGGTGGCGCGCCTGGTCAAACAGCGCGGCGCGGCGATTGCCCGAGACCGCGGCATCGCTATCGAAGTCTTGAATATCCGCGCGGAGGAACCGGTGCCTTTGGATAAGCGCTTGCTGCGCATTACCCGGCAACTCTGCGATGAAAAAGCTATCGATTATGAGATCATGCCCTCAGGCGCGGGGCACGATGCCATGCAGATGGCGAAAATCACCCCCGCCGGTATGATTTTCATCCCGAGCCGCCGGGGCATCAGCCATAACCCGCTCGAGTGGACCGATCCTGACGATATTGCCCTGGGCGCCCAGTTACTAATGGAAACGATGATTCGAGTCGGCAATGAAACCGTCTAAGTCCAAGCACAAACGCATCCTCAACGCCGTCCAAATCAAAGTGATTCTCGAACGTTTCGCCAGAGAGATGACGAAAGCGTACAGCAATCTGGATCAGATCGTTTTTATAGGGATACGTACCCGCGGTCCCTACGTCGCCAAACGGCTCGCCGAATTCATCCGCAAGCGGCACGGCAAAGAAATCCCCGTCGGTGAGATGGATATCACCTTGTATCGCGACGACCTGAACGCGCTTTTACCCGGCGGAACCATCGATCACACGCGCATCCCCTTCGACATTGCCAACAAAGTCGTCGTGCTCTTCGATGACGTGCTCCACACCGGCAGAACGGTGCGCGCGGCGGTCGACCATTTGATCGATCTCGGCCGGCCGCGCATGATCCATCTCGCGGTGATGATCGACCGCGGTGGGCGCGAATTGCCCATTGCTGCCAATTACGTCGGCAAGAAGATAAATTTATCGGCTGGAGGAAACGTTCAGGTAAGACTCAAAGAAGTCGACAAGGCAGACGAAGTCTTGGTTGAGTGAAAATGAAACGCGAGACACTGCAGAAATCCGCGACGACAAACGATAAGGTAAGGCTGCGAAAGAAATCGGTAAGCGGAATGACTATTGCGGCCGCTGCTCGACGATAACGGCGCGGCGTTTCACCAATGCCATCACGTTGCCGCTATCGCTATGGGTCTCGACAAAACTGCGTAGCGAGGCCAACTCCACCGGAAGAAAATAACCTTCGCAGCTCGCGATTAAAGTTTCGACTATAGCCGAGTCGAGCTGACAGTAGCTGATGTTTTCATCGACGTCGGAGCGTTGGCTTGCGTGCGCGGAAGCGGGATCGATGTGGTTGACAATCTCCCTAAACAAGGAAACGAAATAGTTGATTTTCTCATCTGCCAAGGGCTCGGCGGGCGACCAGCAAAAGTGCAGTTTCATCTCTTTGCGGATCGCTTCCTCTTGGACTTCCAGGCTCACTTCCGTCTGAACCAACCGGCCGTTGACAATTTCATAGTTAAGCGCTTCGTCGATGCGCTTGCGGTTTCGGCGCAGCAGCAATGTTTCTGCGCCGTTGCTAACTTCAAGATAGGCGATGCCCATCGGATCAAACGCGGAACCTGAAGGAAGGTAGTCATTCCCCGTGGCCGTCATCGCTTCGAGTCGATGACCGGCATGGCGCGCCATAAAATCTCGCCAGTCGTTCGCCGGCAGTGCCTGCGCCTCACCGCCCGCGAGGGCATAGATCGGATACCGATCGAAAGCGGTCACGTGATGAATCGCACCGCAGTTGCGGCACCAAATATAGCGGCCGTTATCCATATTTGCGCTGCTCTAGAGTCGAAGCCGTCGCGCCATTGACCTGCGACGGAAAGCTCATAGAAACTCGCGTACCCGAGCCCGGCTTGCTGGTCACGGTCAATCTGCCGCCGACCAATTCCGCCATTCGTCGAGCGACCGTGAGCCCTAAGCCCAAGCCTGAATAGGCGCGCTGGACCGAGTTATCTGCTTGATGAAAGGGTTCGAAGATCGAATCGATCTTGCTTTCTTCGATGCCTACTCCGGTATCGATGATTTCGAACTCGATCCCGTTCTTATCAGGCGTCGCTTGCACCTTTACGTCGATCTGCCCCTCGGTGGTAAATTTAACGGCGTTGTTGAAGACGTTCTGAAAAATCCGGTCGACCTTGGCGCGGTCGCTAACCAACGGCAGGTCGTGATCCCCCGCGTGAACGTTCACTTGCAGGCCCTTTTCACCAATCATTTTTTCATGGCGCTTCAGTGCCTCATGGACCACGTCGCGCGCGTCGAATTTTTCGATCGTCGCGTTCGCATCACCGGCATTCAGCGAAGTCATCCAGAGAACGTTATCGATCAGCTCGAGCAGTTCTTCCGAGTTGCGATAGACGGTTTCGAGAACTTTTTGCTGGTCCTCGGTCAGCTTACCGATCACCTGATTGAGCAACAGGTAGACGAATCCGACGACGACACTAAGAGGGGTTCTTAATTCGTGTGAAATATTGGACAGAAAATCCGATTTGACCTGTCGGAGCCGAGCCTTGGCCGTGCGTCGCTCCAGGCCGCGCCGAACCAAGGAAAGTATGTGATTGACATCGAAAGGTTTCGAAATGTAATCGAAAGCGCCGAGCCGAAGTCCTTCGATAGCCGTATCGAGCGATCCATAGCCCGTGATAATGATCGCCTCGATATCGGGGTCGTGCTGCTTGACCTTCTCGAGCACGTTGATGCCGCTAAAGCCGGGCATTTTGAGATCCACTGTCACGAGATCGACCGGGACCTGTTTCAGCATCTCCACCGCCTGCGTCCCACGGTCCGCGGTATGCACGTTGTAATACGGGTTGAGAATCATTTTGAGAGATTCTCGTGGACCCATCTCATCGTCAACAACTAAGATACTGGGTTTGCTGGCATCCATGCCCGAAGAACGCAGCAAGTAATATGCCACTAGACCTAGTGAAGTAAATCACTAATTTAAAAAGATATTTTGGTGAAATGAAGGCGAGCGAAGATATTTGCGGAACAAATTTGTCCACTTATGGCGATAATTTAACTTCCGATTCGGAATCGTTGGGATCGTTGATCTTTAGCTTCTCGATTCGGTATTTTAAAATCCGCCGGCTGGTGCCGAGCAGCGACGCCGCTTTGGTTTGGTTAAAGCCGGTGCGCTGCAGGGCTTTTACGATCAATTCCCGTTCAAACTCATCCACGGCGTCGCTGAGCGGACGCGACCCGCTGAGCACGTCCTCTTTGAGGGTCGCGGTCTGATCCGTGGATCGCATCCCCGTAGGCAGATCGCGCAGCATGATCGTGTCATGCGGCGTCAAAATGGTCAGGCGCTCGACTAAATTTTCCAGTTCGCGGATATTGCCCGGCCAGGCGTAGGAAGTGAAAAAATCCACCACTTCCGGTGAAAGGTTCTTGACCGCAATGGAATGCTCTTGCGATTTGAGTCGCACGAAATGATCCAACAGCAGCGGGATATCGTCGGGCCGCTCTCGCAAGGGCGCAAGGAAGAGGCCCACCACGTTAAGGCGATAAAACAGATCCGGGCGAAACTCCGCGTTTTTGGCTAGCTGCTCGAGATCGCGATTGCTCGCGGCAATGACCCGGACGTCGACTTTGATCTCGTCGGTGCCGCCCAGGCGGGTAAATGTTTCTTGCTCGATCGCGCGCAAGAACTTCGCCTGCGTGCCGAGATTGAGCTCGCCGATCTCGTCGAGAAACAAGGTGCCGCCATGAGCCAGCTCGAATCGTCCGACTTTCTTTTGTGACGCGTTGGTAAACGCACCGCGTTCGTAGCCGAACAGTTCGCTCTCGATCAGAGTGTCGGGCAGGGCCGCGCAGTTGACCACCACGAACGGTTTCGAACGCCGATCGCTGTTATAGTGAATCGCGCGCGCAATGAGTTCCTTGCCGGTACCACTTTCCCCGGTAATCAACACCGTGCTTTTTTTGGCGGCCACCATGCTCACGGCTTTAAATACGTCGATAATCTGTTTGGACTTGCCGATCACATGTTCGACGCCGTATTTGCGCCCGACTTCTTCTTTTAAGCGTTCCAGCTCGCGCGACAACAGGACCTTTTCCAGCGCATGCTCGACGCGCAAGCGCAGCTCTTCGACATCAAAAGGTTTCGTCACGTAGTCAAACGCGCCGGTGCCTTTGGCCGCGAAGGCCGTGCGCGCGGTGTTGAGTCCGGTCAGCATGATGACTTGGCAATCGCCATTGACCGATCTAATTTGCTTCAAGACCGCGAGACCGTCCGTGCCCGGCATCATGATGTCCAGCAGCACGACATCCGGCGACTCATCGGCGACTTTTTGGATAGCCTCATCCGCGGCGGATGCTTCGATCACGCGGTAAGACTTGTTAAAGACCATTTGCAGGGATTGTCTCACCCCCGCCTCATCATCGACGACTAATATTACGGGTTGGCTCATGTCAGCGTTGCTGTCCATCCTCTACAACCGGAAACTCCATTCTCAATGTTTCTCTATCGCTGTCTAAGGTTGCCGCGGCAAAGCAACCGCCATTTGTTTCCAATAAGTGTTTCGCGAGTATGACGCGCAGCGGCAAAAGGCTTTCTTGGGGACGCGATTTTTCGTCCAAATAATGAGCGATCGACGCGACCCGCCCTCCTTCACGGACATAGCTGATGACTAGGGCGCCGCCGGACGACAAATCGATTTCGATCTCACTCCCCATCCGCGCTTGTGACAGGGCCGCCAGCAAAACATTTTTCAGGATATATTCCAACTGGGCTTCATCCGCGCGCACAAGCTGCGCGACGCCGTTCTGCTTCCATTCGATGCGCGTTTGACGTTTGGTGCAGTCCGGCTGAATTTCACTCAACGCGTTTCGCAGCTTTTCTTCCAGCGCCACGGTGCTTTTGCGCGGCTGGGCAAAGTCGGCGAACTCGATCATGACTTCCAACAGCTCGTCCATGCGCTCGATGTCACTGCCGACGACTTCTTGAAAACGGGTGCGAAAGTTTTCATCTTGATAGCGGTCGCCCAGCAATTGGGCAAACGTCTTGATCGAGACCATCGGATTCTTAAGCTCGTGGGCGAGCTCATGGATAACCACATTCAAATCAAACCGGGTGACGCTACCGTTCGTCGATCCGTTCGCGTCACCCATGCCGTACGGTTGAAGGCGCGGTTGCTCCGGCTTGAGATCGCCGGCCGCATCACCAGGAGTGAACTCAGTGAGATCCGCCAAATCGGCCAGGTGCGTGGCCTCATCGCCAAAGTCAAAGACCAGATCGATCGCCTCAATGCTCGACTTGCGGCGTAAGGCCAACGTTCGAGCAATCACGGTTTCCAACTCCATGAGATTTCCGAACCAGAGATAATTGCACAGCCGGCTGTTCGCCTCCGCGGAAAAGGTCGGCTCGCTGATCCGCAGCACGTCGGCGTAACTACGAGCAAACCAATCGGCCAGGACCGGAATATCATCCCTGCGCTCTCGAACCGGCTGGAGCTTTAACGTGAGCGTTGCCAGCTTATAATAAAGCGCCTCGAGAAACTCGCCGCGGTAAACCTTCTCCAATAAATCGCCGGTGGCCGTTGCCAGACAGCGAATTTCATCCAGCTTTTCTTCCGCCTCTTGGAGAAAAACCAGGAGCAGCGACTGCGCGGCAGATGAGCTTTTATCAAGATCCTGAACGATCACAGTCGCCGGCGCCGCTCTCAATCGCTCGTGAAACGAGAAGTGAAACTTTTTTTGCTCAAGGTATTCACTGTTTGCCTCCGCCGCGTTGATCGCGAGTCTTACGCCGGGATTTTTCTGGAGCTGACAAATCCCCTCGACAATTCGATCCTGTCCGCAGCCGATTTCACCGCTGACTAACAGAGGCAGGCGAGCTGAAGCAAACCGTTTTACCAAAGTCGCCGCGCTGCGACTCAGGTAAGGAAATTCCAAATAGCGCGAAACACCCCGAAGGTCGCGCGACTGCGCTCGCGGCCCGAGAGGACTCGACCGGCGCGCCAGCAGTTGCCCGACCTTCTCGTGCAGCTCGTAGGGATTGAACGGTTTAGCAAGACAGTCGACCTGAGGCTCCTGAGGAATCCCTCGTGCCGTGGCTTTCGAATCAACCAGAAAGAGCACCGCAAATGGCAATTGAGAAGCGAAGCGCGTGAGGCTTGCGGCCTCCAAGCCATGCTGCGGCGATACGCCGAGAATCAACAAGTCGACGGCGTCCTGGCCGTCGGCAAAAGAAAGCCCTTGGGCGCCGAGCGTTCGCTTCGATACAGCAAATTCACGTCCGAGAATCAACGCTAACGTCTCGCGGACGATTTCCGACTCGTCAATGATTAAGATTCGCTTCATTCACCTGAGCACGGCCATTGGCTGCGGGGCGCAGTGGCTTGCCGACCGGCACGTGGACGAAGAAAACGGTTCCCTTCCCGACCGTACTTTCGACAGTGAGGAAACCACCGTGCTCTTGCACGATTTGATGCGACACCGCCAACCCCAGTCCGCTACCCTCATCTTTGCTGGTAAAGAACGGATCAAAAATATGTTCCAAATTTTCTTCTGGAATGCCGACACCCGTGTCGCGGATACCAACTTGTACGTATTCTTTGATAAGTTCGGCATTACTCCTTGCGGAGATCCGAGTTGAGATTACAATCGAGCCACCATCATTCATGGCCTGGATCGCATTCAAAATGAGGTTCATAAATACCTGCTTCATCTGTTCCTTGTCAATCCATACTTTAGGTAAACTCAAGTCGAATTCCCTCGTAATCTCCGCGTTTTTTTCTTTTGCTTGCGTCTCCAAAATACGAGCGATGTTCTCGACTACATCGCTGATATTCTCGGGGGCTACATTAGGCTTAGACGGGCGTGCAAAGCTTAAAAGATCGTTGATTAGCCCACAAATCCGATCAACCTCCTTTAGGGCGAGTCCCTGAAATCCGTTTCGGAATTCGGGGTCGTCATATCGCTCCGGCAAAAGCTGGGTAAAAGTCCGAATCGCTACCAACGGATTCCTGATTTCATGCGCCAGGCCCGCTGTTAGCAGTCCCAAAGAAGAAAGTCTGTCTGCTCTCCGCAGTGTGATTTGAGACTGTTTGAGTTCCCGCTCTCGTTGCATCAAACGGTCGGCCATGCGATCGAAGCCCGCTGCAAGGGTACCGACCTCATCATCTCTGACGATATTAACTCGGTATTGTAGATCCCCTTCTTCGATTCGATTCGCAGCTAGCGTGAGCGTCTCTATCGGCTTGAGAAACCTGCTAGTGATAATAAATATCACCAGTAACCCGACTAAGAAGATAGCCATCGAAATCACCACAGCCTTAATGGTAACCGCGTGCATCTCATCGAATAGCCGATTGAGATTTAATCCTAAACGAATCCCCCCTAGCTTTTCACGAGCTAAATTCACGGGTTTTGAAATATCTAAGATGCCATCGCGGCTATTGATTTCGACAATTGTTTCATTGGATTTGATGATTCTTTGCCCTAGCTCATCGGTAAACGTTGAGAAAAGTAGCCGCCG
>Ga0207701_10005714_pt1 | contig 12464 bp, 13 predicted proteins | sample KBSSwiSSwithPhiX_FD_184294 | JGI IMG/M metagenome (GOLD analysis project Ga0207701, IMG submission 184294) | Switchgrass rhizosphere bulk soil microbial communities from Kellogg Biological Station, Michigan, USA, with PhiX - S5 (SPAdes) (version 2) | ecosystem: Environmental > Terrestrial >...
TCCACGCCTTGGCGCCCAGGGCGCAATTGGTGCGGCTCCGTCATCTCTGAGCTTGCAAGCAGGGGTTAGGGGTTCGAGTCCCCTTGGCTCCACCACGTCCCGGAGGGATCACCATGATCGGAAAGCTCAAGACGGTGGTGCTCGACGCGGCCGACCTGACCGGGCTCGCGGATTTCTACGTCGCGCTGGCCGGCTGGACCAGGACCGACGTCGAGGAGGACTGGATCACGCTGGGCACGCCGGACGGCTGGCGGGTGGCGGTCCAGCTGGCTCCGGACCACGTACCCCCGCGGTGGCCGGATCCCGCACACCCGCAACAGCTCCACCTCGACCTACGCGTCGCCGACATCGACGCCGCGGCCATGCGGGCGGAGGGGCTTGGTGCCACCCGGCTCGGCGGCGGCGAGAGCTGGCACACGCTCATGGACCCGGCGGGGCACCCGTTCGACCTGTGCCGGGGCGACGAGCCGACCATGTCGATCTACGCGGTGACCATCGACTGTCCGGACGCGAAGGTGCTGAGCCACTTCTACGCGGACGCGCTCGGGATGGAGATCCGGTACGAGGGCGATGTCGGTTCCCTGATCGGCACAGGGGGCAAGCAGGTGATGTTCCAGAACGTGGCGCACTACACGGCGCCCCGCTGGCCCGACCCGGCGCACCCGCAGCAGGTGCACCTTGATGTTCAGGTGGACTACCGCGAGATCGCGGCGCTGGAGGAGAAGGTGCTGGCGCTCGGCGCTACCAGGCTTCCCGGCGAGGGGGAGAACTGGCGGGTCTACGCGGACCCGGCCGGGCACCCCTTCTGTCTCACGGGCTGACGGCGCAGTCACTCATCGGCGTCTGCGAGGGCGTCGAGCTCGCTGGCGTCGTGGGCGCTGAACATCGTCACCTCGTCGCCGTGGTCCGCGTGGAGGGTGCGGAGCCGCTCCTGGTTGACCAGCCGCTGGTTCTTGTCGCGCTGCATCAGAGTCTGGAACAACGACAACCCCTTCGAGTACGACGGGGGCGTCTCCTTCTCGCCGCGGAAGAAATAGCTGTCGCCCGCGTGCAGCAGCCAGCCGGACGGACGTCGTACGGCGACGCCGCAGTGGCCGCGGGTGTGGCCGTGCAGCGGCACCAGCAGCACGTCGTCGGTGCCCGAGCCGAGGACCCCGACCGACCCGAAGCCGAACCAGTCATCGCCGGCCACCTGGTGCGCCACCCACGACGGGTTGTGCGCCCACTGTGCCTTCTTGTAACGGCCACGCTCGGCCAGCTCCGGGCGCTGCGCCGCGGCCAGCTCGTCGGCGTGCACATGCACCTTGGCCAAGGGGAAGTCCCCGATCCCGCCGACGTGGTCGGGGTCCATGTGCGTGAGCACGATGTCGTGCACGTCGTCTGGGGCGAACCCCAGCCCCCGCACCTGCGAGATGGCGGTCTCGGCCGGGTCGAGCGCGAGCCCCATCGCCTTCACGAACCCCAGGCCGAGCCGCCTGCCGGGCGCCGCCAGGTCGTCGGTGCCGAATCCGGTGTCGACCAGGGTGAGCCCCCGGTCGCCCTCCAGCAGCAGGCAGTGTGCGACGACGCGAGGGGGCGTCAGCCGGCCGCCCATGCTCATCGCCGGAGCCATGGTTCCGCAGTTGAGGTGGTGCACCCGGTTCATGGCGCTGATCCTAGAGTGAACGAGTGACCCGCCTCCTGCACCCGAAGTACCTCGGCGGGCACCTGGTGATGCTGGTCGCGGTGGGGCTCGCGATCGGGCTCGGGCTCTGGCAGCTCCATGCCTGGGACGTACGACGTGAGGCCGCCGCGCGCGATCTCGTCGACGCCGCACCCAAGGCCCTGACCAGCGTGATGGGAGGCGACTCCGCGTTCCCGGGGCGCGAGCTCGGCCAGCCGGTGCGCTTCAGCGGGCGCTGGCTGGACCACGGCACGGTCTACGTCTCCGACCGCGTGCGGGAGGGCCGCGACGGCTACTGGGTGGTCAGCCCGCTGCTGGTCGACGGCTCCAGCTCGGCGATGCTGGTGGTGCGCGGCTGGTCGCCGACACCCTCCGCGCCCGCGCCCGAGGGCCGGGCCGACGTGACCGGCTTCTTGCAGTACGGCGAGGGCTCTGGGCGGGTCGACGAGAACCCCGACGACGACGTGCTCCCGGAGCTGCGGATCGGCTCGCTGGTGCAGCGGATCGACAGCGACCTGTACAGCGGCTACGTGATCTCCCGGCAGCCCGGCACCGGGCTGGCCACGGTCAGGCCGACCGACGTGCCGCAGCCGTCCCAGTTCACGGCGCTGCGCAACCTGCTCTACGCGCTCCAGTGGTGGGTGTTCGGGCTGTTCGCGCTGGTGGTCTGGTTCCGATGGTGTCGGGACCAGCTCGTGACGGACTCCCCGGTACCGTCGTCGGCGTGAGAGGTGCCCTGAACCGCTACCGCGTGATGGCCACGGTCGTCGGCGTGCTGCTGATCGTGCTGATCCTGGTCGGCGTCCCGCTGAAGTACCTCGCAGCCGATGGCACCGGCCCGCAGCGCACGGGCGAGTTCATCACGACGTACCTCGGCATCGCCCACGGCTACCTCTACATGATCTTCCTGGTCACCGCGTTCCTGCTGTCCCGACGGGCGCGCTGGCCGATGCCGTTCACCTTGGTCACGCTGCTGTGCGGCACGGTGCCGGTGCTGAGCTTCTGGGCGGAGCGCCGGGCCACCGCGCGGGTGCGCGCCGAGCACCCCGAGGTGGTCTCGACAGGCTCGACCAGCGGGGGGTCGACCAGCGGGGGGTCGTCCAGCGGGGGACCGGCCACCGGGGGCCCGACGTCCGGCGCCCGGGTCTGACATGGCGGAGGGCAGCCGCACCGCGTTCGTCCTGGGCGGTGGCGGCCTGCTGGGCGCGCTCGAGGTGGGCATGCTCCGCGCGCTCCTCGAGCGCGATGTGCGGCCCGACCTGGTGCTCGGCACCTCGGTCGGTGCGCTCAACGGGCTGATGCTCGCCCGCGACCCAAGCCTCGCGGTGGTCGAGGAACTGCTCGGTCTGTGGCGCTCGACGTCCGAGGGCCGCGACGTGTACGCCGACGGGCCGCTGCGCCAGGCCCGGCGGGCGCTGTCGACCGGCACTCACCTGCACGACTCCGAACCGCTGCGCCAGCGGCTGTTCGCCGAGTTCGGGGAGACCACGTTCGCCGACCTGGCTGTCGAGTTCCAGTGCTGTGCCGCCAACATCGAGCGCGCCACGGAGCACTGGTTCACGGAGGGCCGGGTCGTCGACGCGGTGATGGCGAGCGCCGCCGTACCCGGTCTGCTGCCACCCGCGAAGGTCGGCGGCGAGCACTTCCTGGACGGCGGCATCGTGAACTCGATCCCGGTGGGCCGGGCGGTCTCGCAGGGCGCCGACCGGGTGTTCGTGCTGCAGGTCGGCCGGATCGACCGCCCGTTGAGCGTTCCCCGCCGGCCGTGGGAGGTGGCGCGGGTGTCCTTCGAGATCGCGCGCCGGCACCGCTTCCACCGTGAGATGGCCGAGATCCCCGACCGGGTCGAGGCCCACGTGCTCCCGGCCGGCGGCTCGTCGCAGGACGACAACCCGCTGGCCTACCGCGACTTCGCGAAGGTCGAGCGCCACATCGCCGCGTCGTACGCCGCCAGCCGCGCCTACCTCGCCGAGCAGGATCTGTGAACACCCCAGAAGATCGCTCGCAGGCCCACGATCCCGCGGGGACCCCGAGATGATCGCGGCGCTGTTCCGGCGGCTCGTGCTGGCCCCGGTCGTGATCGCGCTGACCACGCTGATGTGGACGGCCATCCCGTTCTGGCTGATCGGCACCGGCTTCGCGGCGTCGTTCGTGCCGCGGTGGCTGCGCCCGGTGCGGCTGATCTGGGTGATGGTGCTGCACCTGACCCTGGAGAGCATCATCCTGGTCGAGCTGTTCGGGCTCTGGATCGCCAGTGGGTTCGGGCTCTGGATCCGGCGGCCGTGGTTCGAGCGGGTGCACTACGACATCGTGCAGGCCTACCTCGTCGTCTTCTTCCGCGAGGCCCGCCGCGTGCTGCGGCTCAAGGTGGAGACGATCGGGCCTTCGCCGGCGGCGTTCCCGGGAGAGCCGCTGCTGGTGTGCTGCCGGCACGCCGGTCCGGGCGACTCGTTCCTGCTGATGTACGCGCTCATGCACTGGTACGGCCGGGAGCCGCGCGTCGTGCTCAAGGACACCCTCGCCTGGGACCCGGCCGTCGGCATCCTGCTGCACCGGCTACCGAGCCGGTTCGTGCGGCCCAACCCGGGCGTCGGGGAGGACGTGGAGTCCCAGATCGCCGACCTCGCCCGCAACCTCGACGAGAACGACGCGTTCGTGATCTTCCCGGAGGGCGGCAACTTCACGCCGAAGCGGCGCGCACGCGCGATCACGCGGCTCCGCCGGCTGGGCATGGAGCGGATGGCCCGGCGGGCCGAGCGCATGAAGCACGTGCTCGCGCCGAAGCCGGGCGGCCTGCTGGCCGCGCTGGCGGCGGCGCCCGAGGCGGACGTCCTGCTGGTCGCGCACACCGGTATGGACCACGTGCTGACGCTGCGCGACGTGTGGCACTCCCTACCGATGGACAAGCAGATCAGCATGGGATGGTGGCGCGTGCCCCGTGCGGAGATCCCCACGGGGCACGACGACCAGATCGAGTGGCTCTTCGACTGGTGGCAGCTGATCGACGACTGGGTCGAGGAGCACCGGCCCACGGACCTGCCGCGGGCGCAGTTCTCCCGGACCCGGCAGCAGGCCTGAGTGGTCAGACCTGCGGGGCCTTCGGGTCGGGCTCGGCGCTGACGTCGGTCTCCTCGACGGGCGAGTCCGGCGTGGTGACCTCGTGCACCTTCTCGCCGGCGACCGCGTCGGCCACCGCCTCATCCGGGCTGGCGCCGCCGGCGTCGTCCAGGGCCGAGGCGGTCGGGCTCGGCGCCGGGGTGGGCGCCGGGGTGGGCGGGGTCGGAGCGGGTGCCGGCTGGTACGACGACTGCCACGCGGTGCTCTTGTCGTCTCCCTTCAACATCTTGTACAGGAACGCCCCCAGCGCGGCCAGCAGGCCGAACACGACCACCGTCTTGACCTTCGAGCCCTGCTTGGGGGCGTCGATCTCGCCCTTGACCGCGGCGGCGGTCGCGCGGCCGCGTCGCCGGGCCTCGTCGGCAATAGGCTCGGCCTTCTCGCCGGCCGCGGCTACGGCGGCGGTCACGGCGGGCACCACGTCCTTGACGAACTTGTCGCGGGCGTCGGAGACGTACGGCGCGGCCTTCTCGCGGGCGTCACCGGCGGCGGCGCCGGCGCGGTCGCGCGCGTCCTCGAGGACCGGCGTGATCTGCTCGATCGCGTTCTCGACGTGCGGCTGGATCCGCACGGCCAGGTCTTCGACCTGGTCCCGAAGGGTCTTGTTGCCCTGATTGGCGAACATGTCGTCCTCTCGTCTGTGGGAGATGGTCTCCTCCACCCATCCTGCCCGTACCCCACGGTGGACGAAACCCCCGCAGGTGTGGGCCCTGACCCCGGGTCTGGCGCCTTGGCCGTCGTGGGAAGATCGCTGCAACCCAACGGAAGGCGATCCATGTCGGACCTGCAGGCCACGCTCAAGACGAACCGTGGTGACATCGTGCTCAACCTGTTCCCGAACCACGCTCCCAAGACGGTGGAGAACTTCACGGGGCTGGCCGAGGGCACGAAGGAGTACCAGGACGACGCGGGTCGCTCCGGTGAGCGGTACTACGACGGGCTGGGCTTCCACCGGGTGATCGACGGGTTCATGATCCAGGGCGGCTGCCCGCTGGGCAGCGGCACCGGAGGCCCGGGCTACACCTTCGCCGACGAGATCCACCCCGAGCTGGGCTTCACCAAGCCCTACCTGCTGGCCATGGCCAACGCCGGCCCGGCCACCAACGGCTCGCAGTTCTTCATCACGGTGCAGCCGACCGCCTGGCTGACCGGGAAGCACACGATCTTCGGCGAGGTTGCCGACCAGGCCAGCCGCGACGTTGTCGACGCGATCGCCACGTCGCCGACCGCCCGTGGCGACCGCCCCGCCGAGCCGGTCGTGATCGAGTCGGTCGAGGTGACCCGCAGCTGAGCACGTCCCCCGACGACGGCACCCCTGCGGGAGCGCCCGCGGAGGTGCCGGTCTGCTACCGGCACCCGGACAAGGAGACCTGGATCCGGTGCCAGCGCTGTGAGAAGCCGATCTGTCCGGACTGCATGCGCGACGCGTCGGTGGGCTTCCAGTGCCCCGACTGCGTCAAGGAGGGCGCACGCAGCACGCGCCAGGGCAAGGCGGTGTACGGCGGCAAGCGCCTCACCGGCAACCCCATGGCCACCACCTTCGCCCTGATCGCGGCCAACCTGGTCGGGTTCTTCGCGATCAGGTCCGGAGGCGGGCGAGTGCTCGACGCGCTCGCGTTGCTCCCCCAGAGCAGCACCCGCGGGTTCCAGGAGGTCGAGGGCGTGTCCGGGGGCGCCTACTGGCAGGTGCTGACGTCGGCGTTCTCCCACTACGACGTGCTGCACCTCGGGTTCAACATGCTTGCCCTCTACTTCCTCGGCCCGATGCTCGAGCAGGTGCTGGGCCGCCTGCGCTTCCTCGCGGTCTACTTCGTCTCCGCGTTCACCGCCAGCGCGGCGGTGATGCTGGTCAGCAACCCGAACAGCCAGACCCTCGGCGCGTCGGGCGCGATCTTCGGCCTGATGGGCGCCCTGGTCGTGGTCGCCTTCAAGGTCAAGGCCGACCTGCGCCAGATCCTGTTCTGGCTCGGCCTCAACCTGGTGTTCACGTTCTACAACACCGGCAGCATCTCCTGGCAGGGGCACCTCGGGGGCCTGCTCGGCGGCGCCCTGACCGCCGCGATCATCGTCTACGCCCCCCGCAAGCGGCGCGAGGTGATCCAGTGGACCGGGATCGTCCTGGTGCTGGTGGTCGCGCTCGTGGTGATCGCGGCGCAGGCCGTGGTCCTCGGCTGAGCCGGCATCGGGAGGGTTATCCCCAGGTGTGGACAACCCTGTGGAGAACTACACGCGTGTAACTAGCGCTCTTTGCCGAAGGCGTGATGCTCACTCCCACTTGGTGGCGAACGCGAACCCGACGGCCATGAAGGCGACGCCGAGGATCAGGTTCTTCTGGCCCAGGCTGCGCATCACGGGGATCGAGGTGTCGCTGCCGACGAAGTAGAAGACCACCACCCAGATCAGGCCGATCAGGAAGCAGCCCAGCATGCCGATCACGACACCGCGACCGCGGCCCATCGGGGTCTTCTTGTTCGCCGAGACGATCAGGCCGAGGAAGATCAGGCCGAAGCCGATCGTGAAGTTCCAGTCGCCCAGATCGGCCATCAGCGGGAGCGGGTTCGACGGCGCGGGCAGCCCCGACCCGGCGTCGTAGTGCGCGGCATCCATCGCGAGGTTGACGTAGACGATGATCCAGACGATCCCGACAACGACCAGCCCAGCCGCGACGAGGCACCGCGGGATCGAGGTCTCGTAGCCACTGACGCCGCTCAGCTCGGTCTGGCGGGCATGGGGCTTGGACACGGGTGACTCCTCTGAGCGGTGGGGACGTGTCGGCTAGCGTAGACAACGGCCGCCCCGATGCAGGAGACCCCATGGACACGCCCGACGACCCGTCGCCCGGACCGGGCCTCGGTCACCGGCTCCGACGCACGGCCCGGCGGCCCTGGCCGTGGCTCGCGCTCGGCGCCTTCGCCGTGGCAGGCGGGCTGTTCGTGACCAGCTCGATCGACGCCCAGGGCAGCGACCTACGCGCCGCGAGCGTCACCGACCTGAGCACGCTGGTGCGTGGCCAACGAACCGACACCGACGCGCTCCAGCAACGGCTGGCCGCGCTCAACGGCGATGTGAACCGGCTCTCGCGCGGCGTCGGCGACAGCCAGGTGACCAGGCTCCAGCGCCGGGTCGACGAGCTGCGCGGCCCGTCCGGGCTCCGGCCGGTCTCCGGACCCGGTGTGACCGTGACCCTGCAGGACGCGCCGCAGGACGTGCTCGACCAGGCGGCCAAGGACGGTGAGCCCCCCGGCGACACGCTGGTCGTCCACCAGCAGGACATCCAGGCGGTCGTCAACGCGCTCTGGCTGGGTGGTGCCGAGGCGATCTCGATCATGGACCAGCGGATCATCTCCACCACCGGCATCAAGTGCGCCGGCCCGACCGTGATCCTGCACAACGTGCCGTACTCGCCGCCGTACCGGATCGAGGCCGTGGGCGACCCCGGCGACCTGCTCTCGGCCCTGGACCGGTCCGACTACATCGACGCCTACCGCACCGTGGCCGACAGCTATGGCCTCGGCTACGAGGTGTCGGCCTCCAACCGGGTCGATGTCCCGGGCTACCAGGGCACCCTCGAGCTGCGCTACGCCCGGCCGCTGACCCCGAGCTGACCGGGTCAGGTCACCGATCAGGGCGTCGGTGTCGGCGTCGGTGTCGGCGTCGGCGAAGGTGTCGGCGACGGCGACCCGGAGGCGCTCGGTGACGGGGTGGGCGAGGGCGACGGCGAGGGCGGCTCGAACGACGAGACCACGATCGTCACCGTGCGCCCCTTGTCCTCTTTGCTGCCGGCCTGCGGGCTCTGGTCGAGGACGGTGCCCTTCTTGGCCTTGGTGGTCGAGTCGCGCACCACGCTGACCTCGAACCCGGCGTCCTGGATCAGCTTGCGGGCCTGGTCCTCGGTCTTGCCGACGACGTCCGGCACGGACTCGGGGCCGTCGGAGAAGAAGAGCGTCACCGTAAAGCCGTCGGCGACCTGGCTGCCGGGTGTCGGGTCCATCGCGACCACGTCGTCCTTGGGCTCGTCGGACTCCCTCTGCTCGAGACTGACCCGGAAACCGATCGACTTGAGCTGCTCGGCGGCGCTGTCCTTGTTGCTGCCGACAAGGTCCGGCACCTCCTGCTGGGGCTTGCCCTCGGACACCGTGATGTCGATCTCGGTCTTCTCGTCGACCCGCTCGCCGGCGTCGGGATCCTGGGCCATCACCTGACCCGCGGGGACGTCCGGGCTGGTGTCCTCGCTCACGCGACCGAGACGCAGTCCGGCGTCGGTCAGGGCGCGCTCCGCCTCGGTCTGCGTCATCCCCGCCAGCGCCGGCACCGTCTCCTGGGGCGGTCCGTTGTCGAGAAGCTTCGGAAGGAGGATCAACCCGGCGACCAGGATCGCGAGCACCACCAGCACGAGCAGGATCAGCACCCTCCGGTCGCGCTTCTCCGTCGCGTCGTCCTGGTCGCCGACGGGCTGGGCGACATTCGTAGGGGCGTCGGCCGGCAGGAAGGTGGTGTCGTCGGCCCCGGCCAGCAACGGGATCGGCGCCTGCACCGGCTTGCCGGCCAGGTAGCGGTCGATGTCCGCCTTCATCGCGGCGGCGCTCTGGTAGCGCTCGGTGAGCGGCTTGGCCAGCGCCTTCATCACGATCGCGTCGACCTCGGGCTCCAGCTCGTCATCCAGCGTCGACGGGGGCGCGGCCTGTTCGCGGACGTGCTGGTAGGCGACCGAGACCGGGCTCTCGCCCACGAACGGGGGGCGACCGGTCAGTAGCTCGTAGAGCAGGCAGCCGGTGGAGTACACGTCGCTGCGCGAGTCCACGGACTCGCCCCGCGCCTGCTCAGGCGAGAGGTACTGCGCGGTGCCCACGACGGCGGCGGTCTGGGTCATCGTGCTGTGCGCGTCGGACATCGCCCGCGCGATGCCGAAGTCCATCACCTTGACGTCGCCCGCCGGGGTCAGCATCACGTTGCCGGGCTTGATGTCGCGGTGGATGATCCCGGCCCGGTGGCTGTAGTCCAGGGCCGCCAGCACGCCGGAGGTGATCTCGAGGGCCCGCTCGGGCAGGATCTTGCGGCCCTCACGGATGATGTCGCGCAGCGTGCGTCCGGCGACGTACTCCATCACGATGTAGGGCTGGGCGACGTTCGTGCCGTCGGAGGACATCTCCTCACCCGTGTCATAGACGGACACGATCGACGGGTGGTTCAGCGACGCCGCGGACTGCGCCTCGCGCCGGAACCTGGCCTGGAATGTAGGGTCGCTGGCCAGGTCGGTGCGCAGCCGCTTGACCGCCACCGTGCGCCCGAGCCGGGCGTCGGTGCCCTTGCGGACCTCGGCCATGCCGCCACGTCCGAGCATCGCCCCGAGCTCGTAGCGGCCGCCGACACGTTGTGGAGTCGTCACTTGTTCTTTCCCTTGCCGTGGCCCTCGTTGCTGGCGCCCTTGTTGCCGTGGCCCTCGTTGCCGTGGGCCTTCTTGCCGGGCCCTCCGTGGTCGCCGCCGTCCGTCGGCGCGGACTTCTCCGGCACACCCCAGACGGTGAGTGTGATCGGCTCTTCCACGCTCACCTGCCCGGTCGGCGCCAGGCTCGCGACCGTGCCGGTCTTCCCGTCGGCTGAGCCCTGCCGCGTCGTGCGCTTCACATCGTCGTAGCCGAGGGCGTGGAGCTTGTTCGTCGCCTCGTCCGCGTCGAGCCCCACGTAGTCCGCGGCATCGATGGTGTGCACGGCGGCCTTCGCGGTGACCCGTCCCGACGGGCTGCCGCTCGCGGCCTTGTCCGGATCGGCCGCCGGGCTCTGGCCACCGCCACCGCCGCCGGCGAGCACGGCGGTCACCAGCAGGACCACGCCCAGCACGGCGAGGGCGGCCAGCGGCCACCAGGTCGGGAGCCGACGCTGGTCGCGGGAGGGCGGCAGCGCCAGCGTCGCCCCGTCCGCTTCAGCCGCCTCCGGGGCCGGGTCAGCCGGGAGCACCCCGGTTAGCACCTCAGGGAACACCTCGGCGGACGCCCCGAGCGCGGCCGCGAGGGCGGCGGCGTCGAGGTAACGATCGTCGGGGTCCTTGGAGAGTGCTCGGCGCGTCACCGCGGCCAGGTCGTCGGGGACGTCGGCGGGCAGGTCGGGCACCGGTGAGCGGAGATGCGCGAGCGCGGTCGCCACCGGGGTGTCGCCGGCGAACGGGCGACGTCCGGTGAGGCACTCGAAGAGCACCACGCCGAGTGCGTACACGTCGCTGGCCGGGGTCGCCACCTTGCCCTCGGCCTGCTCCGGGGAGAGGTAGTCCGGCGTGCCGAGCACCTCGCCGGTGCCCGTCAGCGCGACCGAGTCGGCCGCGCGCGCGATGCCGAAGTCGGTGACCTTGACCTTGCCGGCCGGGGTGACCAGCAGGTTGGCCGGCTTGACGTCGCGGTGCACGATCCCGGCCGCGTGGGCCTGGGCCAGCGCCTCCGCCGCCTGCCGGATCAGGTCCCGCACCTGGGCGGGATCCATCGGCTGGTGGGGGCGGATCAGCTCCGAGAGCGGTCGACCGTCGACCAGCTCCATCACCAGGTAGGGTCGGCCGCTCTCGTCGGCGTTCTCGCCGAAGTCGAAGACGGCGGCGATGTTGGCATGGTGCAGGGAGGCGGCGTGCCGGGCCTCGTTCTCGAAGCGCTCCCGGAAGCGCGGGTCGTCGGCGTACTCACGCTTGAGCAGCTTGACCGCGACCGCCCGGCCGAGAACGGTGTCCTCCGCGCGCCAGACCTCGCCCATGCCGCCGGTGGCGATCCGCTCCTTCATCTCGTAGCGGGACTGCGTCATCGGGTCGGGGGTCACTGGATCACCGCCTCCATCACCGACTTGGCGATCGGCGCCGCGAGGCCGTTGCCGGAGATCGCATCGCGTTCGACGCCGGCGTCCTGGACCAGCACCGCGACGGCCACCTTCGGGTCGTCGGCGGGGGCGAACGACACGAACCAGGCGTACGGCGGGCGGCCCGGCGCGCTCTGCGCGGTGCCGGTCTTGCCGGCCACCCGGGTGCCCGGGATCTGCGCCGAGACCGCGGTGCCCTGGTCGACGACGCCGACCATCATCTCGGTGAGCTGGCGAGCGGTGGCCGGGCTGATCGCGTCGGAGAGCACGCTGGAATCGGTCTTCTTGAGCACGTCGAGGTCGGGTGACTGCACCTCGTCGACGAGGTAGGGCTTCATCACCTTGCCGCTGTTGCCGACGCCGGCAACCACCATCGCCATCTGCAGCGGTGTCGCGCGGACGTCGTACTGCCCGATCGCGGAGAGCGCAAGGAAGGCAGGGTCGAGCTTGTCACTGCCCGGCGGTGGGTCGGAGAAGTGGCTGATCGCCTGCTCGGTCAGGGAGTCGTCGAGCTCGGTGAAGTACCGGTGGCCGAAGCCGTACGCCTCGGACTGTGCCCGCATGTCCTTCTCGCCGACCTTGAGCCCGAGCCAGGCGAACGCCACGTTGCAGGAGACCTCGAGCGCACGGGCGAGCGTGATCGTGGTGCCGCCGCAGGACGAGCCGTTCTCGTTGGGGATCGGCCTGCCGTTGGTGACGTCGAGGATCGCCCCGCCGGGCACCTTCGAGTCGGGGTTGAACCGGGACTTGTCCATCGCCGCCGACGCGGTCACCACCTTGAACGTCGATCCGGGCGGCAGTGTCTCCTCGATCGCGCGGTTCTGCAGCGGCTCGGCGGGCGAGCTCTGGAGCC
>Ga0207701_10005715_pt1 | contig 12463 bp, 14 predicted proteins | sample KBSSwiSSwithPhiX_FD_184294 | JGI IMG/M metagenome (GOLD analysis project Ga0207701, IMG submission 184294) | Switchgrass rhizosphere bulk soil microbial communities from Kellogg Biological Station, Michigan, USA, with PhiX - S5 (SPAdes) (version 2) | ecosystem: Environmental > Terrestrial >...
CATGGATTCCCCCGAACAGAAAACGCGCATGTCGCAGCCGCGCGACATGAAACTCATCGTCGAGAAGGACGTGCTCGTTCCCATGCGCGACGGCACGCTCCTTTACGCGGACGTGTTCCGGCCCGACACGACCGAGAAGTTGCCGGTGATCCTCAACATCAGCGTCTATCAGAAGGACAAGCTGTGGGTGCCGCCGCCGGACCTCGAGGAAAAGGCGAATCCGTACATGAACTGGGAGACCGTCAATCCCGAGTGGTGGTGTCCGCGCGGCTACGCCTGTGTTCGGGTTGATGCGCGCGGTGCCGGCCGCTCGCCGGGGAAGTCGGAACCGAGCTCGATTCAGGAAGGCGTGGACACCTACGACGCCATCGAATGGATCGCGAAACGCGCGTGGTGCTCGGGGAAGGTGGGCATGCTCGGCATCTCTTACCATGCGTCATCGCAGTGGCGTGCTGCGAATCTGAATCCACCGTCGCTCAAGGCGATCATGCCGTGGGAAGGCCGTGCGGACCAGTATCGAGACCAGGCGTATCACGGCGGGATTTTCGCGATGGGCTTCATCGGCAACTGGTGGCTCACGCACACCGCGCATCATCTGCTCGGCCGCCCGCGTGGTCTGAACCCGGACGCGTTCCACAACGACATGATGTGGAACATGATGCGCAACGATCTCGATTCCGAGTACTGGCGCATGAACAGCGCGCGCTGGGACCGCATCACCGTGCCGTTGTACAGCGTCGGCAACTGGGGCGGCTTTTCGATGCATCTGCGCGGCAACACCGAAGGCTTCATGCTCGCCGCCTCGAAGCACAAGAAACTGCGCGTTCACACCGGCACCCACTTCCATCCGTTCCATTCGGAGGAAGGGCGCACTGAGCAACTGCGCTGGTTCGATTACTGGCTGAAGGGCATCGACACGGGCATCATGGACGAGCCGGCCGTCAAGCTCGAGATCCGCACCGGCGGCAGCCCGGAGCGCTATGCATTCCGTCAGGAAAGCGAATGGCCGCTCGCGCGCACGCAGTGGACGAAGGTCTATCTGCGCATCAATACCGACGAGCCTTCGGGCGACACGATGGCCGCCGAGGGCGATCTCTTCTGCGAGCCGACGAAGGAAGAGAAGAAGCTCACCTACTCGGCATCGGGATCGACCAAGGCCGGCATCGCGTCGGGCTCGTCGCTTTCAACGACGCACGGCAATACCGGCCGCACCGGCGTGTCGTTCGAGTCGGGTCCGATGCCGGAAGACACCGAGATAACCGGCCCGCTGATGATGAACCTGTGGGTCTCCAGCACGTCGGAAGATATGGACATCTTCGTCAGCCTGCGCAACATCGGGTCCGACGGCAGGGATGTGTGCGAGGTCGGCCAGCACGGCCAGCCGATTCCGTGTGTCACGAAAGGCTGGTTGCGCGCGTCGCACCGCAAGCTCGATAACGAGAAGTCGCTGCCGTATCGGCCCTATCACGCGCACGACGAGCGCTGGTGGCTCGAGCCGAACCAGCCTGTCGAATGCCAGATCGAGATCTGGCCGACATCCATGGTGTTCAAGAAAGGTCACAGGTTAAGGCTCGACATCCAGCCGCGCGACGGCGCTGGCAGCGCGCCGTATACGCACTATCACGCCGATTACAACGCGGGTGCGGACAACACCGTCTACTCCGGTGGCGACAAATTGTCCTGGCTGCTGATGCCGATCGTTCCGGCGAAGGGCTCGTAAGAAACAGGAGCCGGCGAGTCGCGGGAACATGCCTGCAGCTCGCCTGTCACAACCTGTCCGGTCGATTCGTCTGCTGGACATGACTGCCATCTCGGCGCCGCAGGATCGTGCGCGCTCATTCGAAGAAAACCGGGGGCGCATCTGGCGAGTGGCGTATCGAATGCTCGGCTCCCGGGCGGACGCCGACGACGTCGTTCAGGACGCCTATCTGCGCTGGCATCACGCGCCGGTCGAAGAAATCCGCGCACCGCAGGCGTGGCTGGTCACGACGGTCACGCGCATCGCCATCGATCGCCTGCGCCAGCTACGCGCGGAGCGCGATTTCTACACAGGTCCCTGGCTGCCTGACCCGATCGTGACTGAAGCGCCACCGGCCGACAGCGCCGCGGAGATGGCGTCGGAGCTCTCTGTTGCCTTCATGGCCGTGCTCGAACGCCTCGCACCTGAAGAGCGCGCGGCGTTTCTGCTTCACGACGTCTTCGATGCGGATTACGGCGATATTGCGAACACGCTCGGCAAGACCGAAACCGCATGCCGGCAAATCGTGAGCCGTGCGCGGAAACGCGTACGGGCCGCGCGGCCGCGGGTGCGGGCGAGCGCAGACGTGAGCGCGCGGCTGTTGGATCGTTTCGTGGAGGCGTTGCAGACCCACGACAGGAACGCGATGCTGCAGCTTCTTGCCCGGGAAGCGACGTGGACCGCCGACGGCGGCGGCCACGCGCGGGCCGCTCTCAAGGTCGTGCGCGGCGCGGATCGCGTTGCCCGATTTGCGGTGGGCGTTTTCCGGAAATTTGTGCATGCCATGGAGTTCCGCCGGGTCGTGGTCAATGGCGAACCGGGGCTCGCGGTGTTATTCGGAGGGCACCTCTTTTCGATCATGGCGATCCGCACGGAGGGCGACTGCATCCTCGACGTGTGCAGTGTGCTGAACCCGCAAAAGCTGGAAGGCGTCCGGATACCCCTGCATCGACAGACCTCCGAGTGACGCCTGCGTACAGCGCGGCGCTTTTCTCATAGCCTGTCACAACGTCACTCCCGCCTTCGTCTGACACATGAGTTCAACGACGAAAGGAGCAACGATGAAATCCCGTCTCAAGAACATCAACGGTTACCCGCGCGCGCTTCAGGCCATGCTGGGGCTGCAACGCTATGTAAACGAATCTGGCCTCGAGCACAGCCTGCAGGAGCTCGTGAAAATGCGCGCTTCGCAGATCAACGGCTGCGCTTATTGTCTCGACATGCACAGCAAGGATGCGCGGGCGGCGGGCGAAACCGAGCAGCGGTTGTATATGCTCGATGCCTGGCGTGAATCGCCGGTCTATACCGACCGTGAGCGCGCGGCGCTCGAGTGGACCGAGGCCGTGACCCGCGTCAGCGAAGGACACGTTCCCGATTCCGTCTATGACGTCGTGCGTCAGCACTTCAGCGAGGAAGAACTGGTCAATCTGACGCTCGCAGTGGTCGCGATCAACGGCTGGAACCGCCTGATGATCTCCTTCCGCGTCGAAGCGGGCAGCTACCAGCCGCCACGTAAGGCCGCTTAAGCGCTTCGCCCTGGCAGGCGGCCCCTCACCCCAACCCTCTCCGCGCGTGCGGGGAGCGGGTGCAGTCGGCACAGCCAGAGAGTGTTTGGATGCGTTCGTCGTAAAACACCCTCTCCCTGGCGCAGCGGGAGAGGGTGGCGTGAGGGTAAAGCCAGGCTGAATTACTGCAGCGGCGAGAACGACGACGGCATGACGATCTTGTTCTCCTGCGCGACCAGGTTGTAGTCGCGCCCGCCTTCTTTCACGGCTTTCTTGCCGGCCGGCCACAGCCCCGTGGCCTGCGCCTTTTTCCGGATCTCTTCGCGCTGATCGAGGGTGTTATAGGGCCAGATGTGCTGGAACGTATTCACCTTGCCGAGCTCGCAGCTCCACACCGCTACGACCGGGCCGAACTGGAGACGCACCTCGATGGCGGATTCCCAGTTCTTCTTGATGATCGGCAGCTCGCCGCCGGCGAAGTGATATGTACGGATCTCGAAAAACGGTCCTACCTTGGCCGGCTGGATCGGTTTCATGAACGAGAAGGGCACCATGATTTCGGACTTCTGGCTCACGATGAATTCGGAAATTTTCGGCGGCCACACCCCGTCTTTCACGGCAGCTTCACGGATCCGATTTCGCTCCTCCATGTCCTTGTAGCCCCAGACGTGGATAATCTGATTGAGCGGACCGATCTCGGTGTGCCAGAACGCGGCGAGCTCGGAGTACTTCTTGCGTTTTTCGTACGCCTCGCCGAAACGCTGTTCGACTTCCGGCAACGCGCGCGGTTTGAGATCATACGTTCTCATTTCATAGATCATGGGTGCCCCCTCTCTGGTGGTCTATCGGTTGGCGGATGGTTAGTCTACCGAAAGCGCCGGAGATGCGCCTCCCGGGAAGCAGTCTCGCGAGGACGGGCGCGGGCGTGCTGCTTGCACCGCTGATTGTCCGGCACTCCCGGAGGGACCGACATGCACAAAGCTGACTCCATACCCGTGCGCGACGGCGCAGGCAACGTGCTCGGACATATCGACACCATGCAGAACGGCGACCAGGTGCTGCGCAACGCGCAGGACGAGATTCGCGGCTACTACGATGCGAAGGGCGACTTCACCCGTGATGCGCAGCAGAACATCGTGGCGAAGGGCAACAAGCTGCGGTCGATGATTTGTTGAGATGGGGCGCTACTCATCTTCTAAAGCCTCGTACGCTCAGACGTGAGTGCTAACCAGCGTCGGAATGACACGTTCGCGGGGACCCCGCCGTTACACGGCCCCCGCTCACCGGAATGGGCGGGTTCTAATCCAGTAGCTCTCTGACCCAATCCAGCACCAGCGCCAGCCGCGGCGGCAACAGGTCTTCCGCCTCATCGAAGCTCACCCAGCGCCACTCGTGGTGCTCGGGTCGGCCCAGAACCTCCGAGATCGGGAGGCGCACGTCTTCTTCGCTCGTCTCGGCGAGGTAGTAGCGCGCGACTTTTCCACCGGCATACGGCAGTGTCTCGCGATACGCTTCGCCGAACGGAAATTCGAGGTCGGTGAGCCCCGTTTCCTCGATCGCCTCGCGCTTCGCGGCATCGAGCGGTTCTTCGCCGGGTTCGACGACGCCCTTGGGGAAGTCCCAGTTCTTATATGCCCGCAGGATCAGCATGCGCCAGCCTTGAGATGTGCGGCGCAACGGTACGATGCCGGCCGACAGTATTTTCGCGATCATGCGTTAAGCCATTTCCCAAAGAAGCGCCGCGCCACGCACGCCGCTCGAATCGCCATGATGATTGCGCACGAGTCGCGTACGCACGATGTCGGAGAACACCCACGCGTCCCACAACGGCGGCACGTTCGCGTACAGACGATCGACGTTCGACAACCCGCCACCCAATACGATCACTTCCGGATCGAGCACATTGATCACAGAGGCCAGTCCGCGCGCGAGACGCTCTTCATAACGCCCGAGCGATCGCATGGCATCCGAATGGCCGTCCAGCGACGCCTGAACGAGCGTCTCCGCGGAAACGTTCCGTCCCGTTGCCGCAGCGTAATCGGCGGCGAGGCCCGGCCCTGAAAGAAACGTCTCGATGCAGCCGCGCCGGCCGCAATAACACGGCAGGCCGGGCAGCTCGTCGGACCGCGGCCACGGCAGCGGATTGTGCCCCCATTCACCCGCGATGGCATTTGCCCCGGTCACCACACGTCCATCGATGACGATGCCACCACCCACGCCGGTTCCGAGTATGACGCCGAAAGCCGAACTGCATTTGCGCGCCGCGCCATCGGTTGCCTCCGACAGCGCGAAGCAGTTCGCGTCGTTTTCCATGCGAATCTCGCGGCCAATCGCACGTTCCAGATCCTCCTTCAGGGGCTGGCCATTCAGGCACGTCGAGTTGGAATTCCGCAGCCGGCGCGTAGCCGGTGACAACGCGCCGGGCGTCCCCACGCCGACGCTGCCTCTCTTGCCGATGGCGCTTTCGGTTTCACGCACCAGGCGTGCGATCAACGCGAGCGTTGCGCCGTAATCCCCCGCCGGGGTCGGCTCACGGCGGCGCAGAAGTTCGTTGCGCCGGTCATCGAGCGCGATGACCTCGGTCTTGGTCCCGCCGAGGTCAATACCGATGCGTATCAAGCGCCGTGAAATGTATCACGGCAACTGGATCTTGCCGCCTCCGCCCAGACCGCCACCGCCGAGTCCGCCGCCGCCAAGCGCACCCATGCCGCCTTGCGGCACCACGATCGATGATGCTGCCTGCCGACGCAACTCCTGCAGATCCCGCACGGTGCGCTCGATCGCCTCCTTCGCTGCGTCGCCGAAATTGTCCACGGCCTCGGCCAGATTCGCCGCTTCGACCTCGAAGCTGATGGGCAGCGGTCCCGCGTTCGTCATGATCTGCGCTTCGCCCATGTAGATCACGGGCCGCGCGGCGTCCGTACTGCCATCGCTCTTCAGAGGCGTCATGACCCGCAGCGTGCCGACTTTTCGGTCGGTGATGATCTCCTCGCGATAGAGCGAAGTAGGGTCCATTCTGGTTTCTGCTTCAGGCCTCTGAGCCATGATTCCTCGCTAGCGGAAATGTCGATTTCGCAAGGGTAGCAGAAACACCGGACCGGCGACGTCAGGGCCGTGTGTGTGGCCTGCCACGCGTCGGACGTGTCGTGCCGGGCTCTGCCGGAGCCGGTCTCGCTCGCCCATGCTGGTCCGGCACGACCGTCGCGACCACGCGCTTCAGAACGAGTTGCGGAGTCGTGCCGTGCAGCCGTATCGAATATTGATCGAACGACTGTATGTGACCTGCAAGTCGAATGCCGTTGATCAAGAATACTGAGACAGGGACGCGCTCCTTGCGCAGGTTGTTCAGAAATTCATTCTGCAGCCCCGGACTTTGATCTTTCATGGTCTCCCAAGCCTCTTATCAGGTCTGGGCAGTGTATCGCATGCTCGACGAGCGATGTTCGCGCCGCCTGCGGGCCAGCGCGCGTGTTGCTGGCTTGCAGCGGACAGCCATCACGTAGAATTCCCCGATGACTGAAATCGTTCTTGCGACGATCAATGCGCGCTATGTTCATGCGGCGCTCGGACTTCGCTATCTCGCGGCGAACATGGGTGAGCTGCGCGAGCGCACGACGCTGCTGGAATTCGTCCCCGGTGCGCGCGCAGCCGACTTGGCGGAGCAGTTGCTCAGGCACAAGCCGCGTGTGATCGGAATCGGCGTATATATCTGGAACGTGGACGAATCGACGCGGCTCGTGGCGTTGCTGAAGGCGGTCGCGCCCGACGTCGTCGTGGTGGTGGGCGGTCCCGAAGTCAGTTTCGAAATCGAATCCCAGCGTATCTGCACGCTGGCCGACTATGTCGTAACGGGCTGGGGCGATCTCGCCTTCCCGGCGCTCTGCCGGCAGCTTCTCACGGGCACGCGTCCCCCGGAGAAGGTGATTCGAGGCGGCCAGCCTGCGCTCGCCGGCATTCGCTCGCCCTATCGCGAGTACACGGAAGAGGATCTCGCGAAGCGCTTCATTTACGTCGAAGCGTCGCGCGGCTGTCCGTTCAAGTGCGAGTTCTGCCTCTCTTCACTCGACAAGACAGCCTGGGCCTTCGACACCGATGCGTTTATCGCCGAGCTCGCCGAGCTGCACGGGCGGGGGGCGCGCCACTTCAGATTCGTGGATCGCACCTTCAACCTGAAGACGGACGTCGGCGTGCGCATCCTCGAGTTCTTCCTCTCGCGCGTGGACGAACGCACGTTCATTCACTTCGAAGTCATACCCGATCATCTGCCGGAGAAGCTGAAGGTGCTCATCGCCCGCTTCCCACCGGGCTCGCTACAGTTCGAGGTCGGCATACAGACGTGGCACCCCGAGGTGCAGGCCCGCATCTCGCGGCGGCAGGACAACGCGCGTGCCGAAGACAATCTGAAGTGGCTGCGGAGCGCCTCCAATGCGCTCGTGCACGTCGACCTCATCGCGGGACTGCCGGGCGAAGACCTTGCAACGTTCGGGCTGGGATTCGATCGCCTCCATGCCCTGCGGCCGCATGAAATTCAGGTCGGCATTCTGAAGAGGCTGCGCGGCACCCCGATCGCCCGCCACACCGAAGCGCATGCGATGCGCTACAACCCCGATCCGCCGTATAACGTCCTGCAGACCGGGTGCATAGGATTCTCGGACATGCAGCGCCTTTCGCGTTTCGCCCGCTATTGGGAGCTGGTGGCGAATTCGGGACGTTTTCGCAAAGGCCTGCAACTGCTTCTCGGCGAAACGCCGTTTGCGCGCTTCATGCGTTTTGCCGATTGGCTGTTCGCCGCGACGGGGAAAACGCACGAGATGGCGCTCGAGCGCCTGTTCGAGCACGTGTATGCATTCATGACCACGGAGCTGGGCCTTACGGACTCGGCGGTTGCTGAAGCCCTGCTCGCGGACTACGAAGCGAGCGGCGCGCGCGGCCGGCTGTCGTTCATGCCCGAGGCCGAACATGCGACGCGCCGTGCACGAAATGCCGCGGAACGTATACGATTGCGACAGGTACGGCACTTGCCGATTTGAACGATTCGCGACACAGGAGTTGGGAGGACTGCCCATGGCTGATTACGTAGCGGTGCCCGCATCGACGACGCCGCGCGACGGCTTGGTGACGCTCACCCATTTCCTCTATCTTCTGCACGCATTCAGCGCGCTCATGGGCGTGCTCGGCACCGCGTTCGTGCTGACGGCGTTCCTCACCGGCTGGCCGTCGATCATCGCCGTCATCATCAACTACATCAAGCGCGGCGAGGTGCGCGGAACGTATCTCGACTCTCACTTCGGCTGGCAACTGCGCACGTTCTGGTACGCGGTGCTGTGGGTCCTCGTGATCGGGCTTCTGATCATGACGCTCATCGGTATTCCCATCGCATGGATCCTCGCGATCATCGTCGGCATCTGGGTGCTTTATCGGATCATCCGCGGCTGGATGACGCTCTCGTCACGCAAGCCGATGCCGGTGTGAGGAGAAGGCCACAGGAATGAGGCGCGGAATACGAGTCCTTCCGCTCTGATCGGCCTTTTCAGGAGACCTCTTGATGCCCTCCGTCCGGATCGACAAATGGCTGTGGGCGGCGCGCTTCTTCAAGACGCGCTCGGCGGCCCAGCAGGCGATCGAAGGCGGCAAGGTCAAGTTGAACGGCGAGCGCACGAAGCCGGCGAAAGATCTCAAGCCCGGCGACGAGCTCCTCATTCACATCGGCGGGTACGAGTGGACCATCAAGGTGGTCCAGCTTTCGGCGCAGCGCGGCCCCGCCACGGTGGCACGCACGCTCTACGAAGAGAGTGAAGAAAGCCGCGCCCGACGCGCGCTGGAAGTCGAGAAGCGCCGCCGCTTTCACGAGCCGGCCGAAGCCCGCAAAGGGCGGCCTACCAAGCGCGAACGGCGCGACCTCGAGCGCTGGCAGGACACGGAATAAGATTCCCGAGGACGTTCCCCATCGAGTGCGTCAAGGCTCGACTCTCAGGGCGAACGCGGCATAACCCGCTCGTGCCTGAGCAGGCCGCGTCCGTCCCGAAGCCGAACGAATCAGATGCGCTCCGCTCCCGGGCGGCCGCTTTCGACGGCGTAAGTCGCGACGCTGCGTATCGGCGACGTGCGCTGCTTCACCGAATCGACGACACGTATTTGTGTGACGCAACGTTGCGGTGTGAGCTCGACCGTGGAGTAGCCGCGGAGCACGCCGTTCGCGAATTTCACGTGCCGATTCTCCAGCATGAAGACTTCCACCCGTTTCTGGGCGGGTCCCTGCGAGGTGATCGACGGGCAGACGAATTCTGTTGCGACGACCCGTGATTTCGCGTCATCGAAATTGAGTTTGAGGTCCGTCACCGCCGACATGTGCACGTCCCCGCTCAGCACGAGTGGATTCGAGACACGCTGCCCGGAAAGGGATGCGAGCAACCGCTCTCGGGCGCGCGGATAGCCGTCCCAGCCGTCGGTCCAGAACGAAGAGCCCGGACCCGGCACGCGATCCACCTGTGCCATGAAGGTCTGCTGTGCGATGACGTTCCACTTCGCGCTCGAGCGTCCGAGACGCTCGTCGAGCCACGATTCCTGGGGCATCCCGAAGAAGCTCAGCGCCGGATCGAGCCTTTCGGGACAGTCCGCGTCGCTCACGACGTTGCTGCCGCCTTTGCCGGGCTTCGGGCACGCCTGGTGCGACTTGTACTGCCGTCCGTCGAGCATGTAGAACGTGGCGATGCCTCCGAACGGCACGGACGTGTAGAGCTGCATGTCCGGTCCGGACGGTCTTGCCCATGTCGGAAGAGGCATGTGCTCGTAGTACGCCTGATACGCTGCTGCGCGCCGCGCGAGGAATGCTTCCGCCGGATCGAGATCCTGCGAGCGGTCGTTCGCGTAATCGTTGTCGACTTCGTGGTCGTCCCATGTGACCAGCCACGGGAAAGCGGCGTGCGCAGCCTGCAGGTCTTCGTCGCTCTTGTATAGCGCATAGCGGTCGCGATATTCGGCGAGCGTCCACGGTTCGCCCACGCCATGCGAGCGCACGTGATTGCGCCCCCACGACGCTTCGTAGATGTAGTCGCCGAGATGAACGACGAGGTCGAGGTCTTCGGCCGCCATGTGGCGATACGCGACGTAGTAGCCCTGCTCGTACTGCTGGCAGCAGGCAAACGCGAAGCGCAGCCGCGCAGCGCTCGCATCGGCACGCGGCGCCGTGCGCGTGCGGCCGACCGGGCTTGCCGACTCACCCGCGCGGAAGCGATACCAGTACGGCCGTGCCGGCTCCAGACCCTGCACGTCGACGTGCACCGAATGTCCCCAGTCCGGCGTGGCAAGCGCTTTCCCGCGGGTGACGATCCGGTTGAACGCCTCATCGGCCGCGACTTCCCACGTCACCTCGACGGCTGCACCGGCGAGTATTGCCGGGTCCGCGAGGACAAGCCGCGTCCAGAGCGTCATACCTTCAGGATGCGGAAACCCCGACGCGACGCCCAGCGTAAACGGCGTTGAAGCGAAGCGGGGCTGCGCCAGCAACCGCGTGCACGGCACGACGAGCGTGGCCGCAAGCATGCCGGCCCGCTTGAGGAAGTCGCGGCGGTCGATGGTCATTTTCGTTCGTTGTCGAGCGGACACTATAGCGCGGCAACATGTCGCTTTGCTTACGTTTCCTGGAGGTCGGGTATGATCGAAATCGATGAAAACGCTGAACGTGATCGGCGCCGGGCGCCTCGGACGTACCCTCGCCTCACTGTGGGAAGAGAAGCACACGTTTGTTATCCAGGACGTGCTGGATGGGACCGAGGCCGGTGCGCGCTCCGCCGTCGCATTCATCGGTGATGGCAGGCCGGTCAGCGGTATCGACATGCTCCGGCACGCTGACGTTTGGATGATCACGACGCCGGATCGCCAGATCGCTGGCACCGCGGAGCGGCTCGCCGACGCCGGCTTGCTCGGGCCTGCTGACATCGTGTTCCACTGCAGCGGGTCGCTGAGCTCTGCCGATCTGAGCGCCGCAGCCGCGACGGGTGCCCTGACGGCAGGCGTTCACCCGCTGAAGACGTTTGCCGAGCCGCGCGATGCGGTGAGGACATTTTCCGGAACGTACTGCGCCGCGGAAGGCGCGGAAGGCGCGCTGCTCGTCCTCCAACCGGCGTTCGAACGCGTCGGCGGCAAGGTTTCGCTCATCGATGCGCAGGCGAAGGTCATCTACCATGCGGCGAGCGTCATCGTCTGCAATTACCTGACGTCGCTCATGGAGACGGGCCTGCGCTGCTACGAGCAAAGCGGGATCGATCGCGAGACGGCGATCGCGATGACCGAACCGATCGTGCGCGAGACCCTCGAGAACGTCCTGCAACTCGGACCGGCGCATGCGCTGACCGGGCCTATCGCGCGCGGCGACGCTTCGGTCGTTGCCCGTCACCTCGAAGCTCTCGATGCGTGGGATGAGCGTGTCGCGAGCGTCTATCGTGCGCTTGGCACGCTTGCAGTCGAGCTTGCCCGCAGCCGCGGTGACACGGACATGTCAGCGCTGGAGCGCATTGCCGCGCTGCTGTCGCGCTGAGAGGGACCGGGACCTTACGCGACCTCGTACTTGAACACCCAGTAGTAATCGAGGGTTCTGTATTCGGCTGCGACGCCGAAGCCGCGGATGTCCGCCAACAACGCATCCTCGTTAGGGAAGTTCTTGAGCACGGTGTGCTTCGAACCGTCACGCAGCCTTCGTTCCTGAAACGAGTTTCCATCTGCGTCGACGTGAGAAATCGGCGTGCTGCTGCCGGCCACGTAAAGGTTGTCGAGAACGACTACGACGGCGCCCGGTTTCAGCGCGCGATGGAGCGTTCCGATGAAGGCGCTGCGTTCATGGGTCCGAAGATGTGACCACCAGAAGCCGGCGAAAGCACCGGTATAGCAGCGCTCGCCCGCGTCGAGCTGATGGATGTCGAGCTTGGCGAATGTGACGCGTCCCGCGGGCAGCGGCTTCGTGCGTGCGATGGCGAGTGTTTCGGCGTTGATGTCGGTCGCAGCTATGCTTGCCGCGCGCCGGGCGATGAACTGTGTCCAGTAGCCGGTTCCACATGCGACCTCGAGCACGTCGCGCCCGACGAAATAATCGGGCACGAGCGCCCGGAGCGTGGCGAGGTCCGCCTGTCGCTCCGGTTTGTCATAGATACTTTCGTATTCCTGGGCGCGTGCCGCGTAATACGAGGTCAGGTCGGAGTCGGCCTCGACGCTCACAATACGTCAG
>Ga0207701_10005719_pt1 | contig 12456 bp, 13 predicted proteins | sample KBSSwiSSwithPhiX_FD_184294 | JGI IMG/M metagenome (GOLD analysis project Ga0207701, IMG submission 184294) | Switchgrass rhizosphere bulk soil microbial communities from Kellogg Biological Station, Michigan, USA, with PhiX - S5 (SPAdes) (version 2) | ecosystem: Environmental > Terrestrial >...
GCTGGTGAAGATCACGATGGTGTTGTCGCGGATACCCAGGCGATCGACGGCATCGACCATCTGCCCGACGTTGGCATCCATCTCGGCCAGCATGTCCGCCCAGTCACCGTTGCCGGTCTTACCGGCGAATGCGGGATTGGGCAGCGTGGGTAAGTGCGGCTGCGTGAGGGTCGCATAGGCGAAGAAGGGCTTTCGAGCTTGCGTCTGGCGATCCATGAACGCGATGGTGCGCCGGGTAATCTCCGCGTCGATGAGCCGCCGTTGCTCGATGTCGTACACACGCACGTCGCGGCTCTTCTCGCCTTTCTTCCCTTCCATGATCTGTTCGGGTGGCATGACGCTCGGCGAGTAGCCGGGAGACGACGGCCACAGCGCCTCGTCGGTCGTACGGGGAATGCCATACCACTCGTCGAACCCCTGATCGTTCGGAAGACGGCCGTTCTGACTCCCCAGATGCCACTTGCCGTAGAGCGCGGTCGCGTACCCGGCCGCCGACAAGGCCTCGGCCATCGTCACTTCCCACTGGGTGAGACCGTCCGCGACTCCGCCGAACGGCACCGAATGCGTGCCCGAGCGAATGGCATAGCGGCCTGTGAGGATCGCCGACCGACTGGGCGTGCACTGCGCCTCCATATTCATATTCGTGAGACGCAGTCCCTCGCTCGCGAGCTTGTCGATGCGCGGGGTCGGTGCGCCGCGCGTCGCGCCCCCGCCGTATGCTCCAAGCTCGCCGTAGCCCAGGTTGTCGACCAGCATGAACAAGATGTTGGGCTTCTGGGCGGCTTGCGCTTGTGCCAGCGTGGGAGCTGCGTCGGCGAAGTCGGTGCGGCCGAGCCGTGCGGCGAACGCACCGGCACCGGTCGTCTGGAGAAACGAACGCCTGCTCAACATGGAGACGACTCCTAGAACACCACTCTCAGTCGCACGGCTGGAACGACGGCGGTATCCGCCGCCGGGCGGTTCGGGCGAAGAACCTGCAGATCACCGGTGAGCTGGAACCACGGCGTGAGATGGAGGTTGTAGAAGACTTCGAGCTGATGCTCGACCTGAAGACGTCCGCCGAGCGGGAGAAGAGCGAGATTGTCCTTCAGCACCTCGCTCAAGTCGGTGTAGGCATAGGCAATCCCGAACTCGTCTCGTTGCCGACCTGTGAACAGCCCGTTCCCGCCAAGACCGACGTCAAAGAACGTCGTAATCGGACTCGTACCCTTATCCGCAAAGGAGACTTGGCCGAAGAACCCCCAGCCATCTCTGGCGGCGCGCTCCACGATGGACTGCCGGAAGGTGTAATTGACGGACCATGAACCCCGTTGAGGCTCGACCGGGTTGATAGGAGGACCGGGAATGATGGCCTGCCTGATTGCATCGAAGGGCGTGTAGGCCTTCGTCGTGATCGCCCCGCCAACGGAATGTTTCGCCGTCTTGCCGAAGTACTTCGCCGGAAAGTTGATCCCCGGTGCGAAGGTGACGCCGTCTGCAAACAGATCCGACAGGCCGGGATCGAGCGAGTGATCGTTGGGATCCATCACTGCCAACGTGACGAACGGCTCGCCGCCACGGATATACGCCGTAGTCACCGCATTCGTGACGAGAGGCACCTGGCGTAGCACCGTCAACGGGCCGATCTGCGCGATATTGAGAAATCGCTCTGTGCCGCCTCCCGCAAAAAAGTCCTCGTCGATGACATCGAGCAAGTTGTAGCGCCCGAAGGAGAGGGCGAACAACTTGCCTTCCTTCAGATTGATTGGAAACAGCTTCGTGAAATTGACGGCGGTGACCGAGAACACGGTGCCGTCTGCGCCCGGAATAATGGCCGCCGTGTTCACCGGGCTGATCGTGCCGGTGCTGGTGACCAACGGACCGCCAAAACGAGTTTCGGCTTTGATTTCCGCCGACCAGAACTGCCAACCCGCAAGCTTTCCCAGATCGAACTTGAGCAACGCCTGCGCGGTGCCGTTGTACTCGCTGCTGGTCCCGGTGCCGCCAGAAGACACGCCTTGATAGAACTGCGTGAGCGAACTCTCCAGTTCGACACCTTTGTTCTTCGCAGTGGTTCGCGCGCCGCCCCAATCGCCGGTCAGCTCGTCCTGATGGAGGAAATCGGGCGCCGCCGCGGCCGCAGGCTTGGCCGCCGCCTGCGCTGAAGTGGGCTCCTGTCCTCGGATCACCGCATTCGACCACAGGAGCGCCACACAGACAGTGGTCAACGCAAACGTGCTTGAGCCACTCGCCATCGTCCTGCCCTCAGTGCAGGGCTCCGCTCCCGACGCTCTCCATCTTCTCCATTGCCTGGTCGATCGTGAACGAGGCGGCCTTCTGGCGTGGAGGAAAATCCTTGAACGTCTTCATGAACTCGCCCACGACCACCGAGGCCGCCATCACGAGATAGCCGCTTTCGAGCAGCCACTGGTAGTACGTGTTCGATGTGATGTCCGCTCGCTCGAACGGGTCCATCCGCAGGTTGTACAGCTTCGGCAGCCGCAGCGCCACGAACGGTTCGGCCCAGACCGCCAGCGTTCCCGGCGCGCGCTGCTCCATAAACACCACTTTCCAGTTGTCGAACCGTACCGCCACGAGGTCGCCGTCGTCGCTGAAGTACATGAAGCCCTTGCGCGGGCTCCGTTCCCCTTTCGTGGTCAGGAAGGACAGCAGGTTGTAGCCGTCGATGTGCACCTTGAACGTCTTGTCGCCGGCCTTGTGCCCCTTCTTCAGCTTCTCGACGATGTCCGGCTCGCCTGCCGCCGCCAGGAACGTCGGCAGCCAGTCGTGATGCTGGACGATGTCGTTGACCACGACCCCCGCCGGAATCTTGCCCGGCCAGCGCAGGAGCAGAGGAATGCGGAACGCCCCCTCCCAATTGGAGTTCTTCTCGTTCCGGAACGGCGTCATCCCGCCATCGGGCCACGTGTTCATGTGCGGTCCGTTGTCGGTGCTGTACATGATGATCGTGTTGTCCGCGAGGCCGAGCTCGTCGACAAGGTCGAGCAGCTCGCCGACATTCTTGTCGTGGTCGATCATCGTGTCGTGGTACCGCGACTGCCACCGTCCCGCCTGCCCGACGCTCTCGGGCTTGGTGTGAGTAAACGCGTGCATATGTGTCGTGTTCATCCAGACGAAGAACGGCTTGCCTGCGGCGTGCTGCCGCTTGATGAAGTCCTTCGCCGCCGCTGTGGTCTCGTCGTCGATCGTCTCCATGCGCTTCTTCGTGAGCGGGCCAGTGTCCTCGATCCGCTGCTTGCCCACGCGCCCCCAGCGTGGCTCGTCGGTCGCATCGTCCTTGTCCGTCGCCCACGAGTGGATCACGCCGCGCGGCCCGAACCGCTTCCTGTACTCCGGGAAGTCCTTCTCGGGTGGGTAGTTCGCCCTCTCCGGTTCCTCCTCCGCGTTCAGGTGGTAGAGGTTTCCGTAGAACTCGTCGAAGCCGTGCGCGGTGGGAAGGTATTTGTTCAGGTCGCCGAGATGATTCTTGCCGAACTGCCCCGTCGCGTAGCCGAGTGGCTTGAGCAGCTCGGCGATCGTCGGATCCTCTGCCTGCAAGCCGATCGGTGAGCCAGGTATCCCAACCTTGGAGAGGCCGGTGCGGAAGCAGCTCTGTCCGGTGATGAACGATGAGCGCCCCGCAGTGCAACTCTGCTCGCCGTACGAGTCGGTGAAACGCATCCCCTCGTTGGCGAGGCGGTCGATGTTGGGAGTGTGGTAACCCATCAACCCGCTGCTGTAGCAACTAAGATTGGTAATGCCGATGTCATCGCCCCAGATGACGAGGATGTTGGGCTTGTCGGTCTTTGGCATCTTGAACTCCTAACGAGATTGCTGCTTGCAAAGCCCTCCAGGCGGCGCTCACCCGCCCGTCAGCGCATACCACGAAATACCGTGGCGGGCACGACGCCTCGGATCGATTCGTGAGGAAAAGCGAGTAGACCGCCGCCGTCTCGACCTCGGTGGGGCAGAGATCGTGCCGCTTTTCATATGCGGGCACTCGTCTTCAGCGCGACTGGGCGCGGCAGGCTTTCCAGAGCCGCCCAAGGGAGTCGATGTCCACGAGCGTGGGGGCGTCGGTCCTCTAACGCTTCCTCGGCAGGTGCACCGGTGCAACTCGTGGACGACTGGACTATCGCGCGCGGCTCGACTGGAGGGAGCGGAACGGTACTTTTCGAGGACCGATCACAATCGCGTGACGCGAGCGAGATCATCAGCTACCAACCTGCGTTGGCGCGCGATGGCGTGATCGTTTGGTATGCTGGGTTCGCCGATCACGTCAGCCTGTTTCCCAGTGGCGCGGTTCTCGCGCCACTCAAGGGCGAACTCACCGTGCTTAAAACCTCAAGAGGCACGGTGCAGTTCCCGCTCGACACACCGTTACCGATTGCGCGCTCATCAAGCGGATCGTCAACGCGCGGGTTGCCGAGCACGAAGCGAAGGCGCGGCGGTGAATCTCATTTCGGAACGACCGGGAGCGTATGGCTAAGGCAATCTCTGGCGGCGTGGCGCATGATCTGCCGGCAGATCTACGCAGAGCCTTACGATTTGATCCCAAAGCTCTGGCGATATGGGAGGATCTCACTCCACTCGCTCGCAATGAATGGATCTGTTGGGTGATGTCCGTGAAGAAGTCGGAGACACGACGCGAACACGTGGAACGGGTATGCTCGGAGCTTCACGACGGGATGCGCCGCCCCTGTTGTTTCATCGGGTGTACTCATCGAAGTGACAAACCATTGAGCCCTTCTCAAAAGTTCATCCTCGGTCGACGATCCAAAAAGTAGAGCGGCGCGCGAGAGCGTGCAGAGAAGTTCGAGGGGCGAAAGCCCCTCGAAAAAACTAGTCGCGAGAGAGGGCCCGGCCGAGGAGGAATCCGAACGCCGCGGCAACCGCGAGCGCCGGCCCCGGTCTGCTTTTCACGAGCGACTCGATATCCGCCATCATGGATCTGGCATCGTGAGTGCGCACGTACTCGGCGCTGTTACCCAGCCGGTCGGCTGTCGCCCGCGCAGCATTGCGGACGCTTTCGCCACCCGGCAGGTCGGCAGCCCTGTCATGAAGCGCCGACGCGGCGGCGTCGAGGCCGTCCGCCGCCGTCGACCGGCTCTCGTCGATCGTCGCTGCGGCGCTGCGCGCAGCGTCGCGCGCGGCGTCGGTCATCGACGTGGCGGCGTTCCGCGCTCCCTCCGTCATGTCACGCGCCGCCGTTCGTGCATCAGCTTCGGTGAGGTGGCTACCTTGGGTGGTCTTGTTGGACACAGTGTGCTCCTCTGGTTACGTCGGTTCTGTTCATCTGCGGACCGCTCAGCCCTGCGAACAGCGGCACGCGCCGTTGCCGCACGCTTCTCGCCGTTCCTTTGGCACGTTGTCGACAGGAGATGGCGGCAGGGCTTGACGGCGTCGGATCACCGACGATTGCCCGAATTCGCCTTGGATGCCGGCGTCTTCTTCGCGACCGCGCCAACACTTGCCGGCTCTGCATCCTCGTCCTCCGAGTGGGTGGCGTCCGCCGCGCTCTGATTGATGCCGCCTTCGGCCAGTCCCGACAACTTCTTGTCGGCAGCCTTCTCTTCGTCGAGCGTCTCCTGCAGCAGCTTCGCAGCCTGGGTGTGCCCCATCGCCTGCGCCCATGCCACCAGCGTGCCGTACGCCGCCATCTCGTAATGCTCGGCTCGTTGACCTGAGGCAATCAGGCAGGCGTCCATCGTGTTCTCATCGAAGTCCTCCTGCATCACGGACTTCCCCTCTTCGATGATCCCTGCGATGCCGTCACAGTGCTTGCCGCGAACCGGTTCGTCCAGGCTCTGAAAAACCTGTTCCAGACGGCCGATCTGGCCCTGCGTCTCCTGGAGATGCGTCTCGAACGCCGTTCGCAGTTTCGCGTCGTTCGCGGCCTTTGCGAGCTTCGGCAGCGCCTTGGTCAGCTGCTTTTCCGCGTCGTACGTGTCGCGCAATTCATCGATGAAAGCGTCGTGTAGCGTTCCCGTTTCAGCCATGGTCGAATCCCTTCCGTTGATTGAATGACCGCCGGCGTCGTCTTCAGACGCGTGGCGGATCGGTCTGTCGAGCGAAGTGCCGATGTGTAGCGACGGCGGCGACGAAGTCGCCCAGCCCCGCGCTTGTACGTTAGCGCGCGGGCGTTACGCTGACTGTCTTCTTTGCGACAGCTTTTTGGCCAAGCTCTCCAAAATGATCTGCAGAGGTGACGCGGGGGGCATCGCGGTTCCAGAAAATGAAATACGCCGCCGAGGTGGTGCGCGCATCTGTGGATGCCGATCGAAAGGCGCCGCAGGTCCCGTTCGAACCAGCATTGCGTTCCGGTTCCCCGGCTTGAGCATCGCCCAGGACCGTCGACCATCTCTTCAATTCAGTCTCAAGGTATGTCCGGCGGAATTGTTCGCCATTGAACGTACATCGCGAGGAGCACGTGATGTAATCGACGCGATGACCTCGAGACAAACGAGCAGGCACTTTCGACGTTCAGCTCAAGAGTGCTCAGCTCAAGAGCGCTCCTTCAGTCATCGACAAGAGTCGGCAACGCGGGCAGCTGCTCGCGATTCCGATGATGATGGTGATCACCGTGAGTTGTTGACCCTGTAGAGCCTTTGCATCACATCGCAACCGTGCTCGGCGAGTGAAGGCGGCACGATCAGTGCAGCGAGGTGGCCAAGTGTTTCTAAGTTCCCATCGCCGCCGCCTGTCCGCGATGATATTGGCGCTGGTGTTCGCGACGAATGCGCGGGCGACCGTGCCCAACGCCGCGGATCAGCCGATCAAGAAGTTTCTCGCTCAGGATGACACTCAACCGACGTACCGGGCCGTCCGCCGCCTCGAGGCCGAGAACGGCAACCGGACAGGCTGGATGGAGGCAATCACCGAGTACTCGCCACAGACCGGTTTCCGGTACGAGATCACAGCCGAGGGTGGCTCGGGCTACATCCGCTCGAAAGTGCTGAAAGCCGTCCTCGAGGGCGAACGCCAGGTCATCGCACAGGGAGAGGCGGCACGTTCTTCACTCGACTTGGTGAACTACCGCTTCCAGGCGAATGGCATCGACGGCGACGGGCACGCCAACGTGTTGCTCTCGCCGCGACGCAAGGAGCTCGTGCTGGTCTCGGGGATGATGGCTCTCAACGCCACCGACGGTGCACTGGTGCGACTCGAGGGCCGGCTCGCAAAGAGCCCATCGTTCTGGGTGAAGAGCGTCGACATCGTGCGTTCGTATCAGCGGATCGACGGCAAAGTGGTACCGGTGTCGCTTGAGACCAGAGCGCAGTTGCGCTTTCTTGGTGAGGCGACCCTCCGCATGACGTACGTCTATTCAGAAATCGACGGTCGTCGGCTCGTGGCGAGCCGCTAGGCCCCCCTCTTTACCACCCTTGGCAATCCTTCCCGATTCATCAGCGCGCCGACCTGGCTTTACGCGGTTCTGCCATTAGCCACTGAACTCTGGTCAGCGTGGTCAGGACAGAGCGTGACCAAGAGAGAGCACACGATGGGTAAATCAAGAAGTGGCCGAGGCCATGCTCCGCTTGCCGGCAATGTTGGCGACAGACTGACGCCCGATCGTCCCTCTGCCTTAGAGGAGAACGTTCAAGCGATCAAAGTGTGGGAGCGTGGGATCCTGCTCGCCCGTTCGAAAGCCGAGCAGGTTAGCGACTGGATTGCCTCGACCGCCGCGAGTGGGCCGGTCCTCGTCCTGCACGTCGTGTGGTTTGGCGTCTGGGTCGCCCTGAATCTTGGCGTGATGCGCAACGTTCGGCCGTTCGATCCGTTCCCGTTTCCGTTCCTGACCATGACCGTATCGCTCGAGGCTATCTTTCTGGCGCTGTTCGTTCTGGCCAGCCAGAACCGCCTGGCGCGCCAATCCGACAAAAGAAGCCATCTCGATCTGCAGATCGACCTGCTCGCGGAACGAGAAATGACGGCCATGCTTCAGTTGCTTCAGGACATTGCTCGACATCTCGGGGTCGAGACCACGGTGACGTCCCAGCAGTTAGAGGACCTCATGAAGAAGACTGATCTTCGTCGCTTGACGAACCGGATGGACGAGCTCGCCGAACCCACTGACGCCGCAGCGGACCGTTGACGTGCCATCACCATCCCGGTCTCGATCGCCCGGAGGGCGGTGGGCGATGCAGATCCGGCGTGCCGGGCGAAATGAGCGGACCGTGAGCGTGGAAATCGGCCGGGAGAACTGCTGTAACGAGGAAGAGGCGATTAGGTTCACGGGCCATCCGCCGGGCGGGAACGTTAGGCCGGCGGTTGTGCCATCTGCCAGCCTCCGTCGTCGTCCATGCGAACGAGATCAAGTGCGTCGTCGGCTGCGCTCCGATTCGACTCGTCGAGCGTGCGCGCACAAATGCCGCCTGTGATTACGATCCCCTCACTTCCCTGATTCCGGTGTCCTGATGGAGGGACGCGAGCGAGCGAGCCGGACGGCTGCAAGGAAGGAATCGCACCCGCCGTCCAAAGGGTCATCGCTGTGATGCCCAGCGCCACGACAACGAATACTGTGGTCGCCGGCATCAGCAGTAGCGTGGCGGCTGCCGGTGCGGTAAGAGCGATGGCTAAGACCGCAATCGCCGACAGTGGTATCGCCAGCCTACGATGGACCAGGAGTCCCATCTCATACCTCTCTGAGCACTTTGTTGACGACAGCAAAACTTGATCTACAGTGCAGTCGACGCGCGGTGCTCGGCAAGCCATTGTTCGCTCATCCAGCCGAGATTGGCGGAGTTCACGCCACCTGACCCCCGCATCCGCCGAATGCTGACGATCGCGATCAACGCGGTGACAAGGCCGACGATAAACAACATATGGCTTTTGGGCTCCTCGCCCAACAGCCATCCTGACACGCGGCAACGAAACTGTCTGTGCGCTTATGCACAAGGCCTCGTAGTGGCAATCGGCCGCCGGCTGTGCTGGCATCAGGTTGAACATCGCGTTGGCTTGGGGATGACGCTGATCTCGTGCTCACGCGCGGCGCTGGAATGCGAGACGAGGACGTCTCCCCGCTTCAGGTCTGACAACGACTGGGGTTTTGTCTCATTCGGCACAACCTCAGTTTGGGCCGTCCCGGCAGTTCGCGCTGTTCCGTTCAGGACATGACGGGGTGACTGAGCTCTGGTCCCGGGGGTGAAAGGACATGTGATCCACTCGGCGCTGACGCTCGTCACACATGAACTCCGTTCGCCGAATGCCGGAGCGCGCTCGAGACCACGTCGAGCTGGGCTTGGAGTTGCGCGATCCGAATGAACTGGACGCGCAACTCCCGTTCGGCATTGGCGAGCCGCTCGGTGACTGCACAGAGTGACTCCCTGTCGGATGCGCGTCGAACGGCGCCAGCAGTCGAGCATGGTGAACTGGAACTGAATACGTGTCGTGGCATGGCTACTTCTCCGATCTCCGGTGAGCGTATGCCAGAGGTGAGAATCTCGGCTGTGCTGAAAAGGACACTGACAACCCCGATACTCGGAGGGGACGCTGCTCTCAATCGGGAAGAATGTCGCGTTCGGTTCAGGACATCTTCCTGCGGCCTTCCCGAGTCGTCTGTCGGTAGGTGATGTGTGAACAACCGTGGTGAGAACGACCTAGCCCGTGCGCTTGCGAGAGACGGCACGATCGCGGAGGGCACGGGCAGGTCTACAGGACTGGTTGCTCCACGGCTACGGGCACGCGGACGGGCGGAGCACTGAAGATCCAGGCGGAAGGTTTGCCTGCCTGAAGGCATTCGTCCTCATGGTCAACCTCGTCGCGTCCTCCCTGAGATGATGAGATCGCTAAGCGGTTGACCGAGCTGAGGCGCTCGCAGTTTGCCTTGCGGCGGTGCTCGGGGGCGTGACCAGACCGAGAATATTGCCGTCCGGGTCCTTGAACCATGCGGTCTTCATGGACCCAGCGACGTGAAGATCGCCTTCCCGGGTTATGTTCGGCCGAGCGTGCCCTCGTAAAACTGTTTTGCGGTCTCGAGGTTCTTGACGGCAACGGTTGCGACTGCGTCCTTATCGCTGAGCATGTGGACCCTCCTCGGAGTAGATCTTGAGAGGATGATAAGCAAGGCAGGGTCCCGTCGTGCCGCAACGCTATGCACGAGCCAGCCCCCGGACTCAGCTGGCCGTCCGTGGCATCACGACTGCCGGAGCGCCACGAGCGGGTCGAGGCGCGTCGCCCGCCGCGCGGGCAGATAACACGCCACGAGCGCGATGGTGCCCAGCACCAAGGCGGCGCCGATGAAGCTGGCAAGGTCGCCTGCATGTACGCCGAACAGCATGCCGCCGAGAAGACGGCCGACCAGCAGCGCTGCTCCGATGCCGATAGTTATTCCAATGACGACGAGCGACATGCCTTGTCCTACGACCATTCGGAGGACGGTTGGCTGGCTCGCTCCGAGCGCCATACGTAACCCAATCTCTCGCTGTCGCTGATTGACGGCATACGACAGAATTCCGTACAACCCGATGCTCGCCAGGCCGAGCGCCAGAAGGCCAAATACGCTGAGAAGCAGCACGCCGACTCTCGCCTGGAAGAGGCTCCCGTCGATGACCTGCTGGCCGGTCCTGATGCCGCTCATCATCACTTGCGGGCCGACGTTCTGGATCTCGTGCCGTACGGCGCTCTCCATCTGGGCTGGATCTCCAGTACTGCGGACATAGAGTGTCATCGCCGGGAGCGGGTTCTGCTCCAACGGCACATATATGCATCGCTGCGGCGGTTCTCCAAACGACGAGTAGTTGCCGGTTCTGGCGACACCCACAATTTCTCGCATTTGCCGCTCGCCGGGTACCTGGATGCGTTTACCGATCGCGTCTTCTCCCGGCCAGTAGTCTTGTGCCAGCTTCCCGTTCACGATCGCGACCGGAAGAGATGTTGATTGGTCAGTCAGCTCGGCACGGGGTCGACTCGGTCTTCGCCCACGCCAGGCGGCTCGCCGAGGAACTCGACCCAGGCTCGCTTCATGCACGGGTAGTGCTTCGCCGCTTCCGCGAGCGACAAGAACGCTTGCACGTTCTTCTCGAAGCGGGCCCCGAGCGCCGCATCGGCGATGCCATCGTCGACGAACGCCTTGTGCGCCATCGCCAGCGAGAACATGTCGGGAAAGACTCGTGAGCCGAGGTGCTCGAGCGGGATGCGAAGAGACCATAGCCCGCGGTTGCCGCCCGCGAGCGAGGGCGACGCGGACATGAGGAGTCCGTGCTTGCCATCGAAGGGTTGCGGCCGGAAGCGCGACGTCCAGTCGATCAGGTTCTTGATCGTGCCCGGCATCGAGGCGTTGTACTCAGGCGACGAGATGATAAAGGCATCGCTGCCGATGAGTCGGTCGCGAAACGTCTTCGCCGCCGTGGGGATTCCCTGAGCGGTCGCGACGTCCCCGTTGTAATGAGGCACGTCGAAGTCGCGCATCGACGCGAGGTCGACGTTCGCGCCTGAACCTCGGGCCACGCGGGCCGCTAGCGCAGCGAGTTTCTGGTTGAGCGACTCCGCGCGAAGGGATGCTCCAAAGACGAGAACATTCAACGGTGGAGACGACGACTTCGAGCCGGTCATGGATTCTCTCCTGCTCATGCCTATGCAAATCTGCTCTCCAAAACGGCATCCTGACACCTTCCCCCGACCTGGGCAACGATTCGCCGAAGCGGCCCGACCGCAGAGCTTAGGCACATCCGAGATCCGGCGCTTTCGAGCCGTCATCCGATTATCTGAAGTCGTTGGCCGGTGGGTACAGCAGTCAAGAGATTGATGTCACGTACAGACTTGCCGTAGGTGATTCCGGTTCGGTGATTGAACCTCCCGGCCGGGCGGACGTCCTTCTGCAGCCTTTCGACAAAGACACGTTTGCCGGGTCGTCGGTCGGCGCGGTCAAATTCCTGCGCAACGCACGCGGAGCTGTCACGGGTTTCACCGTCAACAGAGACAACGCGCGCGGAGTGCGCTTCGATCGGCAAAGTTCGGCCAGATGACATTTCCGTGAGCGAACGTCGTTCCAGTTTTCGACAATTCGCCGACGGTTTGTTGAATCTGCATTGATGCGGACGTCCCAACGATCTTCGGCCGCTGAATCGCCGCGCCGGTTCAAGACGTCCGGCTCAAGATCGCCGTCAGTGATCGCGTCACAATAAGGGACGTTCGTAAACATCCAGAACAAATGCGGAGTCCCACGCGGCGCGTGGGCGCCGCTGCCGCTCCCGGTCCGGCCGCGGGCCGAGGTGCAGCGCCGACCCGGCTTCTATATGCTGTGTCGCGCAACCTGTCCTACACGTTCCGCGCGAGCCCGGTCTCGCGGCCGGGCGCTGGAACAAGGAAGACACCATGAATCGAATCCTTCGCGTTCTTCCGGCAACGGCGCTCGCAACGCTTGTGGCCGCTTCCGTCCAAGCCCAGATCAACAACAACCCTCCGGGAGGCAACGGCCCGACCGGCCGCGGCCGCGGGCCTGGGGTCGAGGCGAGCGTGGTCACCAATGTCCGCTCCCCC
>Ga0207701_10005720_pt1 | contig 12456 bp, 15 predicted proteins | sample KBSSwiSSwithPhiX_FD_184294 | JGI IMG/M metagenome (GOLD analysis project Ga0207701, IMG submission 184294) | Switchgrass rhizosphere bulk soil microbial communities from Kellogg Biological Station, Michigan, USA, with PhiX - S5 (SPAdes) (version 2) | ecosystem: Environmental > Terrestrial >...
ACTGCCGCAGCACCGGACCAAGCCGACGGCGGTTCAAGAACCATCACTGATGAACACCAGAACTATCATCATGGTGATCATCATGCTCATGGTGCTGTTCGCGGTGATGATTGAGGTGACAGTCCACCGCAGAAAGGTAAACGGTGCACGGGCGGCCAGTTAGATGACATCGCCTACGGACCATAACCAGGCAGGTTCCAGAATGAACCGCATGGGCCGCAGAACGGCTGACGCGGTGCTCGTTAATCTCTGTGCTGGCGATCGTCTGGCAGGTACTGGGATCGCTGTTGCTCGCCTGATTGCGTCACAACGTGTCAGGAGTGCGTACGGGCGAGGATTTATTCTCATTGCGAAGCTCCTGTTGAGCCAAGTGCCAAAATTCCTCTTCCCGATCTTCAGGACGACCGGCTTTCTCCCAAAGCTGATACGCTCGTGCCTCGGTTTCTTGTTTGCTAGGTTCGGGCATCATTTTTCTCCGAGTTGGAGCACGGCCCCACCGTCCGGGTTGGAGCCTTATCGGCAGGACCGTGCCAGACCAGCATGGAGACTGGCCTCCGGATTCAAGTCCACATGAAGGCCCCGGTTCCTTGCTGAGACTGCCCCACAAGACAGAGGCCCCGCGGGCCGTTACACCGCATGCGCTTCCGCTCCGTCACGCCGCCGCCTGCTGCTGTCGGGAAAATGTTGCAATCGCAGGAACCTCCGGCGCGGCAACGCGTCGAATCCTCACTTCCGGCCGATGCAGCAGCCCCTGGCCGGAAAAGCCTGGCCCTAGGTTGCGGCCCCAGGTCGGATGCTTTGGGCCATTGAAGGGCTCGCTGGATCGTGGAATGACCCTGCACTTCAGCCGCGTTGGTCCTACGACAGAGCAGCTAGAGATATGGAGCGCAAGTGAACTCGGCTTCTCGTTCGTAATCAGTAACGAGAACAGCAGTGGTCCCGGACTTCACGGGCGGCCAGGCTTTGTAGCCTCCTGGCGCCCCATCGACATCAATAGGCCTGCCATCAGGCTGGCCGGATCCCCGTTTAAGACGTTCGCCGAAGCGGAGCAGGCCTGTGAGGCCATGCTGGCGCATCTGACCAGATAGCTTCGGCTTGGCGAAGCAAGTCGTAAATGACCGCGACGTGGACCTTTGGAAATTGGATCGAAAGATTGAGACATTCAGGCACACGTCCGAGCGGCCAATACTGATGCATTCGGTCACTTCCGATGACGCTCGGTAATTTCAGCCTCGGCCTGAAGCCAGAACTCCAGGTCGCGGTCTGCTGGCCGTCCATTCTGTTCCCAGAGTTCGTGGGCGCGCGCTCTAATCTCTTCCCTGGTCCGCCGGGCGGCCAGACGTTGTCCAAGCCTCTGCCTGAGTTCCTCGGCCCAAGCCCTAAGCCGTTCATAGGTCGTCTGGTCCGTGATGCGCGAAGCGATGCGGCTGGCTTGCGCGATCTTGCGCTCTAGCTCGAGTGGATCCTCATTTTCATCCATCGGCCTCCTCCGCCAAAGACGACGGCCTGGGGAGCGAATGGTTTCAGCGGATGATGCGGTTGGAAAATGGATTGTCTCTAATACCGGCGGCGGCGCTTCGAACGCGAGGATCGGCCGAGAATAAAATGGACGGGGTGCGAGCCGCCGCCGACGTCAGCAGCTCGTTTTCTTCACAACGCGAGCACCCGGGGCGCAATTGCACTGCCTGCCAGTTGCCGACTTCCTGACGGGCTACGCTATCGATCGTCGTTCCGACGCGGTTAAAGAAGACGATCGGACGCTTTATGTCCAGCAAGATCGCCTTGTCTTCCTCGCTGGGCTACTCGCCGGCCTCAAAGTCGAAATCTTCGCGCCTCGTCGCCGGCATTGCCGCCACAGTGGTAGCTGTCCGGGTCGTTAGCATTCAAACCGATCCCTGTTGATTGGGATCGATCCTGGCAGGACGGCTATAACCCTACAAAGTACGTGTTGGCTGCTGAGCAATCCTACCGTCGCCGTGCGACTGCGATGCCGAGCAAGAAGGCTGCCAAGAGCGACCCCAGTGGCGCTTCTCGCGCAATATTGCTGAGAATACTAAGCGGCATGCCGGGCTTTCGGCCAGTCTCGATTGCATCGCTGACCCGGTCGGCGGCGCCTTTTACTGCGTCTGACACCTCTTCGATCGTCGATTTAGGCGCCGGCGTCGGATCAAGGCCTTCGTATACGTAGGGCTGAGGCGGTATATCGTTCGTCATGACAATTCTCCGGTCCATGGCGGGCAATGACTCAAGTCGGAGATTGTTCCACAGGTCCCATCAGCTCGGGAGTGTCTCGAAGCTCCGGAGTGTCCCGAGTGCTGTCGTCGACTGCATGCCAACGAAGCACAACAAGTGTTCGTCTCAAAAGTGATCGACGTCGCCGACCCTGCGCAGCCTTTGGTCGAGCGACAGCAACCGCAAAAGCTACCCCCTGACGTGGATGCCGTGAAGCAGCGCTTACTCGATCGAGTAAATGCACTGCTCGGTAATCCCAATGAACTGGGGGTCGGACGCCCTGCGCGATCGAGGAGGAACCACGGCCCTCGTGAAAGGTTGTTCAGCAATCTTGGAAATGGTTGCTGTCATGAACCGCTCCGGCCAACAATCCACCAACTTGCTTCTCACCTTGGCCAGATCATATAGCCGGGACCTGAAGCACTGGCTTGGAGTCCTTACGACACGCTACGCCGCAGGAGCCGGGCTGCTGGCCTCGGGTGTCGTGTTTCTCATCATCGCAGCGGGAATCGCGACCTCCGCAGCTTTCCATGCCTTGGAAGTTCACTACGGCACTTATGTCGCTTACGGCATCGTGGGCGGGATGTTCCTGCTCTTGGGAGTATCCGGGTTGGTTGCCGGACGGGCGATGCTTTCTCGTCCCACGACTCCCTTGCCTACGCCAAAGCGACAGTTTCAGGTGCTCAAGCAATCGATTACGGCGCCTGCAGTTGCCGCGTTGGTTGCGCAAGGAGGACAACGAGCCGGTCGAATCGATCCTGTGTCGCGGGGGCTCGCGATCGGCGCCGCGGCAGTACTGCTGGGCTGGATTGCAGCCAACAAGCTCCAGCGCGAGCCCAATTCCAGGCGGGGGTGAATGTAATATGCGTGGTTCCCGCTGGCCGAACGACCTTGCACTCGTTGCGGCAACGGCCATGGCCACCGTCGCGATTTTTCGTCAACTGACCGGTAGAGGGCAAGACGAAACCAATGTGCGACGCGGACCTGCAGACGACGCGGGCCCGATGCCGGACCTTGATCATGGCCGACTGGCTCGCGCGCCGTGGGAAATACCCTTGTCAGGGTGGAAGGACATCCTTTATCGAACCTATCAGCAAATCAACGACGACCGTCTTCTAGCAACGGCTGCTGGCGTGGTGTTCTACGGTCTGTTGGCGATCTTTCCCGCCATCACGGCACTCGTATCGAGCTACGGTCTCTTTGCAGATCCGTCTACGATCGCAGACAACCTCCGAAGCCTGGCGCTCATGTTGCCAGAAGGCTCGTTTAGCATTGTTCAAGACCAGGTTGGGCGCGTGTTGGCGAGGGGCAACGTCACCTTAGGTTGGACCTTTATCATTGGCTTATCGATAGCGCTCTGGAGTGCCAATGCCGGCATGAAAGCGATCCTGGATGCGCTGAACGTCGTTTACGACGAGGACGAAAAGCGCTCCTTCATCAAGCTAAACCTGATTTCGCTTTCGTTCACCGTCGCCGCGCTGGCTGGGATTCTGATCATGGTGAGCGCTGTCGTTGCGGTCCCGTTGCTGTTGCAAAACCTGGGACTTGGCGCGCGTGCCGAACTGATCGTTTCAGTGGGAAGATGGCCAATCCTCGCGCTACTTCTTTTGTTCGCGCTGGCGACGCTCTATCGATACGGCCCAAGCCGTGCGACGGCGCGATGGCAGTGGCTGAGTGTGGGCACCATTCTGGCCGTTCTGCTGTGGGTCGCTGGTTCCACCATACTGTCTTGGTATCTTTCAAATTTTGAAGATTATAACGCTACTTACGGATCTCTCGGAGCCGCTATCGGCCTTATGACTTGGATGTGGATGTCCGCAATTATCGTACTTTGCGGAGCGGAGCTTAATTCGGAGATCGAGCATCAGACCGCTATCGACAGCACCGAAGGCACGCAAAAGCCGCTGGGGACGCGAGGCGCGACCATGGCTGATACTGTTGGCAAACGACAATAGCCATGCGTTCGTATGCCGCCGATGCATGGAGGAGGCCCGCCAGCGCGACCGGCGGGCCTATTGGCTGACTACAACGATCAACCTACCCTGAGGTTTTCGGCGGATTCTTTCCCGCGGTTGGCCACGACTTCGTAGCTCACCTTCGCGCCTTCATTCAGATTGCTCAGACCCGCCCTCTCGACGGCCGAGATATGGACGAACACGTCTTTGCCACCAGTATCGGGTTGAATAAATCCATAGCCCTTTGTCGCGTTGAACCACTTCACTGTACCTATCGCCACGTGGATTCTCCCCATAGATTCGAGAACACGAAAGGATGGTGACAGAAATCCGGCGAAAGAAAGGGCCGCCAGGTGAAACCCCGCATAAAAAAGCCGCCGCCGGGTTGAGATCTCGGCGACGGCTTCTGCGCATTGCTCGTGCGGTGGTGTCTCACCGCAGGCCGGCTAACGCGCTTCCTCAAAAAAGCGGCCCCAGCCGGGGGGACAAGCTGGGGCCGTCGTTCTAATGCGCCAATTCTGGGCGACTGGCGCCCGCATCAACCCGCCTGGCGACCTTCCGTTCCTGTGCGCGCGCGTTGGCCAGGGCCCAGCCGGCCAACCGTCTGTTCGCGCTCCTCGCGCCGGAAACGCGGTGTAGCGATAATCACATCAAGCAAATTCGAGCGATAGCAGCGGTGGCGGCCATCCAGAACGCGCCCGGCTTACCTGTGAAACCTGGCCTGACGCGTTAGCACTGGTACGTCGTGCTCCAGCCCTTGACGCACGGCGACCTTCTCGACAACGAGGCCATAAACCGCCTACATCCCAAACAACGTATCGAACAGATCCAACGAGAACGGTCGCGGGGACACCTTCGGCTTGTCCGGTTCCCTCTCCACCCTCGCCGCCTCCAAATACGCCGCATCAAGCGCGCAGCATGGTCACTTCGAACGGCCGACCGGCTCGCGCCGCGGCCGAGACCAGGCTTCGGTCGCGACCGTGATCAGGAGCATGACCTGAACAAGACATCGACAAAACCGCGATAGTCCGGCCCCTGAACCGCATTCCATCCATGCTGAGCGATAGCTCGGTCAGAAATCTCCCCCGTCGCGCGCGAACATCAGAACACTGTTTGCCGGCAGTGTGATTTCCGCAGAGGTCGGCAGACCATCCCATCCCGGTCCGTCAGCCGTGATGCCGCCGGGATTGCCCTGCGCGTTCGGATTGAACCACTGATCGTAAATGTCGCTGTTGAACACCTCGTTCCAGTGGCCACCGCCAGGAAAGCCGAGGCGATAGCCGTGATTGTAAAACGTGCTCTCGTTCAGGCTCGCGACCACGACCACGTCGCGGCCAACCCCCGGCAACCAGCGATGAATAGCGATGACACGGGTGTCGTTGTTCACGTGGAACACATTGATGCCTTCGCCGCGCAGCGCCGGATGCTTTCGCCGGAGCCACATGAGGGCGCGCGTGAAGCGATGCTGATCCGACATGTGCCTGTCTTTGCCTGCGAGACCGTCCCACCAGATCAACAATTCCGGCCGCCCCGGCCAGTCCGTCCAGTATTTGTCCTCCAGAAATTCCTGCCCCATGAAGATCATCGGGACCCCCGGCGCCGTCAGGAGAAGACCCGTGGCGACCTTGGCCCGACTGCGCGCGTACCAGGAACGTGCGTTGCTGGGATCAGCAAGCGCGGCGATGCGGGGCTGACGGTTCTCGGCCGGTGTGATTGAAGTCGAGCAGGTCGTGGTTCTCGATGCACTGGAAGACAGTCCAGCGCGAGGAGTCTTTGTAAGTCATGTAGAGGGTATCACGCAGCTTGTCGAAATTGACTAGGGCGTTGCGGCCGCCAGTGGTTTGAGCGATCAGGTCGCGCAAGGTATCTCGCAGCGCGTCACTGTAGCCCATATCGAAGCCCATTCCGTACGGCGGGACGGCAACGCCTTTCCAACGGTTCCCGGGGTCGTTGTCCCAGTATTCGGCGATCTGCACGGCTTCCGGCTTGACGTAACGCAGCGTGTTCGTGAGGTCCTGGGCGAACTGCCAGCCGCCGCTTTCCGCGATCACCGTGACCTGATCGTAACGAAGCCCGTCGACGTGATACTCCTGCAGCAACGACTTGCCATTGTCGATCACGAATTGCCGCACCTCCTGTCTTGAATACGCGAAGACGCGTCCGCCCGCGTGATCCTTGTCCGTGAAGTAAAGGCTGTTGTTGTCCGTCGTGTAAGGCTGTCGATCGAAGAATTTGATGCTCTGATCGTCGAAGCCGCCGCCCGCGTGGTTGTAAACCACGTCCGCGATCACGGCTATTCCATGTAGATGGCAGAGATCGATGAACGCCTTGAACTGATTGATCTGCCCGGTGAGTTGGGCCGCAGTGAGTGAGGCGAATCCCTTTGCCGCCAGCAATCGATTCACGCGTACCACATACGGGGCGAGTTCCGCGGCAGGCACCGCGTAATCCATTTCAGGCGAAAACAGGTCCGTGCCGTTGTAGCCGAGGCTGTTCTCGCCCTGATATTCCTGAAACGGCAGCGGCATCACGGCATTCACGCCGAGATCCGCGAAATATTCGATGCGGTCCACCACATCGAGAATTTTGCAGATGCGATGACGCCGGATATCGGTGCCCGCGGAATCCTGCGCAAAGAACACACCAATATGAAACTGGTAGATGATCAGGTCGCTGAAAGCCGGCGGACGGAACCCGGCGTCGTGCCAAGGGTACGTGCCCGGGTCGCGCACGATGCAGTTGCAATCGGGATACCCGTTGAACTCTAGCTCCCGCGCATACGGATCACGCTTGAAGCCCTCGCTCCCCGTTCCGACGACGTAAAAGCGATAAAGATCCCCGTCCTTAAGACCGGGTACGAAGCCGGCCCAGAAATCTTCAGCGTCCTTCACGAGTAGATCGCCGGAATTTTTGGGGAATGCAGCGGGCACGGTTCCGGTCGGTTGTTTCAAGGCGATGTACACCTCCAGAGCTTTTGGCGCCCAAGTGCGAAAGGTAACTCCACCCGGCGCGACAGTCGCTCCTAGCGGTGTGCTCGACGTGATGTTTGATTGTGATGCGGGCATCGGCATTGCTTGTTCAGAGTTTCGGGGAAGACCAGTCGTTGCCCTCGACCCCATCAGGGACTAATGGTTGGGGGCCGGGTCAGATCCCCTTATTCTTTTCCAGGCGTCCGGATCTGAAATCGATGGAAGCGCCTTCTTTGTCCGATTCTTTGGAGAACGCAGCCAGATTGGGATCATCGAATGGCGATTGCAGACTGCGTGTGACGTACTTCACAAGCTCGTAGAAGAATCCGCCTGCATGGCGGGCGTGCATTAGACTCGTCCGCTCTGGGTCTCGTGGTTCTGGATATGCATTGAGGACAATGACGGTACCTTTTCGGTCGTGGTGAAGACGGCCAAAAGACGCGCTAGCTAAGCTTGCTGAACTGGCCGAGTCAGACCACACGCTTTTATGAGAATTTGGTCGGCGGTCACTGCTTCGGATGAGCTGCTGCCTTTGGCTATTTGGCGCTCCGCCGTTCGCGCAGCAGGTTATCATATTGAGCCGGGTCGTGGCGTTCCAGTCGATCGAGTGCGTCATTCGCCGCCTCGACGGCGGAAAAGCCAACTTGCTCTTTGATTACGGCGATGTCCTTTGCGGCCTTTTCCAAACGCCCCAACGTTTCCTCGGGCACTGGCTGCATCTTGGCCAACGCGATCGCGATCTCCGTAAGCCAACCAAGCTGCTTTCCATAGCTCGCGACCTCCGTCACTACCCGGTCCTCTACTGCTGGATCGCCGGCATAGTTGACCGTCAGCGATGGCGAGAACCACGGCGCTGTAATGCGCTGAGCTACGTCGCCGGACCACGGCGCCCGAAAGTTCCACCACGGATCAAAGCCCGAAGTTTTCGTCGTCATAGAATTTCCTCCAAACTAGGTTGCACGGCCCCGATCGACTGCCCTTTCCGACCCTAAATGACAGCCTCCACCGAGATCGTGCCCAAGGGACGATTTCGCAAAAGCTTGCGATGGCCGGGCATTTCGAGGTCGTTGCAAATAGGTTCGCCCGCCATGATGGCAGACGAGCGACCGGAAAGCGCCAGCGATAATTCAACATCAAAGCACTCGCCCAGCAGGCGCGGCGGCCAGCACGTTGCCGCTATTAGCTGTCGCTAGCGTCGCTAGTTATGCTCACAAGCTATTGAGATTATTGACTGGCGCTCCCGAGGGAAGTGCCCATTTCAAGGAAAGACAAACACTTAGACAAGGGTTTGGGAAAAGCATCCGGCATTGAAGTACAAAGCGTTTCAGCAGCGTCGCCCAAACTTCCGGTCGTTGTTGCGCAATGGGACCGCAATGCACGCCAGGTCGTGCGGGTCACGGTCGATCACTACAAAGGCTGCGACACCATTGACCTGCGCGGCTGGTATCACGATCCAAAAGGCGGCTTCAAACCAACACCGTCTGGCCTCACGCTGGCGATATGGCACCTGCCGGCGCTGATCGACGCGCTGACGAAGGCGCTAGACGTGGCCAACGAGCTTGGCCTGCAGACTGAAAGGGGCGAGCCATGAGCGCCCTGGCCAGCCTGTCAGCCACCGCGACGGCGCTGTACGACGGCATCAATGCCGCGGCCTCGCCCGACCAGCTCGACAACCTCGCCCGCGCCATCTGGCACAGCTACGGCAAGGGCGACGTCGCCGACGACGAAACCACGTTTCTGACCGAGGCGATCAGCAAGCGGCGCGCGCCCGATCGGCAGTATCTGGGCGCCAAGCCGCTCGGACGGCTCAACGCGCGCATTGGCAGCCGCTTCACACCGCGGCAGCGGCCACGCTCGCCCGATCGCCAGGCGTCACGCGAGCGGCGGCGCCGGCTCGGCGGATCCAGCGCCCTGCCCGACACGCTGCGACACCACTACACCGAAGGCCAGCGCGCGGTGCTCTGCATCGTTGCCGGCGAGATCAAGCATCATGGAACCTGCGACCTACTGATCGACGAGATCGGGGCATTGGCTGGCGTCTGCCGGACCACGGTGCAGACCACGCTGCACGAAGCGCGGCGGCTCGGTCACATCGAGATCACCGAGCGGCCGGTGCCTGGCCGGAAGAACCTGACCAACATCGTCAAGATCATTTTCCGCGAGTGGAAAACGTGGATCGAGCGCGGGCCAATGGCTCACCGGCCGATAGGGTCCAAAACTTTGCACAACACTGCCAATTTGGTGAGCCCCACGAAGAGCACAGAAAGAAAACAAGAGGCTTGGCAGGGAAAAAGGGAAACCGGACCACCGCAACCACCGCTGATGCGGACAGGCTGACCATGCAAATAGGCAAACTCGACAGGCGGATCACCGTCCAACGCGAAATGGTTGTCGGCGACGACGGCTACGGCAACGAAATTATCGACTGGGGCAACCTCGCGACCGTCTGGGCCAGGGTGATCCAGCAGACCGGCCGTGAGTTCTTTGCGCTTTCCGCGATCCAGGCTGAAACCCGTGTGGTGTTTCACCTGCGCTTTATCGAGGGCATGACCACGGAAGATCGCGTCGACTACGACGGACAGCTGCACGACATCCATGAGGTGCGGGAACTGGGGCGGCGCGCAGGGCTGGAACTGCACACCATCGCCCGCCGAGGCGACGTTGCGACCGGCTGACCCATACTACCAGACCAAGGCATGGAAGCGCCTGCGTCGCGCCGTGCTGCGGCGTGACCTGTACACCTGTGTCGTGCCTGGCTGTGGCCAGCCTGCTTTCGCTGTCGATCACATCAAGGCCAGGCGCCAAGGTGGGCCTGATACGTTCGATAACCTGCGATCGCTGTGCAAGGCCCATGACCACGAAGTCAAAGAGGACAAGCACGGCAGACGCGGCCATGCCGGCGAGCTGCGCGTCAAAGGCTTCTATCCTGACGGCTCGCCCGCGATCCCTGTCATGCGTGGTACAAGGGCCACGGGGGTTCGAACATATAGGGCCAGAACGCCGAAAGCGGCCGCTCACCTTCGCTACCACTTACCTTGGCTGGAAAAAATGGGACTGCGCGGCATAAACGCCAAGCCTGTCGTAAGGGGTGAAACAACAGCCCCGAAACGCGGCCGTCGTCGCCTGCCCTGGGAAAAGCCCGGCCTCAACCGTGCCGATCGAGTCATAGCGTTCATTGAAAGCCTCACCATCACGTCCGGCATCTTTGCCGGCCAGCCTTTCCGGCTGCGGCCGTGGCAGCGCGACATTATCGAAAGGCTCTATGCGGTCGACGCCAACGGGCGCCGCATCAAGCGCCAGGCGCTTTTGACGGTGCCGCGGAAGAACGGGAAAACCCAGCTCGCCGCGGCGCTGGCGCTTTGTCACCTGGTCGGACCTGGAAGCGAGCCGCGCGGCCAGGTCTATAGTGCCGCGGCCGATCGCCAACAGGCGGCGCTGATCCTGCGCGAACTGATCGCCTTTGTGCGGGCTGACAAGGCGTTGAGCGACCGGATCATCATCCGCGAGCACTCTAAGACGCTTGAAGACGTCGTGACCGGCTCGACCTACGAGGCATTGTCGTCAGATGCGCGAAAAGCGCATGGCTTGAACGTCTCGTTTGCGGTGCTCGACGAGCTCGCCCAATGGCCACACCGCGACCTGTACGACGCATTGACCAGCGGCGGCGCCGCGCGGCTCGAACCGCTGTTCCTGACCATCTCGACGCAAAGCGCCGACAAGGATCACGTCATGAGCGAGCTGGTCGCCTATGGCCGGCGCGTGCTCGACGGCACCGTCAGCGACGAGACGTTTCTGCCCGTGATCTACGCAGCGGATGACGACGCCGACCCCTGGGCGGAAGCAACCTGGTTCGCCTGCAACCCGGCGCTCGACGACTTTCGCAGCCTCGCGGAAATGCGCGCCGCTGCCGACCAGGCGAAAGCATTGCCGGCTCGCGAGCCGTCGTTTCGGCTGTTGTATTTGAACCAACCCGTCGAGACGTCGGCACGGTTTCTCAATGCGCGTGACTGGCGTGACTGCGAAGCGGCAAATGGTGAACGTGTTCAACATTTGGTTGGCCAACGCTGCGTGCTCGGCCTCGATCTTTCGTCGACCACCGACCTGACGGCGCTGTGTGCGTTCTTTCCGCAGACGCATGACCTGCTGGCCTGGTTCTGGATGCCGGCCGAGAACCTCGAACACGCCGAGCGCCGCGATCATGCGCCCTATCGGCTATGGCAACGGCAAGGGCTGATCGAGACGACGCCAGGACGCGCGATCGACAAGACATTTGTCGTACATCGCATCGGCGAATTGATGCAGGACTACGAGGTGCAGTTCTGCGCGGCCGATCGCTGGCGGCTTGACGAGATCGAGCGTCTGCTAGACGACGCCGGCGTAAAACTGGAAATGCAGGAATTTGGCCAGGGCTGGAAAAGCATGGCGCCGGCGATCGACGTGTTCGAGACGATGGTGCTGCAGCGGCAGCTACGTCACACCGGCCATCCGGTCATGGCAATGTGTGTGGCCAATGCGGCGACCGTGAGCGATCCGACAGGCGGTCGCAAGCTGGTCAAAGATCGACAGACCGGCCGCATCGACGGGTTGGTCGCTGCCGTCATGGCGGTCGGCGCCGCGGCGAAAGTGCCGGCGAAGAAGCCGAGCATTTATGCCAGCCGCGGCCTGGTCGCCGTCAGGGTGGCGTAAGGTTATCGGCACATCCGCCATTGCTGTGCGTGGCCGGGGAATAGTCCGTCGTCGAACGTCGGGACGCTCTAAAATCTTTTGCGCGTCGCGTGCGTCGACGCGGCCACCACGGGGCAGGATGTAAAATTCGTCGCCGTCCCGGCTGTGCATCAGCATCAACCTGGTGTCGGTTCGATGCAGCAATTCGAGGGCTTGCCGAAATCGCAGTGCTTGGCTTTTTGCTTTCATCGTTTCCTCCTCTCGTTTTTCATTGTCGTTGGTCGGCGTGAATTATTGCGCCCTGTCGGGCGGCGTTGCGTGGCCGGCGGGCCGCAACGGTGCAACATCCTCGCGATGCAGCTCGGAAAACCTGCCCTGCGCCTCATCAATGGCCTTCAGCACGATCGTGCCTTTGCGCAGCCTGACCTCGACGGCGACGTCACAACGTCCGTCGAGCATGGCGTCGAAAATCTCGCGTTGCTGCTGGTTGAGCCTGGGCAGCACGGCGCTGACCCATGCCGCTACCGCTTCAGTGAGAGTGTCGGTATGCTCGGCAAAAAACATCGTTTGCAGGTCGGCGGCGGTGCGAAGTCGGGGCTTCATGGCGATGTATCCTTCTGGTTGAGTGAACGCAG
>Ga0207701_10005723_pt1 | contig 12453 bp, 11 predicted proteins | sample KBSSwiSSwithPhiX_FD_184294 | JGI IMG/M metagenome (GOLD analysis project Ga0207701, IMG submission 184294) | Switchgrass rhizosphere bulk soil microbial communities from Kellogg Biological Station, Michigan, USA, with PhiX - S5 (SPAdes) (version 2) | ecosystem: Environmental > Terrestrial >...
CGTGATCGGAATCGCGTTCGGAATTTTCACCGCGCTGATGATGAGCCGGCTCGTGGCGAAACCCATCGATCAACTGCGCAGCGCAGCCGACGCGGTTTCGCGTGGAAACCTCAGCGTCGATCTCTCTCGCGCGGGCGCCCGTCGTGCGGATGAGTTTGGCAGGTTGCTATGTGAATTCGATCAAATGGTTCGTGAGCTCAGGGACAAAGAGAAATTGCGTCAAACTTTCGGCCTGCACGTAGGCAGACGCGCAGCAGAACGAATCCTCGCGCGCGACCCGGGATTGAGCGGCGTCGAAGAAGAAATCACCATCATGTTCGTCGACATGCGTTCGTGGACGGCCCGCGCGAGCGCGTCGCCGCCTGCCGAAATTGTTGAAATCATGAATGACTTTTTCCGTGTTAGCGTGCGCGCGGTTGAAGAGGAACATCGCGGGATGGTCAACAAATATTTGGGCGACGGTTTCATGGCCATCTTCGGCGCTGGTAACTCCGGTTCGAATCATGCTGGCGATGCTGTGTCGTCCGGGTGCGAAATTTTGCGCGGGGTTAGCCAGTTAAACGAGGAACTTGCAGCGAAAGGCCGCGCGCCAATTCAAATTGGAATTGGCATTCATTCAGGCCCGGCGATTGTGGGCAGCGTCGGTTCTCCGCAAAGGCTCGAGTTCACCGCGATGGGCAACACAGTGAACATCGCCTCACGCATCCAAGGCCTGACGAAGACGGTCGGCAGACCCTTGCTCGTTACCAAAGCCGTGCGCGATCGAGCGGGTGATTCGTTCGCGTTCGAGGAGCTGCCGCCGCAAGAAGTCCGCGGGATCGAGGGGAGAGTAGTGATTTTCGGAGTAACGCTGCCTGCGGCAGTAAATCCCAATGAGTCTTGACCACGGATGACACGGATCATCACGGATGAAAGCATTGTTGTTCAGATATCCGTGCTATCTGCGTCATCCGTGGTCTCATAACTTTTTGGAATTTCTAATTTGAGATTTGCTTGGGAATTGGGAATTGGGAATTGGGATTTGGAGCTTGAGATGTGATAACCAGTTATGGCCCCGCTTTCCGGCATTGTTAGATATACGGACCGCTTCTTGCGCATCCGCGACGTGGGCGATTGGGACAACGCGCTAAACGGTCTCCAGATTGAAAATTCAGGTCGCGTTACGCGTATCGGGGCGGCAGTGGACGTTTCGACGCGCGTTTTAACCGAGGCTGGCAAGAGAAACGTCGATTTCCTGATCGTGCATCACGGGCTGTTCTGGCCGGGCTTGCAGCCGGTGACACGCTCGCTGCACCGGCACCTTCAGCTCGCCTTTGAAACTGACATGGCCCTTTACAGCGCGCATCTCCCTCTCGATATCCATCCGAAAGTCGGCAACAACGCACAGCTCGTTGCCGCGCTTTTTGGAGTGCGGCGATCCCGCGAGGGCCGGACCGCTTTCAAAAGTTCACCACCGCGAATCCGTCCTGTGGCGGACGCGGACATGTCCGCGCACTCCAAATCGGCCGAGCTGTTCCTGGAAGAAAAAGGCCAGCCAGTCGGCTTGAAAATCCGTGCGTCGGTGTTGCGCAGCGAACTCGTTCGCAAATTACAAAAGGCGCTAAACGCTCCGGTAAAAGTTTTCGGTTTCGGTCCGAAACAGACGCGCAACATTGGCATTGTTACCGGCGCCGCGGGCTCAGAAATTTATCGGGTCGCAGAGGAAAACATCGACACGTTTATCACTGGTGAAGCTCCGCATTGGGCTGCCGTTGCCGCCGAGGAGCTCGGCATGAACCTTCTACTGGGTGGACATTACGCGACGGAAGTCTTCGGCGTGAAAGCGCTCGCTGCGCATCTGTCGAAACGATTCCGTCTGCCCTGGGAATTTATCGATTGTCCAACGGGGTTGTGAGCCGCTCCAATGCTATAGCGTGCGCTGCCTGCCAAACCGTAGCCTTGTGCGTAGGTCTGGTCCCCAGCGCAGACCAATCCGCCGCCAAAAAATCCGCTGAGACAGCGGACACTACAACCACCGTCACTTTGCTACGACGCCGCTGTTGCCTGTCAGTATTCGCGCTAGTTCTTATCGCGATCGCGCCGGTCACGAATTTCGCTGCAGCCAAGCATCGCTCCGTCTCGCCGCAGTTAGCCGGCTACAAAGCCGCGCGAGTTCATTACGGCCCGCTGAACAAGATGATCATGCCGGCCCAAATCAATGGCCAGCCCGCGAATTTGCTGGTCGACACCGGCTCAAACGAAATCATTCTGGATACAGACGCGGCCGCAAGATTCGGCGTAGGGCCACCACCACGACGTCTTCGGTACATCGGGTTCACGGAAATTAATGGCCAAATGTTGCCTGTTGCTTTTATGCAAAGCCTTACTGCCGGAACCATGAATTTTGGCAGCAGCCCGGTCGTGCTGCGGAATTCGTCTCGTTCGGGCACCGGAAAAGGTCACGTCGATGGCGTTCTTGGGTTGGAAATGTTGTTCCGCTACAAAGCCGTGATCAATTCCCGAACGCGACTTGTTTTCTTCACAGTCGATCCGTCGCGTCGCATGAATCTCAGCGCTGCGGCTTCATCGGAAAAATTCACAAGGGTCCCTCTGCATCGCGAAGCCAGCGGCGCGTTGACGGTGCCATGCTCGATTCACGGGCAATCGGGCCGATTGCTCGTCGATACGGGCGCATTTGTTACAACTTTTCCCGACAACTTTCTTAAATCGCTCGGAATCTCCTCTGAACCAACGCGAGTATCGGCGTATTTCGCTACTGGAACGACACGGCAGGTCAGCGCTGCGCAAATCAACGACCTGAAGATCGGCGATTTCAAGGTGGCGCCGTCAAAATTCGGCGTCGCTGCGTTACCTCATTTCGCCTTGCGGCAAGGCGGCACGAGAATTAATGGCATTTTGGGGATGGACACGCTGTACAAATGCCGAGCGATCATTGATCTCGATGGCATGAATCTCTTTCTGAAATAAGCGAGGGATCGCGTCGCGGCAACCAGGGGAATTCAATGTTAGCTCACATATGTGAGCTAACATTGAAAAGCACAGCAGCGCGCTACCGCGATGCCGGAGGCGGACAGGATGCCCGTGTTTCCGGTTCATCACGCCGCGCATCAAATTCCAGCACTGTTGGTCTAAAAATGCGCCAGCCCGGCCCTAGAATGAATCCGCCCCCTGTAACCATTAACGGTATTAAGTACTTATTTTTCGGTACACCGCGCTCTTGTAAGTACTTATGATTTAGGGGTAACCGCGGTGAACGGTCGTTCATAACCAACGTTTTCCGGGACTTGGCATGAATACTGATAACAGCAGTGGCATTGTTCCCCCCAGAACGCCCTTCATGCGTTCACTGCAAGCCCCTAATCCAACATTCGAAAAGCCCACAAAGGCTGGCACTAGCGTTCCCGGACAGTCCGTCGCAATCCGGATCCTGGTCTTGGAAGAACATCCGTTGCTTCGTCACGGGATCACCGATTTTCTGAATGCTCAGACGGACCTGCTGGTATGCGGTGAGGCCGGCAACATTCGCGATGCGCGTAATGAGATCGCGAAATCCAAGCCTCAGTTGCTGCTCACAGCTTTGCGCCTCGGCACCGGCGACAGTCTGGAATTTGTTAAGGCGCTCAGGGCTGAGAAACCCGGTTTGCTGATTCTTGTCTACTCTGCCTTTGAGGAAGCAATCTTCGCAGAGCGCGCCCTGCGCGCAGGCGCCGACGGTTACGTGATGAAAACAGCGCCAAAAGAAGAACTGCTCGCTGCGATTCGCGAAATTCTCAGCGGCAACATTTACGTCAGCCGCGACGTGGCCATGCGCGCATTCAAAAAATCGTTGGAATCGCGACCAGAACATCGGTCGGCGCCGTCTGCCATCGGCATTGAAAAGCTGTCCGATCGCGAGATGCACATCTTTCATTTGTTAGGCTCGGGGCTCGGCAACACACAAATCGCTCATTCACTTCATCTCAGTGTAAAAACCATTGAGAGCCATCGCGAAAATATTAAGCGCAAGCTCGACATGAGTTGCAGCCGCGATCTTGTCGCCTGCGCCAGGAAATACGTTGAAGGTGCTTTTTTGCCGTCGGCAAAAGGCTCGCTCGCCATCAGGGGCAAAAAGAAAGTCGTCCGCTTCCCCGCCGCGTGAGGGGAAGCCTGCCGAGCCGAAGCGGTGCGAGTGCAGTTGTTCGGAGTTCCGCCTTGAGGCGGGAAAATGAAATGACACGGCGAAACGGCGAGGTGGACGCGACGCCATCGTCGCGCCTGCTCCAACGTTTCAACCCTTCAACGCGCTTCGAATTTTCCCTGGAGCTTGGGCGTTGGGCGCTGAGGTGTTGAGCGTTGGACGTTGACATTTTCCGAGCGACGCAAGGAACCCGCTTCAATGCTATAACGCTTTAACGCTTCAACGTTGCGACCACGCTGCCCCTAAGGAGTCCCTCCCTGACGAAAATCCTAAAGTGTTCACCGCTGTTCACACGATCCCCTAGGGGGATTGTAACTTGAAGATCAGGGAGTGTCCCCTACCTAAAGTCGCATATTTTCGCGAACTTCGCCGCGCCGTTGCCGGAGTAGAAGGTAGCAACGGCCATGCCCATGAGACTTGCGCCCACGACGATTAACGCTCCTTTGTCTAAACCATCTCTTTTCGACTTTCTCCCGAGGACACTAACGGGCACGCCGCAGGCGTTTCACAGAATGGAGCGACTAGGGTCGTTAGGTCACCCCGGCGCTGCAGCATAACAATTCTCCCAACCCAACCCCCTGTCCCCCCAGAACACACCCTTTACCGTCCAAACTAAGAATTCCCTTTAATTCCTGTTTTCCCAGACCCCCAGCATCTCCTCCAAAGAAAGCTTCCTCAAAATACAAACAACCACGAAAGCAAAAAAAACCGTCAGACAGTTTCTCGTCTTTCTCGGAGCCGGACGTTTCGATCTGAGGTAGCGCCAGGCACGGTTTTGCCCCGGGAGAAACCAGCGCCGGGAGGAGAAATCCTCCCGGCGTTTTTGGCTTTCTTTCCAAAGATTCCCTCGATCCCATTTACACAGATTGGACCAAGAATTCTGGTTTGCCTCTCCTGAAAAAATCTGCGCTAATCTGCGGATTAACTATCTTCGTGACTTCCGTTGGCTCGGGTCGGAAAGACAGCGTCTGACGGGCTCGAAAGGAAGTGCACTTAGGACGTCGCACGCCACAACAGATGCCAATCCATCTGCCCAGCCATTCGCGAGAACGGCTGAATATTTATGCGACTGCGCTGCGGATTATTCGTGTTGTTTTACGAAATTCCCATTTGGGTCCACCTCAAATCGCGACGCTTTACCGCTCGCTTTAACGACCACCTCGTAATTCCACTTACCATCGGGATCGTCTTCCCTTAATACCTTCACGACCTGTCCGCCTGCCGCCTTTTCGTTGATGGTCTTTTGGACGGATTCGGGGAGCGACTTCAGGTCGACCTTTTCGCCCGGATGTTTTCCAGGTTCAGCGGCCACACCCAAAGTAAGCCCAATGCCGATTGTTATCGCCAGGACTGCTTTCGTCGTTTTCATAGTAATTGTAACAGTACTGCCCCATTAAAAAGCCGTCCAAAGATTTAGTATTACATTGTTGTCATTGAGGAACCGCATAAGATTTTAAAACGCGTGAAACGAACGCAGTTTTTCTGAACAAAAATTCTGCTTGCCAAACATTACAAATTTGTAATGATTGTGTATTCCTCCAAGGAGGCTAAGGCCGCGGTTAAGTTGCCGCGGCTGCAATGGAGTGGATGAAGTGGATAGGCCGCAGCCTGGTGGAGCGGGCTGCGGCCACTACTTTACCCGAACTGCGTAGACGCTCGGCTTAGCGGGTACTAAATCGCCGCCCAACTCTCCGCCGTGATCGGGCATTCGCTGAAAGCGTAGTTGTTCTCCGCAATCCGATCCAACGATTCAACGGTTCAACGCAGGCGAAGCCGTTCGAAAGAAAGTTTCGGCGAGGGCGCCGAAACCAGCACGCGAGGGGCGCCCGCACACGGGCGGGTAAACTGTGCGCTCCCCAGATCCGTCTCATCCTGCCCGCAGTGCTTCGCCCAGCGATGCAGGCGGGCGTGCAATCCGTGGTTTCTCGAATGTATTAGTGTCGATTCGTGTCCATTCGTGGTTAAGATCCGCCGATGGCTGCGGCTGACGACCGGCGAATGAGCACCCGTGCGACGGGTGTAGTCGGCATCGCCATTCTGTCGAGCCGCGTGCTCGGGCTTGTGCGCGAGATGGTGTTTGCAGGACTGTTCGGCGCCGGCAGAAATCTCGACGCGTTCCTAATGGCGTTTCGGTTGCCGAATCTGTTGCGCGATCTCTTCGCCGAGGGCGCGCTTTCCACGGCGTTCATCACCACCTTCTCGAAAAAGATCGCGGTCGAAGGCGATCAATCGGCGTGGCGCCTGGCGAACAAGGTCGCAACGCTCACGGCCGTGTTCATGAGCGCGATCACATTGCTCGGCATCGTGTTCGCGCCGCAACTGGTGGATCTGTTGACCTGGGGCAGTTGGTCGCCGGACAAAACCGAGCTCACAATTTTGCTTACCCGGATCATGTGGCCGTTCATGCTGATGGTCTCGCTCGCCGCGCTGGTGATGGGAATGCTGAACGCAAAATATGTGTTCGGTCCGCCGGCGATGGCGTCGAGTTATTTCAATCTCGGCTCGATCATTGCCGGCGTGGCGATTGGTTACTGGATCGATCCACATTTTGGCGCGCGTTCGCTTGTGGGTTTGGCCATCGGCACGCTGATCGGTGGCGCGTGGCAATTGATCGGACAATTTCCGTCCCTATGGAAAGTTGGCTACAGGTTTCACCCCGATTTCCACTGGCGCGACGAAGGCGTGCGCACGGTGCTGACTTTGATGGGACCAGCGGTCATTGCTGCGAGCGCGGTGCAGGTGAACGTGCTCATCAACAGCGGATTTGCGGCGAGTCTCGGCAATGGCCCGGTGAGCTGGCTCAACATTGCGTTTCGTCTGATGCAATTGCCGCTGGGAATCTTCGGTGTCGCCATCGGCACCGTGACATTGCCGCTGGTATCGAAGAGCGCCGCGCTGGGGAACACGGCCGAGTTTCGCGCAATTCTCGCGCGCGGGATGCGGCTGGCCTTTGTGTTGACGGTTCCGTCGGCCATCGGACTGGCGATGCTGGCTTCGCCGATCATTAGCGTGATTTATCAGCACGGACGTTTCACGGCCGAAATGACGCGGCAAACTGCGGGCGCGTTGCAATACTACGCCATTGGTCTCGTGGCGTATGCGGCGTTGAAAGTGTTGACGCCGGCGTTTTACGCCATCGGCAAACGCAACACACCAATGGTAGTGAGCTTTCTCGCGATCGGCGCGAACTTGTTTCTCAACTGGTTGTTCACGTTCCGGCTTGGATGGGGACATCGCGGCCTTGCGTTTTCAACGGGCCTCGTTGCCACGATCAACTTTCTTTTGCTCTACACGCTGATGCGCCGGCACACGCGGCGGCTGGAAACGACGCAAATGCTAATCGCGCTTTTAAAAATTTGTGTTGCTGGCGCGTTGCTGGCGTTGATCTGTTGGGCGGCAAATTACATCTGGCTGGACGCGTGGTCGGGCATGCGGTTCTTCGAAAAGTTGGCGATACTCCTTGCAACAATTGCAGTTGCCGGAGCCGGATTTTTCGGCGCGGCGTTTCTGCTGCGCGTCAGTGAAGTGCAAGACATCATTGACGTTTTCCGTAGAAAGGTGCGCCGGTTGTAGCGTGCGCTGTCCTCAGCGCAGTTAGTTTGGACTGATCGCGTGAAGATCCGCAGGAACAGCGGACACTATAAGAAACGCCCAACGCCCAACGTCCAAGGCCCAAGTCCGAAAATCTTCGCGAGCAGGCAGTCCACGCTCAACTCCTCTGAATTCGATGTTGGGCGTTGAGCGTTGGACGTTGAAATTCTTTACCCCATCGCCTGGTCGAGATCCTCGATCAGGTCGTCGGCATTTTCGAGACCGATGGACACGCGCAACAAGCCTTCGGGCGAAGTTGTGCCCGGGCCTTCGATGGATGCGCGGTGCTCGATTAAACTTTCCACGCCGCCGAGGCTCGTCGCACGAATGAAAATTTTCGTTTTCGCTGCGATCGACATGGCCGCGTCGTAACCGCCTTTCGCTTCAAACGACAGCATGCCGCCGAACATGGACATCTGTCCGGCGGCGATCTTATGTGCCGGGTGTGAGGGCAACCCGGGATAATGCGCGCGCTCCACTTTTGGATGGCGCGCCAGGAATTCCGCGACTTTCATAGCGTTTTCCGAGTGGGCGCGCATGCGCCAGGGCAATGTGCGCATCCCGCGCAGGATCAGCCAGCAATCGAAAGGCGAGGGGACCGCGCCGCCCTCGTATTGGATGCTCCGGATCCGCTGAAAAAATTCATTGTCTTTCTTCGCGACCACAATTCCGCCAAGAACATCACAATGGCCGCCAAAATATTTTGTCGTGGAATGCAGGACTAAATCGACACCCAGCTCCAACGGCCGTTGCAGGATAGGCGCCCACGTATTGTCGCAAACGAGAATCACCCCTGCGTCGTGCACGGCCTCAGCGAGCGCGGCGAGATCGACTACCTTCAGCAACGGATTGGAAGGCGTTTCAGACCAGGCCAGTTTTGTATTTGGCCGCAGCGCTTTTTTAACCGCGGCAATATCGTTCATGTCCACGAAATCAACAGCGAGTTTCCAGCGCACAAAAATTTCGCGGATCAATCGTGCCGTGCCGTAGTACGCGTCGATGTGCGCGAGAACGTGATCGCCGGGAGATAACGCCTGCAAAATAGACATGGTCGCCCCCATTCCAGAGGCAAATGCCGCGGCCGCTTCGCCGCCTTCGAGCATGCTCACTCCACGCTCAAGCGTTTTCCGATTCGGATTGTCGTTACGCGAGTACATGTACCCGCGCGAGTACGTGCCCTCGATGTCGCGCTCAAATGTGGTGGAGAGATAGATCGGAGCGGCCACAGCTCCAGTTGCGGGATCCACCTCGTGTCCGGCGTGAACGGCTATAGTTTCGATTTTCATTTGCGCTGCATTGAACCACGAATGGACACAAATGGACACAAATTCACAAGACAAACCACTCTGTGTCTGATTAAGACTTCGATCGGCTGTGTGTCTGTGAACTCATTGTTTGAACAGACTGTTCCTTTATTCGTGTCTATTCGTGTAAATTCGTGGTTAGTGCCATGGACTCCGCACTCCAAAGTTTCGCAGTTGACGACGCCACGTGCGCAGCGCAAATAGCAGCTTTCCCATGGACACCCAGAGTTGCGCTGAGGCATCGATGCATACGATTTATGACGACGAAGTTTTTCAGATGGCTTGCGAGCAATTTCGCGTCATCGCCGATTATCTGAATATCGACCAGAGCGACCGCGAATGGGCGACGTATCCCAAGCGGGCCATCGCGGTGACATTGCCGGTGCACATGGACGACGGGAGCACCCAAGCGTTTCAGGGTTACCGCGTTCAACATCACATCGCGCTCGGCCCGACCAAGGGCGGCACGCGTTTCGCGCCTTCGCTTTCCATGGGCGAAACGGCGGCGCTGGCGATGTGGATGAGCTGGAAATGTGCGCTGGCGCAGTTGCCTTACGGTGGCGCGAAAGGGGGCGTGGCGGTCGATCCGAACAAATTATCTCGTAAGGAGCTCGAAGCGGTCTCGCGCCGTTACATGCAGGAAATGATTCCATTCGTGGGTCCGCACACCGACATCATGGGCCCGGACATGGGTACCAATGAACAGATCATGGCGTGGTTCATGGACACCTACTCCGTCTACATGGGCTACGCCGTGAACGAAATCGTCACCGGCAAACCGGTCGCCATAGGCGGAACCGAAGGCCGGCGTGAAGCCACCGGGCGCGGCGTCGTGTATCTGGTCGAGCGCGCGATGAACATGTTGAAAATGGATCCGGAAAAATGCACCGCAATTGTGCAAGGATTCGGCAACGTCGGTTCCGTCGCGGCTTTGTCGCTTGCCTATAAGAGCGGCGTCAAAGTCGTCGGGATCAGCGATCACACTGCTGCGATTTACAATCCGAAAGGGATTGACGTTAAATCAGCCGAGCAACACATGATCAAGAAGGGAAACCTGCGTGCATTCGCGCAGGATGATCATGTGAACCCTAACGAGTTTCTTACGCTGCCGTGCGATATTCTTGCTCCGTGCGCGGTCGATCGCGTGATTACCGGCAAAAATGCTGGCAAACTCAAATGCCGCATCCTTGCCGAAGGCGCCAACGGCCCGACCACTCCCGATGCGGATCTGGTTCTCCACCAACGCTGGGACGAAGTGTTTGTGATCCCGGACATTCTTTGTAACGCCGGTGGAGTCATCGTTTCGTACTTTGAATGGGTGCAGGGTCTGCAGGCGTTTCTGTGGTCGGAAAGCGAAGTGACTGACAAGCTTTTCCGGATCCTCGAGCATTCGTTTGCGCAGGTGATCAGACGCGCGAAGGATCATAAGGTGTCACACCGCACAGCCGCGATGGCCATCGGCGTTGAACGCGTGATTAGAGCCAAACAAGTGCGCGGCTTGTTCCCATGAGTGGTTGTCTTCCAAAACTTCCGCCTCTCCCTTGGCAAAGGGGAGAGGATTGAGGTGAGGGGATTGAAGTCGCTCGTGCTGCCAAGAGAACGCTCACCCTAACCCTCTCCCTTACAAAGGGAGAGGCGGAAAGTCTTTCCCGACTGTCGACGATGAAGTTTTCGCACACAGAGGAAAGCCGAGACGGTCGGCATTTGGATGTTCTTACTGACGAAGAGAACGGCCTCCGCATCATCGTGTCGCGACTCGGCGCGGAACTGATCAGCATGACCCGAATCAATGAAGCCGGGAACTGGATCGGTTTCCTTTATCGTGACGGCGATCTATCGGTGCCGGATCAGGGTTGGGCAAATCACGCCACGGTCATGGGTTATTATCTTCATCGGCTGAAGAATGGCCGCAGTCTTTATCGCGGATATGAAATCAAAGGTGGCAATCACGGATTTCTTCGCTCGAAAACGTGGCATCTCGCCGGTTCTTCCACTGAGGGGAGCGGCGCGTCGTTGAAGTACCGGATTACTCCGGAGGATTTTTCGCCAATCGAATATCCGCTGAAGGTGAGTGTGGATCTCACTTATCAGATTGATGTTAATGGCGTGGGTGTACTTTTTGAATTTCGTAACGATGAACTGGAATTGACGGCGCATGTCTCGTTCGGATTACATCCAGGTTTCGGAGCGACTTCATTCGAGAGCTTTCATTTGCAGATGCCGCGGGGATTGTACCGACGTTATTTTTCGCCGGGCAATTTTTTATCGGGCGAAACGCGCGACATCGAATTTCCGGGTGGTGAAATGCCGTTTTCAAAAAAGGAATTGCCCGGTTCGATCATTCTCGAGCTAGTGGACATTCCGCGGCCGCGATTTTCGTTCGTGGATCCGGAGAGTGGACGCTGGGTCAGAATGAATCTGGCGGGTGTTCCTTACATCACTTTGTGGTCTGATGGTGGCGCGTTTCTCTGCATCGAACCATGCTGGGGGTTGACCGATGATCACGAGCAACGTTCTTTCGAGAAGAAGCGAGGAATTCAAACAATTCCGCCCGGCGGCGAATTGCGCGCGTCATTCAGCATGATGCCGCAATTTGCTTCGTGCGACTAGCTATGTGGAGTTATGCTGTAGGGCGTCTGTGTCAGACGCCGTCGGGTTGGCGTTTCACAGAAACGCCATACAATTCCAGCGACTCCGCTGGACCTCCAATCAGAGCACAAAAGGAATGATGCGTTTGGCGCGCCGCCGATAAGCTGCATATCGCTCGGGGAATTGTTGCAGCATCAGCTTTTCTTCGTCGCAAAGTTTAACCCAGAAACTCGCAAATGTCAGAAGTGTGCCCGCAAATCCGCTCAGGTGTCCTAGCGCGAGCGCGGTGGCAAAGAACATGGTGAGTATCCCGGTATAGATGGGATGGCGCACAAATCGGTACGGCCCGTGCTCAACCAGTTCGTGTCCTTCTTTCAGTGTCACAACACCGCTCCAGTTGCGCCCGAGAGTAATTCTGGCCCAAAGTGCGATGGCCAGACCGATGACGCACAGAACTGCAGCCGCCCATGCAGTCGGCGCTACGTGAGGAACGATTCGCAGATTGAGCGGAAACGGCAATCGCCCTCCATAGAATAGCAGGAAATAAGCGATCACCAGCAATACCCAGTAGCGCAGCCGTTGCCCCCGAGTTTCACGATACACTGTGCGCTTGGTCGATACTGCAGCGATCGCCCAGATCACAACAAATATCAGCCAGCAAACACTGATGATATTGAGGGCTAACGAATACGGCTGCATGCAATTCATAGTTTACCTGAAATGTTCGTGTCGACCTGTCAGCCGTAACCTTGGCGAAGGCGGATTCGTGGTTGAATATCCCAGTTATGCCAG
>Ga0207701_10005724_pt1 | contig 12453 bp, 9 predicted proteins | sample KBSSwiSSwithPhiX_FD_184294 | JGI IMG/M metagenome (GOLD analysis project Ga0207701, IMG submission 184294) | Switchgrass rhizosphere bulk soil microbial communities from Kellogg Biological Station, Michigan, USA, with PhiX - S5 (SPAdes) (version 2) | ecosystem: Environmental > Terrestrial > Soil...
GCAATTGTTCGCGTTTAAAAAGCGGCCAACCAGCCGCAAGATTGAGATCGAGCGGGGGTTCCAAACTAAACGTGCCGGTGCCGCGGGTAACGGTGTAAGTTGCGTAAAGCAACGGCATGGCCGTGATCAGGATGCGACCATCGGCCGTCCGATCCGCGTGAATCACCGCCGAAATATCGTGTGATCGTTCGAGCTTGACCTCGAGACCGGGAGCGAGTGTTTGGCGCATCAACGGAACGTCACGGCGATCGGCTGGATAAACGTGTTCGAGCAGAACTTCCCCGTTATCAATCGCAGCAGCGAGCGCGACCATTCCGGAAGTGAAAATATCTGCCGAGCCGAGCTGGTGGACCTCGATGATGCGAAAGCGCCCGACCACGTAGGGGACAAGGCCGTGGACCTGTTGAAAATTGCGAATGTAATTGCGCGCCAGCTCGCTATTCGTCTTGGATAACTCCGCTTCGCCGAGGGGAGCGTAGCGGTCATGCAGTTGTTTTGGGTTAAGAAACTCACCCGCCGGCGACGCCGTCAATTCGAACCGCCGCGGCGGATCAATGCGATGCAGTTTTCTTAGCAGCCGATAACTATCAGGCCGTTCCGGTTGCCAAAAAATGTAGAAGCTTCCCAGCCAGGCGGCAAAGGCGAAGCCGGTGAGAAGAAGAATCACCACCGTCCACAGGAAATAGTTCACTCGCTGCCGGGGCCGGCCATAAGGCGTCTCGTAGCGGAAAAATTCCTGTGCCATCAGAGAACACCACTCACTTTAGAGCGGGCGCGTCGGTTCGAAGGAAGAACCGCAGCCGCAGGTTCGGGCCGCGTTTGGATTAACAATCTGAAAACCCGCCCCAGCCAGGGCGTCGTGATAATCCAGAGTTGAGCCGCGCAACAACCTGGCGCTGTCTTCGTCGACGAAAAACTTCACCCCGTCGCGTTCGATGACGGAATCGCCGGGGCGAGCTTCTCCCAGAGTCATCTCGTATTGCAGACCGGAACAACCGCCCTTTGCAATCCCGATGCGTAACCCTTTTTTCGCGGCCGCGCCCACCAGGGCTCGTAATTGCCGCACCGCGCTGTCGGTAATCTCAATCATTCACTCAAGGAAACGTACGATCCACCCATTTGAAGTCAATCAGCACGCGCCTTGCCTTGGAGCGAAGAAAACAAGGAGCGGCTGTTTTCAATGCTCGGACCTGCCGAGCGAAGGAAACGGCGGTCGCAGACCGCCGCATATCATCAGAAAAAACATCCGACCTGACTCTCGGCAGCCCGCTCGTCGGTTTGAGCGACTTCGCTAAAGACATTTGGCAGGCGGAGCGCCTGCCCTACAATCAGAAGTCCCAATGAGCCGCATCAAACTTCTTTCCGAAACTGTCGCCAGCCAGGTCGCGGCCGGCGAAGTTGTGGAGCGGCCCGCTTCGGTGGTGAAGGAGTTGGTCGAGAACAGCATCGATGCCGGTGCCCGCTCGATTGAGGTCGGGATTCAGCGCGGGGGAATGTCGCGCATTCGCGTTGTCGATGATGGGTGCGGAATGGATCGCGACGACGCTTTGCTCTCGCTTGAGCGGCATGCCACCAGCAAGATTGCTTCTGCGGCCGACCTTGCTGCCATCAGCACACTCGGTTTTCGCGGCGAAGCGTTGCCGAGCATCGCGAGTGTTTCGCGTTTTCGATTGACGACACGCGAGCCAGGCGCGGTTGCCGGCACGGAGATTTTGGTAAATGGCGGACGCATCGAGACGGTGCGCGACGGCGGCGAAGCGCCAGGAACGCAAGTCGAAGTGCGCTCGCTGTTTTACAATGTGCCGGCGCGGCGAAAATTTCTCCGTTCCGAAACGACGGAGACACGGAACATCGAGCACCAATTTTTTTTGCAGGCGCTGGCGCATCCCGCGATTGCCTTCAGCCTGGTGCGCGACGAGAAAGTTGCACTGCAATTGCCGATAACTACGTCGTTGCGCGATCGCATTCGTGACCTCTACGGTGCCGAATTTCTCAATGAGCTACTGGAGATTTCTGAGCGCGAACACCGTGGAGTCCGGGTTCGAGGCTGGATCGGGCGAGCTGGTGTCAGTCGGCAAACGCGCGCGCAACAATTCGTTTTTGTCAACGGGCGGACAATCGACAGCGGTATTCTCGCCACTGCGCTGCGCGAGGGTTATCACACTGCTCTCATGCGCGGACAATTTCCGGTCACGTTCCTGTTTATCGATCTCGATCCGCAGGATGTGGATGTGAATGTTCATCCGGCAAAACGCGAAGTGCGCTTTCGTGATCCGGCGAGGATTCGCGAAGCAATCGTCGAAGCGGTCCAGCGCACGCTTGAAAGTGGCCGCATTGATTGGCAGCGAAAATTCAGCGCGCCGATTCCAACAGCCGGAGCAATATCGGCGGCCACGACCGTTCCCATCGAAGGTGTATCATCCTGGGGTTCGCCACCGATTGAACGACCCATTCCGAGCGCGCCTGAAATCAGTGCGAGGAGTTCACCGCGGCAATCCGATGTCGTTGAAGCCTCGACGTCAACCGCGCCTGAGCAACCGTCCCTGCCGCAGTCGGTGTCTGGCGGTAGAGCCGATTCCCCGATTCGCCCGCAGCCAATCGTCACGCCGCCTTACCTTGAGCCGGGACCTGCACCGAAAGACGATCTGCAATTTCAAATCATCGGTGTGCTCAATCGGCTTTACGTTTTGATGGAAAATTCCGAGGGACTCGTTCTCGTTGATCAGCATGCCGCGCATGAGCGCATTTTGTTCGAAGAATTGCGCCGGCGGATGGAGGAGCAGGGAGTTCCATCGCAGCGAATACTTCTGCCGCAGATTTTTTCCCTGCCACCGCGCGACGCCGAATGGGTCGAACGCAATGTCGCGACTCTGCAAAAAATGGGGATCGGAATCGAAAGCTTCGGCGCCAACAGTTTTCGGGTCGATACCTTGCCCGCTTTTCTTGAAGTCGCCGATGCCGCCGATTTCTTGCGTCGAGTGATTGACGAATTGAAAACGACCAGCCGCACCAGTTCGCCGTTGCGTCTGGGCGAAGATATGATCGCGAAAACGGTTTGCCGCCACGCCGTCAAGGCGAACGATCCGTTGCGTTACCCCGAAATTGAAAAGCTAATTCGCGATCTGCTGGCCTGCGACCTGCCCTACTGCTGCCCTCATGGTCGTCCGACCATGATTCAAATCTCGCACGCCGAACTGGAGAAGAAATTCGGACGCAAAGTCTAGTAGCTATCCGCCAAAAACGCGAAAAACGGCAAAGGGATCGAAAAGAGGCGACAGTAAGGTTAGTGTTGCAGCGGCGCTTGTAGCCAATCGGGTTCGTATTAGCGCGGACTTAGTGTTTCGCGAACGTCAGCGGCATGTTCGCGCGTGTCTTTCTGATAGTCGCCGCGGCTGAAGTATTTCTCGAGCCAGATATACAGGCAGATAAAAAGGTAGCGACTGCCCATTTCCTTGATTTTGAGCTTGGCTGTACCGGTGCGGCGATTGCGCCAAGTGATGGGAATTACTGTCCAGGTGTAACCTCGCACGATTGCTTTTAACGGGATTTCGACAGTCAAATTGAAGTGAGGCGAGAGGAATGGACGGCAGCCGGCAATGACTTCGCGGCGGTAAGCTTTAAAGGCATTCGTAATATCGTTAGGTTTGATGCGAAAAAGGAAGCGGATAAATAGATTGGCGCAGCGATTGATCCAAAGTTTTAGCCAGGGATAATCGACGACGCCGCCGCCTTTGACAAAACGACTGCCAAATACGCAATCGTAGCCAGAGTTAAGAACTTCCCAGTAACGCACGACATCGCGGCAATCATCGGATTCGTCTGCCATCATCACAACAATGGCGTCGCCGCTGGCATGATCGAAGCCGAAAACAACAGCACGACCGAATCCGTGCGCATCGGAATTTTGAATTGGTCGCAATGTTTCGACTCGCTTCCGAGTTTCAGTCAAAATATCCCAGGTATTATCGGTGCTGCCGTCGTCAACGACAATGATTTCATGGGGAACGTTGTGAAGACGGAGTTCGACGTGAAGATGCTCGACCGTCGCGGCGATGCATTCGGCTTCATCGCGCGCGGGAATTACGACACTCAGAAGTTGAAGCGGTTGCTGTTGGACAGGAAGATTGGTCACGGTGGAGAGGAAAGATCCAGCCAGCGCGGGTTCCGTTCGGCGTGGTTGGCAATTTCATCGAGAACGGATGGAAGATCGCGCTTGGGTCGCCAATCAAAATCAGCGGTAGTTTGTGCGTTATCCATTACCAGCCATGGAACATCGAAAGCGCGTGGCGTCGGATCCGACTCGATCGAATGCTTTCCGAAACGCTCCGCGCACCAATCAGTGAGCTGGGCTAGTGACATCGCGTTGGCCGCTCCACCGCCGAGGTTGAAGATTCGCGGTTCACTTTCGGTCGAATGTTCAAATTGCAATGAGACAAGCTCGGCTAGGTCATCGGGATGAAGCGCGTCTCTAACCTGCCGGCCGGAGCCATCAAAGCCGATATAGGTTAGTGGACATTTTTGGGCGTAAGCGTGAATCCAATAAGAAAAGATGCCTTGCTCAGCAGTTCCAAACTGACCTGCGCCGGCGATTACGCCACACCGATTAATCCACACCGGGAACGAAAAGCTGTGGTGATATTCCAAAGCCAGCGCTTCCGACGCCAGCTTCGTGCTGCCATAGAGTGAGATCGGAGGTAAAGTCGAGAATTCAGTCGTTAATCCATTGATCGAAGCTCCGACGGGCGGCCTGGCATTTTCATCCCATTCGAATGCCTCATTGCCTTTTGTCAACGGTAGTGCCGTAAGCGCTGGAATGGAATAGACCCGGCTGGTACTAAGTAAGATCAGCCCAGCTTTAATCCGCTTGCAGTACTCGAGCAGGTTTACCGTTCCATAGAGATTGTGTTCGATTACCTGGCGCGAACTGCTGCGATTATCGACTCCGGCCAGGACGCTGGGATTGGCGGCAGCATCAATCACCCAGTCGACGGCAGGAAGGCTTTCGAAATCGGAAGGATTTCGAACATCGCCATGCTGAACCCTGATTCCACGTGAGCGGAGGACGGCGCGATTGGTCTCGCTGCCCGGCCGGACGAAGTTCTCGATCCCGATTATTTCGCACGAAGGCTCTCGTTCGCGAAACCAGTTTGCCAGGGAACTACCGACAAAACCACAAATTCCTGTAATGAGGAGCCTCATCGCAGGGAATGACGATGCGCTCCGATTGCTGACGAGACAAAATTATTTTTGACCATGGAGGCGTTGAAGCTGACGATCCTGCGATTTTACCAAAAGGCTAACAAACGGTAGACAGGCACGGTGAACGATTTTCTGCTTTCCATTTTACTCGGCATCGTCGAAGGGCTAACGGAATTTTTGCCGGTTAGCTCAACCGCGCATCTGCGGATTGTCGAAGCATTACTGCGTCTCGATCTGCACGACGCCTATTGGAAGATGTACACGATTGTAATTCAGCTGGGAGCGATTCTGGCGTTGCCGGTTTATTTCTGGAATCGAATCCTGAAATTTCTCTCCACCTTTCCAAGGGGAGAAAGCGGGACCCGCAACTTTTTCACTCATCCGCTCGGGCTCGTAATTATCGCGTTCGTTATCACGGCAGTGCCGTCGTTTCTTTTGAAAAAACAGATCGGACAAAACCTGGAGAATCTTTGGGTAATGGCGTGGGCATTGTTCATCGGTGGCGTTGTCATGTGGCTCGTAGATGCGCTTTGTCGCAATCCTCGCACTCTGCGAATGGAAGAAATGTCGTTGCCCCAGGCCGCCTGGATTGGTTTCGCGCAGATTGCATCGGCGGTCTTTCCGGGGACCTCGCGCTCAATGTCAACCATCGCTGCTGGTCAATTGGTCGGGTTGAGCCGGAGCGCAGCGCTCGAATTTTCGTTTTTTCTTTCCATGCCGACGATGGTGGTCGCGACCGGTTACGATTTGCTCAAGACGTTGCGGCATGGCAGCGATAAAACAGGACTCGCGCCGCTGGTCATGACCGGACACAATTGGGTCGTGCTCATAATTGGCGCAGTCGTTTCATTCGTCGTCGCGCTCGGTGTTGTCGCCTGGTTCATGAACTGGGTGCGGGCACGCGGGTTCATGCCCTTTGCACTTTATCGGATCGTTTTAGCGATGATATTATTTGCGCTGTTGATGCGCGGTTTGAGTTAACAAATGGGGACGACCGAAGTTATCCTGCCCGACTTGCAAAGCTGCGTCCTCTGCGAGGACGTGCGGCACGAGTTTAACGGAATGCAGACATTGGTTGGTGTGATCAATATCGTGCCGGCTCCGCAATTACCGATCACCTGCATGCGGCTGTGCATTTGGTCGCGCTGGTGCAGCGGTGCGGGAAAATTTAAGCAACGGTCGCGCATCATCGGCGTGGATGAGCAACAGGTCCTGGCGCAGGCCGAGGTGGAGTTTGAGTTAAAGGAAATGGAAGGGCATGCCACCAACGTCCATTACTTTGGCGGGGTGCAGTTCCAGCAATTCGGGCTGCATCACGTTGAGATTTATCTCCAGGACGAGCTGCGGTTGCGTTTTCCGCTGCCAGTGGTGCGAGTAGTGGCGAAGTAACAGGGCACAGAAACGCCGAACATCCAACGCCTAACGTCGAACCCGTGGGACGGCGCGAGCGCTATGCTCGCATCAAAACCAGCACCAAAATTATTAACAGGAGCAATCCGCCGCCGGGGTAATACCCCCAGCCCGAGCTATACGGCCAGGTCGGCAACGCGCCGATTAACAACAGGATCAAAACGATCAATAGAATGGTACGCATATTTTGTTGAGCTACTGCTGAATCGCGCCGCGCCGCGAGAATGGTCTTGCGCCGTTCGCCATCACTCTTATTCTTGGACGCAGTCCCGACTGCCTCGATGGAGCGCGTCGGGACAAAATTTTGCCCAAAACACTATGGCCAACACGATCTTGATCGGCGCGCAATGGGGTGACGAAGGGAAGGGGAAGATCATCGACGTGCTCACGACTGATGCCGACATCGTGGTGCGCAGCCAGGGCGGGAACAATGCCGGCCATACTGTTATTCATGGCGGGAAGAAATACATCTTGCACCTAATTCCGTCCGGAATTCTGCGCCGCAGCAAAGTGTGTGTAATTGGTAACGGTGTCGTCGTTGATCCCGTTGCGCTGGTAAAGGAGATCGATGGATTGCGAGATCTGGGAATTAAGATTGGCCGCAATCTGCTGGTGAGCGATGCTGCGCACCTGGTTCTGCCCTATCATCGAGCATTGGACGAGCAGCGCGAGCTGCGCAAAGGCGTAACCAAAATCGGCACCACCAAACGCGGGATTGGTCCGGCCTACGGTGATAAGGCAGCGCGAACCGGCCTGCGGGTTTCCGATCTGATGCAGCCAACTCTGTTCTCGAAGAAACTCGAGGCCAAGATGCGCGAGAACAATGCCATTTTACGTGCACTCGGCGCCGAACCGAATGATTTCCGCGAAGTAAACCAGCAATATTTGGCGGCGGGCGCAGCGCTGACGCCATTTGTTGGGAACACGGTGGTTTACCTGCATCGGGCGTTGCAGAGCGGCCGCGAAATTTTATTTGAAGGTGCGCAAGGAACTTTTCTCGATATCGACCACGGAACCTATCCGTTTGTGACCTCATCGAATACGACGGCGGGCGGTGCCTGTACCGGTTCGGGTGTTCCGCCGCATCGGATGGACCGCGTCGTTGGCGTGATGAAAGCCTACACGACGCGTGTTGGCGAGGGGCCGTTGCCGACGGAAGATGCGGGTTTTGCCAAACGACTGCACGAAATGGGGCGCGAATTTGGGGCGACGACGGGACGTGCCCGCCGCTGCGGGTGGTTCGATGCGGTGGCCACCCATTACGCCACCATGATCAACGGGATCGATGAACTCGCGATCACCAATCTCGATGGCCTCGATGAAGTGGATGCGATTTCGATTTGTGTCGGCTACCGCCTTAATGGAAAACGTCTCGATGTTCCACCCTGCGATTCCACGCAATGGAACAATTGCGAACCAATTTATGAAAGGATGCCAGGTTGGAACAAATCGACGCGATCCGCCCGAAAATGGTCCGACCTGCCGAAGCAGGCACGCGAGTACCTTAAACGAATTTCAGGATTAACCGGAGCGAAGTTAACAATTGTTAGTGTCGGGCCGACGCGGGCGGAAACAATTATGCTTTGAGAAATGACGAAAATCATTCCGCGACACATTGCCATCATCATGGATGGAAACGGTCGCTGGGCGAAGCAGCGTGGTTTGCCGCGAATTAAAGGGCACGAAAAAGGCGCAGACGCGGTGCGCGAGTGCGTGGAAGGGTGCGGTGAACTGAAGGTAGAATATCTCACGCTTTATGCTTTTTCTGCGGAAAACTGGCAACGGCCGAAGAGTGAAGTATTCGCCTTGATGCGGCTGCTCGAGAAATTCTTAAAAGATAAAACGCCAGAGCTGGTTGAAAAAAATGTGCGGCTCCAGGCAATCGGGCGGCTGACCGATTTGCCGGACAATTGTCAGAAACGATTGCACGAATCAATCAAACGCACGGCTGGGAATACCGGGCTCACGCTTATCCTTGCGCTCAGTTACGGCGGACGGGATGAGATCATCGACGGGATTAGGAGTCTGTTGCGTGAGGTCGAGGCGGGTCATATTGATCGGGCGATGATTAATCCGGAGATGTTCAGCAAACATCTGTATACACGGTATTATCCGGACCCGGACTTGTTGATTCGTACTTCGGGCGAGATGCGCATTTCGAATTTTTTGCTTTGGCAGCTTTCTTATACCGAGATGTATGTGACCCCAAGGCTCTGGCCGGATTTCACACGAAAAGATTTATTTGCGGCGGTAGAAGATTTCGCAAGACGGCAAAGGCGCTACGGCGGGGTGTAAGGTTGTAGCCGCGGTCGTTGGCCGGGGCGTCTTCGTCTGCAGCGGCGGTCTAGTAGCGCCGCCACCATGACAAATCGGGAGTCATAGACCGCCGCTACAAACTGCCGCGGCCAGCGACCGCGAGGCTACAGCAGCTCTTCGGCGACGGAGTCGGCCAGTAATTTTCCGGCGGGCGTTAGAACAATGCGATCGGTATCGTGCCGAAGCAATCCGGCACGGCTCAGCGCATGAGTGCGATTTATCGCGATTGTATCGGTGGTAATTCCCTCGCGTGTGCGCAAGCCCAATGCGATGCGCTCCATCCGTTTCATTTCCGGAGTCAATCTTTCTACGAACGCGACCGGCGATTGGTTGGCAAACAAGCGGAACGCGTATTCGTGATGATCGGCGACGTTCTGCCAGCGCTCGAAACTCCGTGTGGAAAATGCGCTTGGGCCCAGCCCGAGATAATCTGCGCCGCGCCAGTACGCTTGATTATGCTGGGAACGAAATCCCGGACGCGCGTAGTTTGAGATTTCGTAGTGTTCGTAGTCCGCCCGCTCCAGCATCGTCATCGCCACTTCGAGAAAACCGGCTTCCCTTTCTTCGTCCGCGGAAAATTCGCCGCGCTCGAATCGCGCGAGAAATTCCGTGTCCTCCTCATAGGTGAGGCAATAGGTAGAAATGTGCTCGGGCTTTAGCGTGATTGTCTTCTGCAATGAATCTCGCCATTGCCTTTCGGTTTGTCCTGGCAACGCAAACATCAGATCGATGCTGACATTGGAAAATCCGGCGTCGCGAAAAATGCAAAACGATTCTTCCGCCTGCACGGCGTTGTGCTCGCGACCCAGCAGGTTTAGCAAATCGTTGTCCCAACTCTGGACACCGAGACTGACGCGGTTGAGCCCAAATTTTTTCAGCAACGTAGCCTTACGCGCGGAAACGCTGCCGGGATTTGCCTCGATCGTCCACTCTTTTAATTCCGAGAGATCGAGTCGCTGATGAAATGCAGACAAGATAACTTCAAGTTGCGAAGTTTTTAGAGCTGTCGGTGTCCCGCCACCGAAATAAATGGTGGATGGAACCAAAGCCGCGGTTTCTTGCTGTTCCAGCTCGCGCACAAGCGCCTCGCAAAAGCGCCCGACCTCCGCGGCATTCCCGCGCGTTTTGTAGAAAGCGCAATACGGACAGACCCGCGCGCAGAATGGGAAATGAACGTAAAGATGGCGGATTAGCTCTGAGTTCCTCGCTTCGGTTGGGTTCATGCGATCGCGATTCCCTGCGTTATGACTTTAAATGACGGATGGCGAAGGAATGACGAAATCCGAATGACAAATGATCGTCGCACAGGTGATTAGAACTTCGTCATTCGACATTAATTCGTCATTGGACATTCGTCATTCGTCATTTTGACAAGGTCGGGTAACCTTGGGCTGTGAACGAGCGGGAATTGCTGAAATCGGTTTCACGCTCGTTTTACATCTCGATCCGATTATTACCCAAGGCGTTACGCGAACCGGTGGCGCTGGGTTATCTGCTGGCGCGGACGAGCGATACGATTGCGGATGGCACTGCTGTTGATGTTGAAAACCGAATTGAGTTACTGGACCGGTTTGCCCGCGCGATTGCTGGAAAAGAGCAGGCGATGGGGAATGATCTCGCACAGCTGTGTGGTTCGCCCGGCATGACCGATGGTGAGAACGCGCTACTCGGATCGGCCGACGAAATTTTGCAGTCACTGCAAAACCTTTTGCCCGAAGATCAACGTGATCTCCGTGAGTTGCTTGCAATCATCACACGTGGGCAACGGCAGGATTTGACGCGCTGGAAGGGGCAACTCAGCGCGTTGGCCAATGCGGAGGAGTTGCGCGAGTACATTTATTTGGTGGCCGGTTGTGTTGGCGAATTTTGGACACGCGTTTGTTTTCGTAAAGTCCAGAGCTTCACCGCACGCGAGGAACCGGACATGCTCGAGTTGGGAGCAAATTATGGCCGCGGTTTGCAGCTGGTAAACATTTTGCGTGATGTCGGCAGCGATCTGCGCGCCGGCCGCTGTTATTTTCCAGAAGACGAACTACGCGATGCCGGTCTCGCCCCCGCTGACTTGTTGAATGCGCCGGCTGCGTTTCTGCCGATCTATCAGCGCTGGATCGTGGGAGCGCGCGCTGGTTTGGATGCGGGCCTGGAATATTCCATTGCCATTAATCCACCGCGTGTCCGTGTCGCGACGGTGCTGCCGGCAATGATTGGCGTGCGTACCCTTGAACTGATCGAGCAGAGCGGCCTGGAAGCTTTGCGGACGCGGGTGAAAGTTCCGCGCAGCGAGGTCAGCGGCATGATCGCATCGACGACGATCACGCTTGCGAGTCAAAGCCGGTTACGACGGGCAAGAGCAAAACTATAGCGACTGGCGCGTTACTTATTCGTTTCTTGCGGCGCGAGTGAAGATACGATTTTTTCAAATCGCGGATCGCCGGCGCAGCGGGTCCCGCCGAGGCTCGAGTCGCAAAATCGCTGGGGTGAGGCACCACTGCGTGGGCTGTGAAATTGCGCGGGCGAGCATTGGCAGGGCTTTGTCGATGTCGCCGAGAATTGTATATAAGCACGTGCGGCTGCCTCCTCCGGCCGAGGATAACCCTACCGATCCTTTTGCGTCTGGCCGAATAGGATTTGCAATTCACGCTCCGTCTCTTCACGACGACCAAGGTGCGCCTTCGCTCTGTCGGGACTTACTGTGGCACGGCACGATAACTACATCGGCGGTCACAGACCGCCGATGCAGAAGAGGCGCGATCACAAGAAATAATTTCGCTGACGCTCGGTGATCGGGCGGTCGAGTTTCTCCATGACCGCCATCATGTCTTCCCAGACTTTGCGTTTCTCGCCGGGCGATTGGTTTCGTAGCAAGTACGATGGGTGATAGGTGATCATGAGCGGCGTGTCGTGATACGAGCGCCATGTGCCGCGCAATTGCCGCATGGGACCCTGTGTTCCGAGCAAGCCTTGCACGGCCGTAGCTCCCAGCGCGACCAGCACCTGCGGGTGAATAATCTCGATTTGCTCAATGAGATAACCAATGCAGGTCGACATTTCTTCCGGAGTGGGTGGACGATTTCCCGCCGCGCTCTTGGGTATGTCGGGACGGCATTTTAAAATATTGGCGATGTAAACCTCATCGCGACTCAGTCCCATGGTCTCGATGATGCGCGTGAGCAATTGACCGGCCCGTCCCACGAACGGTTCGCCGCGCGCATCTTCATCGGCGCCGGGCGCTTCGCCCACGAACATTAACTCTGCATCGGGATTACCAACACCAAAGACCGTTTGTGTGCGGGTGCGCGCGAGGTGCGGACATTTCATGCACACGCAAACGCGTTCTCGGACCTGCGCGAGAGCCGCCGCCTTGGCTGCGACGTCGGTTTTTCTTGCGGGCGACACGCCCGCCTCTACAGCGCCGGGGGGTGGTGGTTGCTCGAATAGTCGATTTAACGTCGCACGAGAAACGCGGAGCGGTTTCTCCTGAGAATCGCGAATCTTCTCGAGCGCTTCCAGGACGACGGAGAGCGCGGG
>Ga0207701_10005725_pt1 | contig 12452 bp, 8 predicted proteins | sample KBSSwiSSwithPhiX_FD_184294 | JGI IMG/M metagenome (GOLD analysis project Ga0207701, IMG submission 184294) | Switchgrass rhizosphere bulk soil microbial communities from Kellogg Biological Station, Michigan, USA, with PhiX - S5 (SPAdes) (version 2) | ecosystem: Environmental > Terrestrial > Soil...
GTTTTGCCCAACTGTTGCAGCTGGGGATGCAATCGAACAATATCGCGGTTGGAAAAAAGGAAGTGCTCCCGAGCCGCCGAGAATCCAACAGAAGCACGCCAGCATGAAAGCAGCACGCGCCAGTGGCGTTAATTTCGCAATGGGCGGCGATGTCGGCGTTTTTGCCCATGGAGATAACGCCCGAGAAATGGAATTGTTAGTCAACGAATACGGTTTTACGCCGCTGGAAGTCTTGCGCCAGGCGACGAACGGCAATGCGGCGATCTTTCATCTCGCTGACCGCGGCGCGATTCGAGGCGGTCAACTCGCCGACTTGGTCGCGTTTGAAGGCGATCCGACCAAAGATGTCGCCGCCCTGAAAAAGGTGCGCTTTGTGATGAAAGGCGGAGTTATCTTCCGCTCGCCGTAAAGCGTGGAGGGACGGGCGCCGTCCCGTCCGCGTTTCTTGTCACTCGATATAGCCGAGCGCCTTCAGCCGATCTTCTACCTGAGCGGCTTCCTCAGCGGAATATTCGCCACTCGTGGGGGCGGCTTGGAAGGTCTCCTTCTCGTCGTCGTACCGAATCGGATGTGCTTGAAGATACTCCGGCTGAAATAAGTCCGAGAGGACTTTCCCGTCCATCTCGCGCGGCACGGGTTGACCGAGCAAATGGAGAAGAGTTGGCGCAAAATCGATCAGCCGCGCGCCAGCGATCTCGGCGCCGCGTCTGAAGTGCGGTCCTTTTGCAACAATGATTCCGTGGAGCCGGTGGGTCCCACCCCACTCTGAGCCTTCCGTCGGCCGCTTTTCGGTGACAATGACGGGCGGCTTGTCCGCGTCCTCGGGGAAGCTTGGTCCTGTCGAAAACAGACTGGCTTCCCACCAATCCAAGATCAAATCCGCCGCCTCCGGAGCGTACGGTCCATGAACTACATCTTCGCGCTTGAGCACCCTCTTTATGACTTGCTCGCCCGTGCGGGGATCTTTCAGTTCCTTGAGTTTCTCTATGACCTTGTTACGAACGGTTTCGTAATCGGCCGGATCAACAATACCTTGTGGCCTAACTCCTCTAAGGTTAATCCAGATACTCGGCGGCGAAGCGAGAACTTCACTGCAAAACGCCTGCGTCCGTTCAAAGTCGATCTCGGTAAACGAAGTATAGGAAGTCTCAGCCTTATCTCGTAAGGCCGGCAAGAGATCAGCGAGCCAGACCTTTTGCCGTGAGCTAAGGTTATCCCGAAGCAGGTTATAAGCGCCACGCATTAGCGCCCGCGCCGCTTTTTGCAACGGGTTGTCGGTGTTCTTGCGATAATTAAGCAGGCCGATTTGAGCGAGATAACGATTCAGGTAAACCGTCCGGTCTGAGACCGGCCCGCCGCCGTGATCGGACACAACAAAGACGGAAGTCTCAGCATCCGCGCGCTCAAGAAACTTACCCAGAGTTGCATCAAGGCGGCTGTAGACATCGCGGACAGCATTACCGAATTTTTCCTTCGCAGCCGGATCGTGCAAAAAGTGCGTCTCGTCCATGAACTGCCAGAAATAGTGCTGGACGGTGTCAATCGACATGAAGACGAACATCATCACATCCTGTCTCCGATTCTGAAGAAGGTGCAGGCCGACCTGAGTCCATTGTTCGTCGAGCTGACGCATCTCATCGAGCACACTGTTGCGTCGCTCGTCATTCGTCATGAAGCCAAGGAATCGGACGTCAAGTTGCAAAGGCTTGCCCACGACTTTCTCCAACTCCTGCCTCAGCTCTGGCGGATGAAGGAAAGGGCTCTTTTCAGAAGGGGTATCCATCCCGGACGTTTGATAACCATTCAATGGTTCGGGTGGATACGTGAATGGGACGTTACAGATGCCGGTAGTAATGCCCGCGTCATTAAGAATTTTCCAAACCGTGCGCGTCCGGCGTGAGGTCGCGTTGCTATAGCTCAAGGCATAGCTATCTGGCTTCGTCTCCATGAAGTGGAAAATGCCATGCTTGCCGGGGTTCTTTCCGGTCGTAAATGAGGTCCAGGCCGGTGGCGTGATCGGGGGAAAAACCGACTCGAACTTCCCGGAAGTGCCCTCACTCATCAGTTTGGCGAGATTAGGCATGTGCCCTTCCGCAACCCATGGTTTCGCGAGATCCCAAGTAGCCGCATCCAACCCGACAATCATTACTTTAGGAGCCTTCATATTGCTAAGTTCGTGTTTCTCCGGTTAGAGGCTGGACCGAGGTAACATCTCCTCCCACAAACACATTACTTTCGCCGACCGGCTTGTGCTTAAGATCAGCTTTCTGCTCCCTGAGTCCCAAAACCTTGAGATACACCTCTTCGACCCGACGAGCAATCGATTGCCAGCTATAGGTCGTGTCGGCGAGCTGTAATGCTCGTTCTCCCAAGTGGTTGGCCAGAGCCGGATCGCGTATGATCGCGAGGATACCTTCAGCGAATTCGCGCGGCGCGCCGGTCGGAACAAGCCAGGCGCTTTCCAAATGGTTGAGGAAGGCAGCCGAACTCTGGTGACAAACAATCGCTTTCGCGGCCGCCATGTAATTTAGAAGTTTTGTTGGTATTCCCCCGGCTGTCTCGCAAACGCGCGGGACCACCGCTACATTTGCCGCGGCGAGGTACTCGGGAATCTCCTCAAACGGGGCGGAGATGATGATCACGTTCCGCTCTATGCCGAGTTCCGCTGCGCGCTGACGATAGTGCTCCGAATGCGCTTCATTTACCGTTCCCCCCACCAACATCAAAGTGGCTTCGGGACATTGCGAAACCACTTCAGGAAAGCCGGTGATTAGTTCGTCGAGACCTTGGAAACGGTCGAAAGTACCCGTGTAAATCACGAGCGGCTTGCCTTGCAGGTTGTAACGCTCGCGAATTTTCTCGCCGCTCTTTCCGGCAAACATCGAGACATTGACACCGGAAGGAACGACTTCTGCACGATCCTTTGGAATACCCAGCTTGAGCATGAACTCAAAGAGCTGCTGGGTATCTGCGATGATATGATTAGCTAGCCGCGGAACCCAGTAGTCGAGCAGACGACCCATCCACTTCGCCACAATCTTCGGGCGGATAAAATCGTAGGTTGGTAACTCATCGACCATTGTGTTGATCGCATTGTAAATCAACGGCCGGCCAGTGATGAGACGCCCCGGGAATCCGGCCAGAGCACCCTCGAAGTTATGCGCGTGAATGATGTCGGCGCGCAGGTTCCTGACCGTTTCGATTACCTTAGGAACAAGGAGCGCGTCGAAACCAAGACGCTGCCACGAAGGGCCGACCACAATCTTGCGGTTCGCCCCCAACGCGGCAACCCGGTGGATGACAAGGCCATCCACCGGGATACTGTCGTCAGACAGCGGATATGTAACTATCTCGACCTTGTGTCCGCGCTCACCGAGCGCGTAACAAAGTTCGCGAATTGCCCCTGGCGTGCCGTGGTTCGCCGGGAACGGGCACGGCACAAGCATGGCAATCCGAAGAGACTTACTCATCCAGCGCAGGCCTTGACGGCTTTCTCGAGCGACTCAACGACGTAGCTAACTTTCTCCTCGGTCAGACCGAGATACAATGGAAGACAGAAATGCCGGCTGACCACGTAATCGGTTCCCGGAAACTTCTTGTCTGCCGGACTCGCAACGAATTGAGGGTTCGTCTTGAAAACGGGCTGCTGATGAACAGACCGCGCGTAAAGCTCGCCCGAAAGCGAAACACCAAAGCCTTCCTTCAGGCACTTGCGAAGTTCCTGGCGATCAATCTTCTCGTCGAGATAGAGGATATACTTATAGTAGGCGGACTCGATATTGGACGGGATTTTTATTTTCTTAACGAATGGAATCCGGCCTTCACCAATCTTGTCGTCATACCATTTCGCAATCTGGCGCCGCTCAGCCAGCATTTCATTGATACTCTGCATCTGTCTCAGGCCGAATAAGGCATGTATCTCCGAAGGCCGCGCGTTGCGGCCGATGATCTCGGTATAGTTAGGATCGTTTGTAAAGCGACCATGATCCCGCAAAGCTCGACACCACTTGTATACCTCGTCGTCGGACGTCGTAACCATTCCGCCCTCACCGGTCGTCATAACCTTGGTGGAAAAGAAGGAGAACGACCCGGCAATTCCAAGTGAACCCGCTTTCTTCCCATCGATGGTGGCACCGTGGGCGTGGGCCGCGTCTTCCATCAGGAGTAGGTTATGCTTCTTGCAGATCTGTTTAATTCGCTCCAGATGCGGCGAGATAATGCCCGCCATGTGCACAAGAATAACAACCTTGCTGTCAGGCTGAATGCTCCGCTCCAGGTCGTCCGGATCCATTTGAAAATTGTCCGGCTGGCAATCGACAAAGATAAGTCTAGCGCCGGCTGTCACTGCAGCTGTCGCGGTCGCAACAAACGTGTGACTCGGCAAAAGGACGGTTGCACCGCGGACATCGATCGATTTGAGAATCATCTCGACCGAACATGTCCCAGTCATCATCCCGATGGCGTACTTGGTGCCGCAAAACTCGGCATACTGGCGCTCAAACTCGGCGACGTTTTCGCCCATACTGATGAAGCCCCTTTGAAGCATTCCTTCAAAGCGCTTCGTCAGCCAGGCGATATCCTCTGGCGAGTATTTTAGATCAAATCCAGCTACGTTCATAAATTACGACTCCTTCTCCATTTTTTTGCGATACCAATCCATTGTTCTCTTAATACCTTCCTCAAGGCTCACTTTCGGTTCATAACCCAGCATGGACCGGGCCTTGGAAATATCCGCGCAGCGCCGCGGCGATCCGGTCGGTTTGCTCAGGTCATACTCGGTTTCGAGATTCTTGCCCGAAAGCCGAATAATCATTGCTACCAGATCCTTGATCTTAATTTCCTCCTCGGCCGCGATATTAAAAGCTTCGGCGTTGGGAGATTTCTCAACCGCCAACATCATGCCATCTACTTCGTCATCCACATAGGTGAATGAGCGGGTTTGCTCACCGTCGCCCCAGACGATCACTTTATCCTTTGCATCAAGGATCTTGCGAATTTGTGACGGGACCACCGGGGCCGTCTCGAGGTTAAAGTCGTCGCGCGGACCGTAGACGTTGTAGGGGCGAACGATCGCGACCTTCGTCCCGTACTCCATGTGATAGCAGCGAGCCTGCACTTCGGCCATTCGCTTCGACCATCCGTATCCAAAACCGCTCATCTCCGGTTCCCCTTTGAAACCGTCCACTTCAGAAGTCGGAACCCCGCAGTCTACCGGATAAATACCGACTGTGCTGATGCAGAGGAAGCGGTCGACGTTCTCCAACCGCGCCGCTTCCATCATGTTGATGTTCATGAGCGCGTTCGAATAAAACATCTCGGCGTGATGTTTAACGTTGTAACCGACGCCCCGGATTTTAGCGGCGAGGTGCATCACCATATCGCGTCCCTCACACGCCTTTCGGCAATTGCCGGCATCGAGCAGATCGGCCTCCACGACTTCAATCTGATCCCTAACCGCCGCGAGGTTTTCCCATTTGCCGCGCTTCAGGTCGTCCACCACGCCCACTTTGGATCCGGCTTCCACTAGTCGTTCAACCAGCCGCGAACCGATGAATCCGCAGCCCCCGGTAACGAGAACTTTTTTATCTTTCCAGAATGTCATATAGCGAATTTAAGAAATATGCCGTCCCTTGGTCTCACCTTGAGACTGGTTGGCGGTAGATGTTCAAATCACCGAGCCAGGATCGTGCCTGATTCGGTCAGTCCCCGCCGTGGCGGTTGCTTCGAAGAAGCGGCTCCCAAGCTTTTCTTCTGCCCATGCCACCGTGGCACGGCAAGGCTTGACCAATCCGTCGCAAACGGACTGAGAGCAACCGAAAAGCAGCCTCTCTTCATCGTGGACATTGAACGGCTTGATCTCATCACAACTTTACCCGGCTGTCGAGCGAATTCTGCGGCGACAGACCAACCGGCGGCAGGCATCGAGTGGCAAATCACACCGGCTTTTCAGCGTATTTCTTGGAATCCAGAGAACCGGGACAGGAACCGCTGTCGATAAGAAAATGATGGACTTTTCGGTAAAAAAGCACCATATTTCTGTTTCGTTGAATTTCCCACGGTGTTCCCCGTCCCCAAGTAACAACACATAGTATATGCATACTCGCTCCATAACTCGCTCAATAGCCCTTGTTCTGTTCTCGCTTCCCGCGATCACACTCCTCGGCGCTTCGCCGACCCCCAACGTCGCTCCCGTTCATGTGTGGCTGCAGTTCACTGGAAATTACCACCCAAACTCGCGTGACATCTTCAACGCTTTCGAATCCACTGCGGCATCCTCCCCAGTGGTACCAATGAGATTGCCTGAGCCTGGGACGGACAAGGTGAACGCGGGTCCAGCAATTTACCCACTCGAGTTCCGTTCGATTGATGGAAGAAACAACGCGACCAAAGACCTTGGCCAGGCCGGAACGGTCCATCTGCGAAATACGACCGTCGGCTATGCCGATGGCACGGGCTCGCCTGCAGGCCCCGATCGCGCAAGCGCGCGCGTCATCAGCAACACCGTCTGCGCGGAAACGCCTCCTATCTTAAACACTGATAGCGTCTCGAATTTTATTTGGGTGTGGGGAAACTTTGTCGATCACGATATGAGCTTGCTCAAGGTGGCCAGCCCGCCGGAGGAGTTCGATATCGCGGTGCCGACCGGTGACCCAACATTCGATCCCAAGAGCGTCGGGGGCCGGCTGCTTCACTTCCAGCGCTCCAACTCGACGACGGTGAATGGAATCCGGCAGCAGATCAATGCGAATACCGCGTTTATCGATGCTTCGATGGTGTACGGCTCCGATAATTTTCGCGCCAAGGCCGTACGCGCCAATGATGGCTTGGGCCATTTGCTGACGAGCACCGGCAATTTTTTGCCGTTCAACGTGAACGGTTTGCCTAACCAGCCGGAGCGCACCACCCTGCCGGCGAGCTTCTTTTTGGCCGGCGATGTCCGCGCCAATGAGAATACGCCACTGTTGATTATGCAAACGCTCTTCGTGCGAGAGCATAATTTCTGGGCAGACAGCTTCGCCGGCCAAGGTTTGAGCGACGACGACGTTTATCAACGGGCGCGCGCGATCGTGTGCGCGGAGATTCAGGAGATCACCTACCGGGATTTCATCCCGGTTTTGCTCGGCCCCAACGCTCTCACAACTTACGCCGGCTACAACGAGACGGTTGATCCTCGCGTCTCAATCGTCTTTTCCACTGCCGGATTCCGGCTGGGCCATACCATGCTTCCTGCAACTCTGCGGCTGTTGAACAAGAGAAATGTCGCCACGGCAGTTGACGTGTTGGGGCAGACAATATTTCAGCCGAACCTGATAACCGCCTCCGGCCTCGAGCCTTGGCTGCGCGGATTGTCCCAGGACTTAGCTGAGGCCAACGATCCCTACATTATTGATGCAATCAGAAGTTTCCTCGTGGGCGGGGTAGGCCCGGCCGGCTTCGATTTGATCGCGCTTGATATTCAAAGGGGACGCGATCAAGGGCTGCCGAGTTATAATCAGGTCAGGATCGATTTCGGATTACCGCCCGTGGCGGACTTCACTGGAGTCACCTCCGACACGGTGCTTCAGGGCAAACTCCTTGCAGCCTTCCCAAATGGGCCCGATGACGCCGACGTAATGGTATGCGCCATGGCGGAACCCCATGTGAACGGTGGACAGGTGGGCGAAACCTTCGCCGCGATGCTGAAAGACCAATTTCAGCGCTCGCGGGATGGCGACCGTTTCTGGTACGAATCCTACCTGGACGCGCCCACTCTGGCGACAGTGCAGCTGCAGACTCTGAGCGGCATCATTAAACGGAACTGCCCATCAATCGGAGCTGAAATGCAGGCCGACGTGTTCCACGTTCCGGCTCCGCGCTGACGAGACATTTTTGACTTGAGTTTTTTAACTCGGTCGACCACAAGAAGAGTATATGAATGTCCGCCGTCTCCCAGCGGCTGTTGTGGTGTTTTCGCTGCCAGCGTTCCCACTGTTTGCCGCGTCGCCTGATTCTGCCGCTACGTTCACCGTATCATCGTGGTTCCAATTCGCCTCTCACCCATACAATCCGAGCGCAAGGGACGTGTTCGAGGCCTTTCAGTCCAAGTCGGGGACGAGCTCGGTCGCGTCCGGCGTTTCGCCTCTCCGCGTAGATGCTGCACCCGCGATTTACCCAGATGAATTCCGTTCCCTGGATGGAAGGAACAATGCGCCCAAAGACTTAGGCGCAGCGGGGCAAGTCAATCTCCGTAATGTCACCGTTGGCTACGCGGATGGATCCGGTACTCCGGCGGGTCCCCTGCGAAAAAGCGCGAGAGACGTCAGTAACATCGTTTGCGCGCAAGCTGCGTCGATTGTCAATTCTCAGCCGGTTTCCAGTTTTCTTTGGAACTGGGGAAACTTCGTTGACCACGATATGGCATTAACCCGGGTGGCGAGCCCGCCTGAGGATTTCGTCATTCCTGTTCCGAAATGCGATCCCAGCTTCGACCCACGGTGCAACGGGCTGAAGACCCTTCCCTTCCAGCGGGCAAGCTACACAGTGGTTGACAATGTTCGCCAGCAGATCAACGCGAACTCAGCATTCATCGATGGGTCTGTTGTTTATGGCTCTGACAATAACCGGGGTCATGCGCTCCGGCTCGAGGATGGAACGGGAACGGGTCATCTGGCCACGAGCACCGGCAACCTGATGCCTTTCAATACGGACTCTCTGACCAATCAACCGGCGCGCGGCAACCCGCCCGACTTTTTTTTGGGTGGCGATGTCCGTTCCAACGAGAATTCGGCGCTTTGTGCCATGCAAACTCTTTGGGTTCGCGAGCACAATTTCTGGGCAGACACCTTTGCCAACCAAGGGCTCGACGATGACGGCATTTACCTTCGCGCGCGGGCGATTGTGGGCGCAGAGATTCAACTCATCACTTATCGGGATTTTCTCCCGATTTTACTCGGCCCGAATGCCCTCACCCCCTATACCGGTTACAACCAGTCGGTTGATCCCCGCGTTTCGATTGCATTCTCCGCCGCGGCCTTTCGCCTCGGGCACACCTTTTTGCCGTCCAGCTTGATGCGGCTGAATAAAAGGGGAATCTCGATTGGCGATATTTCCTTAGGACAGTCCATATTCGCGCCGAATCTGATCAGCGCTGCGGGAATCGAGCCTTTTCTGCGCGGCTTGGCCAAACAACAGCCTCAGGAAGTAGACGCTTACATTATCACCGACATCCGGAGCTTCATTATCCAGGGAGCGACTGGGTTCGATCTGGTCGCGCTGGATATCCAGCGCGGGCGTGATGTCGGCCTGCCAAGTTATAATCAGACTAGGATCGACTACGGCTTGGCACCGAAGGCGAGCTTCGCCGAAATGACGTCGGACGCTAATGTTCAGTTTCGATTGAGCCAGGCCTACACTTCGCCCGACGACCTCGACGTGTTCATCGGCGGTCTGGTCGAGGATCATGTGAATGGCGGCCAGGTCGGTGAACTTTTCTGGACGATCATCAAGGATCAATTTGAGCGCTCGCGAGATGGCGACCGGTTCTGGTATGAGACCTACTTGGACGCCGCCACCCTCGCTACGGTGCAGGCGCAAACGCTCGGAACCATCATCAAGCGGAACTGCTCTATCGGCAACGAAATGCAAGACGATGTGTTTCACGTTCCGGGGGCGCACTAAAAAGAAATTTCGGCCGTTTCCTGAGGCCCGCTTCGCCCAAGTGTAGGGTTTTGCGGGGTGGTGGGCAGGAGTGGATTCGAACCACTGAAGGCGTAAGCCAGCGGATTTACAGTCCGCCCCGTTTGGCCACTTCGGTACCTACCCTTAGCGCGATTGCGAGCGTTTGATATAGGCTTGCTCGCTCGCAGTCGCAACTGTTTTGCCGGTGAAGTAGATTGAGCGACAAGCATGAATGTCCCACCTCCTCTTCCGCCACTCTCCGACACGGATCGCGACCAGTTCTGGCCTGCCCTGGTCTTCAGTGAGTGGCAGGCCACCGCTGAGACCCTGCACATGTGGACGCAGATCGTCGGGAAGATCCGTCTCGCCCTCACTCCGTGGATCAATCATTCTTGGCACGTCACGCTTTATCTCACCGCTCGCGGCCTAACGACTTCTCCGATCCCGCACGGCTTTCATACTTTCGAGATCCGGTTCGATTTCGTCGCCCATGAACTGAGGATTTTGAAAAGCGATGGGACATCTCGCAACCTTCCGCTTCAGGCGCGGTCGGTCGCGGTTTTCTATCGCGCGATCATGGACGCGCTGCGCGAGTTGGAGCTGCCAGTAACGATCGATCTCACGCCCAACGAAATCACGGATCCGATTTCTTTTGACCGCGACGAGACGCATTCCGCGTACGACCCAGCTGCGGCAAATCGTTTCTGGCGCGTTCTCCTCCAGTCAGATCGCGTTCTGAAAAAATTTCGGTCCCGCTTCTGCGGGAAATGCAGCCCTGTCCATTTCTTCTGGGGCAGCTTTGATCTTGCGGTGACACGCTTCTCCGGTCGCACTGCGCCGCCGCATCCCGGCGGCATTCCGCATCTCCCCGACACGGTGACGCGCGAAGCCTACGCGCAGGAAGTGAGCAGCGTTGGTTTTTGGCCAGGCAACGCGAGTAGTCCCACTCCGCTCTATTATTCCTACGCCTATCCGGAACCCCCTGGCTTCGCCCAGGCGCAGGTGTGTCCGGCCGAAGCGAATTATTATGAGCCGCTCCATGAATTCGTTTTGCCGTACGACGCTGTCCGAAACGCAGCTTCTCCGGACGAAATACTGCTGGAATTCGCGCAAACGGTTTACGATGCCGCCTCGACGCTGGGCAAATGGGACCGGGCCGCACTCGAGGAGGCGAAACTCAAGCCGCCGGTCAGTTTACCCTAGCCCGCGGCAGCTCGCAGTTCCTCGAGCCAGCGTTTGGCCATCACCAGCTCGACGTTCGTTAGGCCGTGACTGGCCTCAAACATGCGCGCCGTGACTTCGGCCCCGGCATCACTCAGCAATTCTGCCAAACGCATGACATTGTCGGGCGGAATCAGCGGATCTTCTTTTCCAGCGGCAAGCCAGATCCGCGTTCCCGCAAGATCGGGCAATTCTTCCGGCTCAAATGGCACCATGGCGCGGAAAAGAATTGCCGAACGCAGGAGGCCGGGGTGGCGAAAAATCAAGCTGGCGGCGATGTTGGCGCCGTTGGAATAGCCAACCGCCACCAATTTATCGAGAGCGAATTCATAACGAACAGCCGCCGCCTTCACAAACTCCGCCAGCTCATCCGTTCGCGCCCTCAAGTCGTCCAGATCAAAAACGCCTTCCGCCAACCGCCGAAAGAAGCGCGCATTTCCGTTCTCCAGTGTTTTGCCAAGCGGACTGAGCAACGTCGCCGCCGGATCCAGCTCACGGCCAAGGGGCACCAGCTGATTTTCATCACCGCCCGTTCCATGGAGCAAAAACAGTGTCCGGTCGGAAGAGCCGCGGATGAATTGATGAGTGAAGCCAAGTTCAGTCGTCATTGCTGAAAAATTCGGCGATCGCGTTCACCACTGTCAGCTGCATTTCCCGAGTCAATTCGGGATAGATCGGGAGCGCGAGTGTTTCGCGGGCAGCTTTTTCTGTTTCCGGCAAATCGCCAGCCCTGTATCCGAGATGAGCGAAACACTTTTGCTCGTGCAAACCGAGCGGATAATAAATCGCTGAACCGATGCCGTATTTCGCCAGATGACGTTGCAAATCGTCGCGCCGCGGAACACGCACAACGTATTGGTGATAAATGTGATGATTCGTTAGGCCAGCGGACCTGTAAGGCTCGGCCGGCAGCATCACTTTGCTGGTGAGACCACGATTGGTGAATTCCTCACGATAAATGTCCGCGACCTTTCTCCGTGCGGCGGACCATTCGTCCAAATAGGGCAGTTTAATGTTCAAGACCGCGGCTTGGATCGCGTCGAGTCGGAAGTTGCCCCCAATCACATGGTGAAAATAGCGCGGCTCCATCCCGTGCTGGCGAAAAATGCGCAAACGCTCCGCGAAATCATCATCCTGGCAGACAATGAGACCTGCGTCGCCCGCCGCGCCCAGGTTTTTCGACGGATAAAAGCTGAAGCAGCCGGCCATGCTCATTGTCCCCGCCTGGCGCGCGCCGCCGCCTTGAGCTGGATACTCCGCGCCAATCGCCTGCGCGGCGTCTTCAATCACTGTGAACTGGTGGCGCGCGGCGATTTCGTTTAGTTGATCCATTTCGCAGCACAACCCGAAGAGGTGCACCGGGACGATCGCCTTGATAATGCGACCGGCGAAATCGACTAGCTGATTTTTGACATTGCGGTGGAAGAGACCCTTGAGAAACTCCGTGAGGGCCGCTGGCGAGAGGTTGAAAGTCTCCCGATCGATATCGACGAAGATCGGCACCGCACCGACTCGCGCGATGCAACCAGCGGTGGCAAAAAAAGTGTAGGGGCTCGTGATAACGGCATCTCCTG
>Ga0207701_10005727_pt1 | contig 12451 bp, 7 predicted proteins | sample KBSSwiSSwithPhiX_FD_184294 | JGI IMG/M metagenome (GOLD analysis project Ga0207701, IMG submission 184294) | Switchgrass rhizosphere bulk soil microbial communities from Kellogg Biological Station, Michigan, USA, with PhiX - S5 (SPAdes) (version 2) | ecosystem: Environmental > Terrestrial > Soil...
ACAGGGAACGGGGAACAGGGAACGGGGAACAGGGAACGGGGAACAGGGAACGGGGAACAGGGAACTGGGAACAGTGACTCCGTGCGGAGCCTCTGTTCCCGGTTCCCTGTTCCCGGTTCCCTAGTCCTGCGCCACCACTTTCCTCGCAGTATCGGCCTTCAAGTACTTGTCGTACCACGCGAGCATGCGCCGATGAAAATCGGTGAAGTCTTCCACCGTCGTACCCGGCGTGCCGTGGCCGCTGTTCATGTAGTTGACCCACTCCACGGTTTTCCCGAGACGCCGCAGCGCGTAGAACATCTCGCGCGTGTTATTCGCCGGAACGTTCGAGTCCTCGTTGCCCGTCATGAGCAGCAGCGGCGTCGTTATGCGGTCGGCGAACATGATCGCGGAGTGCGCGACGTACTTCTGCGGCTGCTGCCATAGCGTCGCTCCCAGGCGGTCCTGGCTCTTCTCCGCCGCGTGAACATTCCGCACGCCGAGGCGCGGGCTGTCGGTGTAGAAGCTGATGATGTCCACCTTGCCCGAGATGTTGATCGCGGCCTTGAATCGATTCGTCTGCGTGATGAGCAGGTTGGTGGCATAGCCGCCGTAGCTCGTGCCGTGAACGCCGAGCTTCGATGAATCGGCGATGCCCATCTCGATCAACTTGTTGGCGGCGGACGTGACGCCTTTGACCCACGCCTCACCAGGGTAGCCGATGTCAAAGTCGACGGACGGCTTCACCACGACGTAGCCAGCGCCGGTGAGCACATCCGACGTCGCGTCGAAGGTGTCGTCGAAGAAGTCCTCGTAGACATTGAACACCGTCGGGTACCGTTGGCCCTTCGTGTAGCCGGCGGGATAGTAGACGACGCCGAATTTCCGGTGGCCGTCCGCGTCGAGGTAGGACAGCAGCTCCGTGCTTCCGATCTGCCGGTCCTTGAGCCAAGGGTTGCCATCCGTCAGGCGCCGCAGGCCGTGTAGCGACGCATCGCTCACGTAGATGTCCGACGGCCGATTTCCGTCCGACACCGACAGGACCGCGACCGAACCGTCCTTCGAGAGTCGGAAGTTCGAGTAGAGACGTGTGTCCTTCACGAGGTCCTCGAGCCGCTTCGAGGTGCGGTCGAAGCGCGAAACGCCACGCTCCCACGCCGTGCGTGAAGCCGACGTGAGATACACGTAGCGGCTGTCGGGACTCCAACCGATCGCGGTCAACCGGGGACCTTCGGTCGAGGAGTCGGGCGCAATCTCGAGCATCAGCTCCTTCGTGCCCGACGCGACGTCGGCAACCCACAGGCCCTGCCGGTTCGAGACTAGAAGAAGGCTGCCGTCGGCGTTGAAACGCACGGGAGTGAATCGCTCGCGTGCGCGACGCTCCTTTGCTGCCGCCGAGGTGTCGGAGGTGCTCGAATCGCGCTGGCCTGCGGGCGGACCGGCGATCTGGCGCCCGCCGCTGTCGCTTGGAGAGCCAATGAAGACGCGCCCTTCCTTCCCGTAGGCGAATCGGTGTCCGTCCTCGGTCCAGATGACCGTCGTGCTCTTGAGCGACGGGACGATTGTGCGGGGGGTCGACGTGCCCTGGCCGCGAGCCACCAGCCGGTTCTCGGTCCCGAAGATGACGTCGTAGTCGGTCTTGGTGGTGATGTCCTCGCTGTAGACGATCACCGAATCGCGTGCGACGAGCGTGTACGACGCGATCATGCCTTCCGGAATGAGCTCACGAGTCTTCCGGGTCGCGACGTCGTATGCCACCACCGAGCGGCGGCTTGCCGAGCGGCGAAGATCGTCCCAGGCGAGGAACGGGTCGTTGCTGGACTGAACGAACACGGGGCCCTTCGTGTAGCGATCGAACCGCTCTCGAATTGAGCGTTTCCAGGCGTCGGAATGGAGCGCGAACACGATGGACGCACCGTCGTGCGTCCACCGGACGTCGCTGTTCTCGGCCACGTAGGAGCCGGCGGGAGCCTGGACCGTCGTCACGCGGCCGGTGCTTCGTTCCCAGATCACGGGCTCGAAGGCCTCGTTGTGCACGACGAGCATGGCGAGTCGCGATCCATCCGGCGACCAGGCGAGGCTCTTCACGTTTCGCTTGTCGGGGAAGATCGCCCGCGATTTTCCGGTCGCCGTCTCAATGACCAACAGGGTGCCTGCCGCGGGCCGGATGTACGTCGGATCGCCATCGCGACGGTAATCGACGCCGAAGTTGTCGCGCCGGAGGGTCGATACGGTTGCGAGCCAGCGTCCGTCGTCGCTCACGTCCGTTTGGACGTAGCTCACGACATTGAGGGCGTCGTCGATCGAGAAGGCCGGCTTGCTGCTCGAGCCCTGGGCCTCGAGCGCGGTGTGCGCTGAGAGCGACGCAGCGAACACGGTGAAGATCGCCGTCAGTCTGCGGGACATTGGAGGCGCGCGGTGCATGAAGGGCTCCGAAGTTCGGGAGGAGACGCCATACCGCGCCTAGCCTACCACGCGAACGAGTGCCGTCAAGCGTGCATATAGGGTCGTCCCGGTTCCGCGCCCCTGCCATCCCCGAGGACGTTTCGTCCCGTGTTTAACCGGTGGACCAAGTGGTCGTATGACCATACAGCGCATTCTGTTATCGCTTCGTCCCAAAAATTCCGCTTAACCTTGACTAAACGATGACCGGCCGTTTGACTCCGGGCCAAGCTGCGTTTTTTCGTCCACAAGTAGCACTCAACCCGCAAGAGGAGGACACGTGCGCAGAGTCTTGTCTGTCGTATCCCTCGTCGCCGCGCTTCTGGCTCCGGGAATCGTCCGAGCCCAGGCAACGCGCGAGATCACCGGAAAGGTCGTGCAGGCCGGCACGAACACTCCGCTGTCCGACGCGACGGTCGGACTGTTCGGCCAGCCGGCCGGAGTTCGCACGAACGAAAAAGGTGAGTACCGCATCCGCGTCCCGCAGGAGGAGGTCACCCTCCTGGTCCGGGCCATCGGCTTCAAGAGAGGTCAGGCCCGCGTGACCGCGGCCCAGTCGACCGCCGACTTCTCGCTCGAGAAAGACGTCCTCCAGCTCGAAGGCGTGACCGTCACGGGCACGGCTACGACGATCGAAAAGAAGAACGCCGCTACCTCAGTGTCCACCGTGAGCGCTGAAGAGCTCACGCGTGCTCCTGCGGCGTCGATCGAGAACGCGCTCCAGGGTAAGGTGGTTGGCGCGAGCATCAACATGAACAACGGCGCGCCGGGTGGTGGCGCGCAGGTTCAGATCCGCGGCGCGAGCTCGCTGATCGGCAACACGCAGCCGCTGTTCGTCGTCGACGGCGTGGTCATCTCGAACTCGGTTCGCAGCACGCGTCAGTCCGTTGCCACCGGCTCGCTCAACTCCGGAGAGGAAAACGGAACGAACCGGCTAGCGGACATCAACCCCAACGACATCGAGTCGATCGAGGTGCTCAAGAGCACCGCGGCAGCCGCGATGTACGGGTCGCAGGCTACGAACGGCGTGGTGCTCATCACGACCAAGAGGGGCAAGGCTGGTGCGCCGAAGTTCAACATCACCCAGCGCATTGGAACGTACGAGGCGATGCGTCTCAAGGACTCGCGTCAGTTCGAGACGCTCAACGAGGTGACCGCGGTCGGTGCCATCAAGGACAACCCCGACGCCGTAGCGGCGGCGGAGGCGGTCTGCACCCCGAACTGCCCGCATTACGACTACCAGAAAGAATTGTTCGGCAGGACCGACCCGTCCTATGAGACGGTTGCCAGCCTCACGGGTGGCGCGGCGAACACGCGCTATTTCGTGTCCGGGTTCCACCGGTTCGAGGCAGGTACCGCCATGAACACGGACGCGAAGCGCCAGTCGCTGCGCGCGAACGTCGACCAGAACATCGGCAGCAAGATCACGGTTGGCCTGAACGCCAACATGTTGCGCTCGTTCTCGCAGCGCGGCGTCTCGAACAACGACAACACGTTCTCGAGCCCGATCTACGCGTTCGCCTACAGCCCGGGCATTCTCAATTTTCAGAAGAAGGACGCCATCGGGAACTACCTGTTCAACCCGTTCCCTCCGGGCGGCCTTCAGGCGGCGTCGAACCCGTTCCAGACGTACGACCTGATGCGGACCGATGAGGATGTCTACCGCATCATCGGTGGCGGCCACGCGAACTGGTCGGCCTGGACGGGCGACAAGGGAACGTTGCAGTTCACGGCGTCCGGCGGCGTCGATCGGTTCTCGAGCGAGAACTACGTGTTCGCGCCGGTGGCGCTTCAGTTCCAGCAGCCGGGTTCGAACCAGGGTGGGTCGTTCCCCGGCGTTGCCATTCAGGGGAACGGCACGGAGCTCAACACGAGCTTCCAGTCCGCGGCGGTGTTCGATTGGACGTTCGGCAGCTTCCTTCGCACGACGACCCAGGCGGGCATCCAATACACGACCCGCGACCTGAACGACTACAACATACAGGGACGAGGCCTTACGCCGGGACAGTACAATGCCTCTGGCGCGGCGAACACGGGCGTCAACCAGAGCCGCCAGTCCGTTCGTAACCAGTCGTATTTCGGTCAGGTCGAGGGCTTCATGCTCGGCGAGAAGCTCTACGTGTCCGGCGCCCTTCGCGCCGAGCGCTCGAGCGTGAACGGTGACGTGGACAAGTACTACACCTTCCCGCGTGCCGCTGCGTCGTATCGCTTCGTGTCGCCCCTGCCGTTTATCAACGAGATCAAGCTGCGTGGCGCGTACGGGCTGTCGGGCAACCAGCCCAACTACGGCGATCGCTTCGAGACCGTCACGAGCGGCTCGCTGCTCGATGGCAATCCGTCGTTCATCCAGGCGGACACCGTCGGCAATCCGAAGATCAAGCCGGAAACACAAGCCGAGACCGAGTTCGGAACGGATATCACGGCCTGGAACGAGCGGATTCGCTTCGAGGCGACGTACTTCAAGCGGAACATCACCGATCTGCTCGTGCGGCCGATTCTGGCGCCGTCGAGCGGCGTGACGCAGACGATCGTCAACAGCGGCGAGATGGAGTCGCAGGGCACCGAGATCGGCCTGACAATCGTGCCGGTCCAGACGCGCAACTTCACCTGGACGTCCCGCGCGACACACACGCAGAACTACGCCGAGATCAAGACCCTCGGCGAGAACGTGAATCCGTTCACGATCAACTCGACGGGTGGCTTCGGTAACGCCTACGGCCGGTTGCGCTTCGCGAGCGGTAACCGTGTGAGCACGATCTGGGGCGCGAAGGATGGCGTCGGAAACATTCCGCTGGCCGACGCGAACCCGAAGTACCTCATGCAGTTCGGCAACGATTTCACCTACAAGGCGTTCGCGGTCAACGTGCTCGTGGACTACCGCCACGGCGGCACCGTCTCGAACATGACGCTGAACCTGTACGACGAGGGCGAGAACACGTGGGACTACGAGGACAAGTCGCCCGATCCGAACGTTCCGCTGGGTAAGTATCGGTACGATCTGTGGGGCGGTGGCACGAACACGGCCGCGTACCTCATGGACGGGTCGTACACGAAGATCCGCGAGATCAGCCTCTCGTGGGACGTGCCGAGAGCCACGGTCTCGAGGATCAAGGGCATCGACAACGCGCGTGTCAGCCTCGCCGGCCGCAACCTGTTCATCATCTCGGGCTACAATGGCTTCGATCCCGAAGTGAACAACGGGGGCAACGTGGTGGCGCGGTTCGTCGATCTCGCGCCGTTCCCGCCGAGCCGCTCGCTGTTCTTCAGCATCGACCTCGGCTTCTAACCGTCCCGCTACTCATCCAGACTGCCTAACGGGCGCCGCAGGCGCCCGAGGAGATAAAGAATGAAGTACGACTTCAAGGGACTGGTGCTCCTCGGAGCACTGATCGGGACGGCGGCCTGCTCCGATCGCCTCTCGGTCCCCAACTACAACAAACCGGTCATCGGCGAGGTCACGAAGGATCCTCAGGCGATCCAGCTGCTCGCCACGGGCATCATCCAGCGTGAGCGGAGCCTGCAGCCCGGTACGAGCCAGGACTTCGGCTTCTTTGGCCGTGAGTCCTACATCTACTTCCCCACCGACGGCCGCAACGTGACCGGCTTCCTGGTCGGCGTGCCGGGATTCGGCGGCAAGACGCTCGATCCGGGTGGATTCGCTGCGACCGCGACGAACTGGGGCAGCCGATTCGCGAACTTCAGGAATGTCAAGAATTTCCTCACTGCCATCGACGCCTCTCCCACGTTGAGCGAGACGGAGAAGAAGGCGGCACACGGGTTCGCGAACACATTCGTCGGGCTCGACATGATGTATGTGCTGTACTCCCGCGACACACTCGGGGCAGTTACGGAAGTCAACGATGACCCGAAGGTGGTTGCGCCGCTCGTGAGCAAGGACTCCGCGTACAAGTACGCCACCAACATGTTGGATTCGGCCAAGGCCGACCTCATAGCTGCCGGAGATGCGTCCTTCCCGTTCACGCTGAGCCGCGGTTTCTCCGGATTCGACACGCCGGCGACGTTCCTCAAGTTCAACCGCGCGATCCAGGCGAGGGTGCTCGTCAACCGCGCGTCGCAGGGCTGCGGCAACAGCTGCTATACCGACGCGCTCGCGGCGATCGCCGAGTCGTTCGCGACACCGATCGGCGGCGCCGCGTCCATGGCGGATCTCAACATTGGCGTGTACAACAACTACAGCACGGCGACGGGCGATGTGCAGAACACCCTGTCGTTCGCGAACAACAAGAGTCTGTTCGCGCACGCGAGCAACGTGACCGACGCACAGACCCAGGTCGGTGGCGCGAAGGACGATCGCCTAACGAGAAAGGTCGTCAGCCTGGAGTCGTTGGACTTGCCGCCGGTGTCGCCGCCACAGGGCATCGGTATCCCGGCGGAGTACACGTTCTCGCTCTATCCGGCGAACAACTCCGACGTGCCGATCATCCGCAACGAAGAGCTGATCCTGCTCCGCGCCGAGGCGAACATCTTCCTTGGCGACCTGCCGGCAGCCCTCCTGGACATCAACAACATCCGCACGGTCTCCGGCAAGCTCGCGCCAACGACGCTGACGGCGGCTGATGCCCTCACGAAGCTGCTGTACGAGCGGCGCTACTCGCTGCTGCTCGAGGGTCAGCGCTGGAACGACTATCGCCGGTTCGGCATCCTGAACCAGCTTCCGCTCGACATCACGAGCGGAACGTATACGCACTTCGTGGCGAAGGTGCAGCCGGTACCGCTCGCCGAGTGCGACGCGCGGGCCGGGTCGAAGCCGCAGGGCTGTCCGTAAGGAACCCTCGGATAGCACGTGAAGAACGAACGGCCAGCCCAAGAATGGGCTGGCCGTTTCGTCATCGCCCAGACGACGCGGCCCGGTTGCACTCAAGGCGACGCGGCGCCACTTATCGATCGTGCGGCCCGTAGGGAGTCTTACCCTTTCTTCTCCATGATGCCTTCGAAACTGGGGTCCTATTGGGCCCTGAGTCGTGCACCGCGGTACAGTGTGACGTTCGCGCTGCCGCTGCTGTTGCTCTACGAGGCGCTGGCGGCCAGCCTCTCGCGCTTTGCGGGCGAACAGATGCGCAATGGGGCGGACGTGATGCTGCGCTCTCTGTTCATCGCCGTCGCGGGACGGCGCGGTCCCGTCATATTCGTCACCTGCGTGATCGCGGTGAGCATCTTCCTCATCGCTCGTGACCTGAAACGCGCCGGCAGGCTCGAGCCACGCGTGTTCGTGTGGATGACCGCGGAGGCTGTCGCGCTGGCGCTCGTATTCGGTCTCGTCATCGGCACGGTGACGGCGAAGTTGCTGTCGCCCTTCTCACCCCTCGCGATCCTCGGCGCACAGCCGAAGATGGGTGTGGGCGCCCGCTTGATGCTCTCACTGGGCGCGGGCCTGTACGAAGAACTGCTGTTCCGCGTGCTGCTCGTCTCCGGGCTGCTGCTGTTGGCGCGGCGCGTGATGCGCCTGGGTCCCGGGCTGGCGAACACGTTCGCCGTCGGACTTGGCGCGCTGATCTTTTCGGCCTTTCACTACATCGGCCCATTCGGCGATCCGTTGCGGCTGGATTCGTTCGTGTTTCGGACGATCGCCGGGATCGCGTTCAGCGCGCTCTACGTGTTCCGAGGGTTTGGGATCACGGCGTGGACGCATGCGCTGTACGACGTGATCGTGTTGGTCTTGTAGCCGCCTGCCGCCTGTCGCCTGCAGTTACTTCACATCCACCGTCCGACTCGCCGTCGCGATCGTTAGGCTGCCCGTCTCGAGTGTCAGCTCGATCCGGTACCGACCTTCCGGCAGCGTCGAGAAGTCGACGGCCAGTGCTCGAGCGTGCGCGGCCCCGGGACGCGCCGACGGCTCATCCCACTGCATCCGCACCGGCGCTCGGCGTTCCACCACGCCGAGCTTCTCCGCAGCACGGCGATACCACGGCGTGCGCTCCCGCGTGACCGTGAGTCGATACGCGAGCATTTCGCCGGTTGGGCTGACACCGTACATCTCCCAATACACGCCGACCGGCTTGCTGCGATCGACCTTCATCGACGCGCGTGCTCGAGCGATCGCTTCGTCGAGCGAGGTTGGCAGATGCGCAGGGTCGTCGAACAGAAGCAGATCGGAGATCGTCACGCGTCCGCCCGACGATGGAGGGCGAAAGGCCGCGCGTGCACGGGCCACGCGACGTTCCGCGGAATCGCGAGTCTCGACACTGATGATTGCCGGCCGCCATTCCGCGGTCGTCATGAGAACGCCGCGCCGGAGCGCCGCAGAGTCTCTGCTCACGATCGCCGAGTCGGGGCTCGCTGCCGGTGCGATCGCGAGCGCCGCATCGATCGTATCGTGGGCAAACCCGGTCTGCGCAGTGGCGTCGAACGCGGCCACCACGAGTGCGGAATCCCCACGGCGGAAGAACGCGATCTGATGATCGAGCTCACCGACAGATCGCGCATAACGCGGTGCATATCGGCTCTGGGCCATGCGGTCGTGCAGCTCCCAGTCCGATGCGCGCGCGGAGTCGGGCACCACGAGAACGTCGGTGGCCGGGACGAAGTCGAACGCCGGAGTCGGCTCATGTCCAATGACGTGCACGTCGAACGGATCGGAGATGCTCGCTGGCCCGCGGGTCCAGCCCGTTTCCCAGCCGTAGCGCACGAGCAGCTCTTCCGAGTCATCGCCGAAGGCTATGTCATGCGGATAGCCCGACATCCGGATCAGACGGACCATCGTTAGGCGCGCGAAGTGCTCGGTGCGAAAATCGTTTCCCGGCACGAGGTACAGCGGCCGCGAGAGCGCCCAGAACCGCGCCTCGAACTCCCCTCGCTGAGCGCACGAACGGCGCTCGTACGCCTTCCTGGCATCGCCCTCCAGCAACAGCGAGACGTCCGTCCAGTGACATCGCTCGCGCTCCGGCATGGCGGCAAGCGCAACGTTGAACGCGCTGTCAGCACGCACGAAATCCCCGGCGGCATGGAACGCAAACCCGGCGAGTGCCGTGCACCAACTCGCATCGGCACGACAGTCGCGGGCTGCGCTCAGCGCGTCCTCGGCTCGGCCATCCTCCACGAGATAGCGAACTCGCTGTCCGGCGATCCAACCATCGCCGGGTATGCGTTGCGCTCCCTGCGCGAGCCGTTCGAGCAAGGCGCCACGCGCTGCCTTTGTCTTGGATGGCTCGGGCGGAGGCGGGAACTCGCCATCATCCCACCAGTAGCAGAACCGGCCGACTCGCACGTCGCAGCGTCCCGAGCTCCCGCCATTCTCGACCGGGAGATTCGCGCGCCGCGTGCGCTCGAAGGCAGCTTGCGCCGATCGTGCGTCGCGGACCACGCGCTGCGAGTCCGCTGGCGACGTTACGCCCGCGGGCTGAAACTCGGGCGAGCGCAGCGCCGCTCCGGCCTGAAACGCCAGCGCGACAAACAGTGGGAAGGCGGCGGGGAGAACAGCTAGCGGCATCGCTCGATCCACCGATACGGGTGATGGCGGTCGAACGCGAGTATACCCCGGTGCACTGCACGGCGCGAGCCGCCGGCGGGTTGCAAACGGCATCGCGTCACGCTTACGTCCGAGAAGTCAGTCAACGCTCAGCGGCGCGTAGCGCTGCGCCAGAAACCCATCGATCCAGTCGATCCCGATGCGCTCGTTCCCGAGCCTCCCGCTGCTCGCTTCGCCTCTTTGCCTTGCCGCGCTCGTGGCATGTTCTCGAGCGGCCGTCGTTTCGACGGCTGCGCCAACGGCGCCTACGCCATCGGCTCAGCCCGCAACCCGTCCCAGTGGCGTCACCGATGCCGACGTGCGCCGGCTCCTCGGCGCCATCGCGGATGACTCGATGGAGGGGCGGGGCACCGCGACACCAGGATCTGCCCGCGCCGCGACGTTCATTGCCGCAGAGCTCGCGCGCTACGGCGTCGAGCCAGCTGGAGACAGCGGGTTTTTCCAACGCGTGCCTGTCGCGTTCTCGTCGCGGAACGGCGTCCGGCAGTTGACGCTGCTGTCGACGCTCGCGGCGCGAGATAGCGTCCCGGCGGCCGACCGAGCAAACGCAGTGAACGTCGTCGGAGTGATCCGCGGCTCCGATCCAGCGTTGCGCGACCAGGTGGTGCTGGTCGACGCGCACTACGACCATCTCGGGATCCAGCATGGCCAGGCCGGCGATTCCATCTACAATGGTGCCGACGACGACGCGTCAGGCGTGGTTGCGGTGATGGAGATCGCGCGTGCGCTCGCGGCGGCCCCAGCGCCAAAACGCACCGTCGTCGTTGCGGCCACGACGGGCGAGGAGGTCGGGCTACTCGGCACACGATGGTACCTTCAGCACCCAGCGCGCCCGCTCGATGCAATGGTGGCGAACCTCGAGATCGAGATGATCGGACGACCGGATTCACTCGCCGGCGGACCGGGCCGCGGCTGGCTGACGGGCTTCGAACGTTCGACGATGGGCGATCTGTTCAGGAGCGCCGGGCTGCCGATCGTCGCCGACAGACGGCTCGACCAGCAGTTCTTCATGCGGAGTGACAACATCGCCTTCGCGGAGCGCGGCATCGTGGCGCATACGCTGTCGTCGTACAACATGCATAACGACTACCACGAGCCGAGCGACGACGTGGCCCACGTCGACTTCGCGCACATGACGCGGCTCATCGATGTCGCAGTGCGGGCCGCGCACCTGCTGGCGGATACACCATCGAAGCTCGAATGGAAGCCTGGTGGTCGCCCGGAACCGAGGAACCGTCAATGACCACCACCGGAGCGCCCGCCTCGATTCCCGATTCCCATCTGCCCGCCTCCGGCGGGCTCCCGCCGATTCCCGATCATATGCACGTGGAGACGCTCGCGATTCATGCCGCCCACGGCGCCGATGCCGCGACAGGCGCCGTCGCGCCGCCGATCTATCTCTCCACCACGTTCGAGCGCGAAGCGGACGGATCGCTGCCGCACGGCTATCTGTACGCGCGTGACGCGACACCAAATCGTACGTCGCTCGAGCGAGTGCTTGCCGCGCTCGAGGGTGGACAGGCCGCGGCCGCATTCTCCGCCGGGATGGCCGCGACGATGGCGGTCTTCCAGTCACTCGCGCCGGGCGACCACGTCATTCTGCCGACATCGGTCTATTACGGCACGCGAAAGCTGCTCGATCAGGTGTTCGCGCGCTGGGGCCTAACGATGTCCAGCGTGGACATGCAGGACGCCGACAATGTCGTGGGAGCGCTGCGTCCCACGACCCGTCTCGTCTGGGTCGAGTCGCCGTCCAATCCATTGCTCGCCGTAGCCGACATCGAACGGATCGCGACGATTGCGCACGACGCGGGCGCGCGTTGCGCGGTCGACAACACGTGGGCGACCCCCGTCGCGCAGCAGCCGCTCGCGCTCGGTGCCGATCTCGTCATGCACTCCACGACGAAGTACCTGGGTGGTCATGGCGACGTGACAGGTGGGGCGCTGGTTACGCGAGAAGACGACGAATTCTTCCAACGTGTCAGGACCGTACAGACCGCGGGTGGGGCGGTCGCCGCCCCGTTCGACTGCTGGCTCGTCGTTCGCGGCATCAAGACGTTGCCCTGTCGAATCCGCGCTCACACGGCGAACGCGACTGCTGTCGCTGATTTCCTGGCGTCCCACCCAAAGGTCGAAGCGGTTCATTATCCCGGGCTGGCATCACATCCGGGTCATGCCATCGCGGCGCGGCAGATGTCGGCGTTCGGTGGCATGGTTTCGGTGCAGGTCCGCGGCGGGCGCGAGGCGTCCCTTCGCGTGAAGAGTCGCGTGAAGGTCTTCATCCGCGCGACGAGTCTCGGTGGCCCGGAGAGCCTCGTGGAGCACCGCGCTTCAGTCGAGGCGCCTGGCAGCGGAACACCGGACAACCTGCTTCGGCTGTCGATCGGGCTCGAGCACCCGGACGACCTGATCGCCGATCTCGATCAGGCGTTAGGCTAGCGCGGGACTGTCGCGGCCGCTTCGAATGTTCAGGCGGCAGGCGGCAGGCGGCAGGCGGCAGGCGACAGGCGACAGGCGACAGGCGGCAGGGGACGGGCGACGGGC
>Ga0207701_10005728_pt1 | contig 12450 bp, 15 predicted proteins | sample KBSSwiSSwithPhiX_FD_184294 | JGI IMG/M metagenome (GOLD analysis project Ga0207701, IMG submission 184294) | Switchgrass rhizosphere bulk soil microbial communities from Kellogg Biological Station, Michigan, USA, with PhiX - S5 (SPAdes) (version 2) | ecosystem: Environmental > Terrestrial >...
TGATTGGGCTGTTGCTGATTTGGTTGTTCTGTCTTGGCACCAATACGTGTTCCGGCTGGTTCACTGGTATTTTCCAAGAAACCATCCGTAATAGCTTGTGCAATTGTTGCGTTAGCCAACGCTTCATCGGAAATTTCCGTTGCAACCCCTGGCGGGATGGGCGTCATATCATGAGTATTGATAAGACGTTCAGTTTTATTAACAACTGTAGGCATGGTTACTTACCCTTTCTACTAGGCAATTGTTTCGTGCCGCGTTTCTTATCGGCACTACTCCATTCTTTAGCTACTTTCTGCGAAATACCAGCTTTCTTAGCAAAACCTTTACTATGCGCTGCTGCACGCATAAACTTAGCTTGTGCTTTGCTTTTACTTGGCATTAAGTAGTAAGTGCAGAAAGTAGTGCAAGCGGATAGAAAATGTTAACGCCACCAGAACGAGCAATACAATCAGTAACGATTTCTAGATTGCGTGCTTCCGGAGGAAGTTGCGAAAACGGCATAACATACATATGCGCGATGTTTTCCGCACTACGCTCGTAAAGTAGGCCCAAATCCTTAGTTCCGCTAGATGCAGCGTTAGTAAGTTCCCAAATATTCTCTACTGTAATATTCGGATACTGCGAACGAAACCACATCATCGGCGTAACCATACTACCCGCCGCAGTAATGAATTTAGTCGATGCGGCAGTAAACGCTTTCGGTGCCAATTCAAGATGAGTTGGCGCGTGCGTTCCTTTTACTTGGTTCTGATAACCCGTTACCCAAGCAATAAGATTAGTAAGGATTTGATCACCAGTAAGCGTTGTCCAATCGCCAACAACCGGCAATACTTGTACAGGAATGTTAGGATGTGTAAACAATCCATACAAACCATACATAGTATCGCCATTTAGCTTAATGGACATAACTTTAAGGTCCATTGCTCTCCTGGCGGCGGCAGCTTTTCTGCTATCTAGCCCAATACCTTGAGCGCGACTAGCGCGCAACTCATTGATATTATAACCGTAACTATCACCAAGAGTCCTAACACCAACAGATCGCGACACCGTTCTGACATCCGCGCGCGGTAGGTCATCTGCATAGTTTGATACAACTTTCGCCATACCAACCATATCGTATGCATATTGAGTAACGTTTTCAGCCCATTCCGGAATACTAGTATCATCCGGAACTAGCGCATCGGCATTCGTTGCAGGAAGCTGCCGATCGTAAGTAGTAGAGCGCACATAATCTAGCTGACGTGCTAGAAAGATTGTATCGGTATCCTCACGAAAATTATTCTTAACAATGGGCGCATTGGCCAACATTGCTACATCTGACTCATCGTAATGAATGTGTTCCAGTGGCCCAGGCATAGTTTGTTTCCCCTAACTAATGATGTTAAACGTTGGGATTGTGAAGTTCTACAACAGCAGCAAGTGTAGTAGTTACACCATCCGCGTTCAACAAACTAATGGCTTGCGAACGAAATACTGCATTCGTTACTGCAACGCCAGTAGTATTAAACTTGCCTGTAACCGCATCGGCTTTGCAACCAACACCATCGTTAATACCAGTGCCAGAATCTACTGCTGCCCAGCAACGACCGCGTGTTAGTACAGATACCGCAGTCTTATCGGGATACTGGCCAAGATAACCATAGATGTGATCATGCAATGCAACACCAACGCCAAGTGTAGCACTTGCACCATTTTTAATAGTCATTGCGCCAGCGCCAGTACGTTGTACTGCAACACCAATAGTAACGCCTAGTGCTGGATCACTAGCAGCGAAAGTATCGACGTTATCGTCCATACTATCTTCTTTCATGCCAACAAAGGCCGGAGCCATATAGTTAGCATAAACATTGTTACTAATCGAGAATGACATTTATGCAGCCTCCTTTTCACCACGGATGCGAGCAATCATTCTCGCCCTAGCATCAATTGAGGAAGTACCAGAATTACTGGTATCTTGTTTCGTTACAGTCTTAGTCTTTTGATCGGCAGTCTTAGTATTCTTGTTATCTGCATTAGCAATAGTAATGTCATATGCAGAATTTACATAATCGTCAGAACGATTAGTAAAGTCAAGATCACTACCAAGCTTCTTAACAATCTGCTCTTTCAGTGAACGATCACTAGTATCGGCATCAAACTTAAGCGCATACTGTGTCGCCTTGTCTTCAAGTTGGACACGACTCCTGGCGGAGGAATGCGCCAGTTTTACTGCATTTTCTTGTTCTTGCTTGGCAGTAACAAGTGATGCCTTTACTACATCAAGTTCCGCTTGCAACTGATCAAGTCTAGTCTGCAACGATTTCTTTTCGTTGCTCATTTCATCCCACTTTACTACTACTTCCTTAGCAGCAGCATATTCCAATCCGTTATCAAAACGGATTTTATCCAAACTAACTTCCGGCATGTCATCCTCCGTAGGAAATGAACTAAGATCATCGGCATCTAGTCTAATTCGTGCGTTACCAGCACGACCCTTATGCACGACTGCTAGATGATTGTATTTAATTCCACGTTGGATACAATCATATTTCTGACCATTGTATTCGCCAGAAGTTTCGTCAATCTTGCAGGCATAGCCTAGTGACAATTCGCGTTTATTACCTATTTTCTTTACGTTATGAATTACTATATCTGCAACGACATTATCATCATCATGTTTTTCGCCAGGAGACATTACGTTGCCAACAATAACGCCATCCAATTCACTATTAGCATTGACCATACCACGATGGCCATCAGTAATAGGAATCGCACGCAAACTATTAAGACTGTCTGCCGCGAATACTTCATCTGCCGGTCTATATTCTCTAACTACTTTGCCTTTACTATCATGATAAGTAAAAATGCCAGATCGAGTGATAACTGGCTTGTCGATGATCCAGCCTTCCGCTGTAACATCGGCTTTTAGCTCAATTACATCATAACGAACTGGCATTATTCTACTTCTTCCAGTAATGACGCCTCAAACGCTACAAACTCTGGCAATACTGGTTCTGCCCAGCAACGACATTGATAATCTTCACCTGGGTGATTATCATCCGTTTCGCTAGGCGGATTATCCCAACTAAAGTATTGCCCATCTACTTCTTCGTGAGATTCTCTTACCCGTTCATCACCAACTGTTCGCCAAATGTAACCTTCTACGCCAATATCTTGTTGGCGTTCTTTAGTTAGTTCGCCATTAAGCTTGGCAACCTGATCACGCGCTATTAGGGTTGCGCGACTATCACTCACTTCTGTTCGTTCTGACATTATATCAAATACTTGCTTAGTTAGGTCTTTTAGGTTAGTTCCCTGTATCAGTGCTTCCCTAGTTTGGGCAGCAATTTGGTTACTGGTCTTAAACGGGATATCCTTAATCAGCAACGAATTGTTGCGTGACCAGTTACCAAGTAACGACCGATACTTTTCGGGATTTTCCTTAGTTGGGTCAACTCCATACTGCGACCGCATCAACTTCTTCCATTGAGCTTTATTGTATTCGTTTACTTGCGGTCCAACTCGTTGCATTTCCTTAATAGCTTGATTAGTATGAATTGTCATTTTGTCAGCGATACGTCGCATAGTCTTATCTAGTCTATCCTGCCAGCCAGTATAAGCATCTTGCTTAACTTCACCAGTTGGCAAATTCGTTGCAGTAGCTTCCTCGGCCATAAGTGGCACTTGTGGCGACATATACTGCTTAAGTAACAATTTATACTGATTATTCATTTTCAACAAAATACGCCGATAGGCCCACTCCTGGCCGACAGGGTATTTCATTGGAATAATCGGTTTACGCGGTCGCATTAGTTGGTTCTTGTTCTGGAACGTCTAGTTGCGTGGTATCTACACCTTCGGCATAGTCAATTCCACCAGCATCGGCAGGTATTTCATCTGGGAATTGATAATCCGTGTACTTGTTGACAATGATTTTCCTTATTTCATCAGGTGACACGATACCATTAGTTAACAATGTCATCAACATGGTTACTTCAGTATTATTGGCTTCTTGATTCGTTTTGTTAGTAGTTGCTACCTCGATTTCACTTGGCATCCATAGTGGATTAAATACGATATGCCAAGTATCGGGTAGTTTATCAGTATAGCTACGCTGTATATACAAAAGTGAAATGATTTTCTCTAAACAAGGTTTGGCAATTACTTGCTGGATGTGTGATACCATGCCGTAATAAGATTCAAGATCACCAGCGCCAGTAGCATTAAGGCCGGTTGTTGACTTTCCGAAAAGAATAACAACAGGGATATTACTACTAGCCGATAGTGCGGTTTGATACTCTTGAATAACCGATTGTACACCATCTAAACCTAGGTTTTCGATAGTATAACTATCTTTGGCATCAACTACCACTGAATTTAGGTTGCCACGCACCAAATCTACTAGATTTATTCGTTTCGACACCTGATCATCAGCTTGTTCGGCAAATAGATCGCCCAAGCCTTCCATTTGATAAATACCTTGTTGCTTCCTTTCCAATAGTCTAATAGTCCATTGTAGTGCTTGATCGTAACGACTTAGATCATCTATGCAACCTTCTAGTGCCGATCGACCAATCCAAGCTAAACCTTGTCTAACAGATTGTTTCAGTGGCAACGGTTCGCCACTCATAAAGATTAGTCTAGTTTCATGCACCCGAAACTGACTGACTCCTGGCGGGGAAATGTCATAGTATTCTACTTGACCAAACTTGATTAGATCGTTTACATCAGTATACAAGTATTCAGTAGGTTTGATGCAAGTAATGTCATACACTTTTAGTTCGATGATTTCATCTATAGTATCATAGTTCAATGGCGTACCAAAATCTCCGCCATCTTTAACAATTATGAGTATAGCTGCGCCACCATACAAACGAGTCCAGCGCACAGCATCGGACATTCGACTATATACAGACAATCGATCAATTTCATCGTATATACTGCCTTCTTCATCGCCTTCGATGATTAGTCCACGTTGGAAACAATCATCACTCGGGCGATCAATGATCTTTTGGGCTATTCCACTTCCAACATAAATATCAGCATAGTCATATAGTGCAAATCTACTAGCCCAGAAACGATCTAGTCCACGTCGCCAACTACCACCTTTATAGAAAGTGTTAGATGTACGATCTAGGCCAGCAGTATTCAGCCCAGACAAAATGTTCTGGAAACCATCATATCTGGGCTGAATTGCATTCATACTATTAGTTCTGCTTACGCGCGCGAATCATACCAAGTCCAAGCAAACCTAGGCCAAGAATACCTAGACTTGCCGGCTCGGGTACTGCGGCAGTAGTTGCACTAACAGTGCCAGCGAATGCGGCAGTAAATCCATCAATAGTTGCACCATCAATCGACAATACTGGCGTTACATTAGTAAATGCCAGTGAAAACGACGATGGAGGCTGTAGATCACTTGTCGGAATAATATCACTGGTAAGTGATAGGAAATCCGGCGGACTGTTAGCGTTTACTACCAATCCTGGCCCACCAAGCGCACCGAATGCGGCATCACTAAATACACCAGAAAGATAATTAGTGCCACCACAGTTAATTGCACTACTAAAACAGAAATTACCATCATAGTGCTGAATAACTGCGCCACCCACTTGTACCGCAGGATCATTACTTGTTGCAGTCATGCTATAGTAAGCATTGAATGCACCACCACCACCGAAACTATTGACACCTGTTACGGCATCATCAACAACAATAGTGGTAGTTACGCTATTATCAGTGGCAACAACAGTGTTAATGCTAGCATTTTGTGCGAATGTAGCAATAACCGTTGCATTTGATTGACTAACAAAGCCAATCAACGTTACTGTAGCCAACAACAAAGCCTTTGTCATGGGCATATACCTTTATGATTTTGGTTGCGGGGTTGCTGGCAATCCCTGATTTGGTCTATTAGCAGAACCAGGCAAACTATTATCGGCACCGGGTTGATTGCCAGGAAGTTCATTACTTGGCCGATTTATACTACCCGGAAGTGTATTATCTACAGACAGATTTGGATCGACAGCGACATAACGCCAACCATAGCCGGGAATCCATACTACTACCCAAAATGTAGTAGAACCGGGCAACGAATTATCTGGTCTAGTTGGTTGACCGGGCAATGTGTTATCTGGTCTACCACCACTTCCGCCAGGAAGTGTATTATCTGGCATTCCTGGCAAACCTTGATCTGGTCTACCACCACTACCACCCGGCAATTCATTACTTGGCCGATTTGGATGTACTGGCGGCCAAATAGTACCCGGAGGTACACTAGTTCCGGGTGGAATTGGCACAATCGGATGTGAAATAACCGGAGGTGGAAACACTCCTGGCGGTGGAATTGGCAAACTATTGTCAATTCCAGGCTGTTGTCCTGGCAATCCCTGATCTGGCCGATCACCAGTTACTTCGACAAAGAAACCAAATGGCATTGTTACTACTCCGATAGTGCTAGTCTACGCGCATAGTCACTTATTTTAGCTGCTAATTCAAGAAAAGCACCACTAGATGCATCAACATAGTCATCATGATTACTATCAGGGAAATTTTCCATTTCCGTCAAGTAATCATTATTCCAAGGGCCAGCTACTACATCAACGTTATTAGCTTGCCATTGCGAAGATAGTGGTTCGGCTCTAGTAACTTTAGGCCCAGTTTCCCTAATTGCTTTTACTTTATACCCTGACAGAAACGATATAAGACTAGATGCTTGGTCTTTACCAGCTTGGCCAGGATCTTGCGGAATTATAGTAGTTAGACTGCGACTCCTGGCGTGATCCTGTGAGAGTATATTCTTGATAATCTGCCGTACATCACTGGCATTTTCTCTTATATTAATGCCATCGGCAATAACAATGCGCCCGTTTTCGCGTCTACCCATAAGTACCGATGCAGTAGCGTCCGGACTAGGGTTAGCTTCACTAATAGTAGTGGCAGCTAAATCCCACTTTCGTACCCATTGCTTAACATCGGTCGGAATTGCAGGTAGTAGATTGATTTTCATTTTTGGAAAGTAACTACCTGCTTGTTCTTTAACTTTCCAATTACCGTTTAGTAGCCGTTCTCTGTCTACTCTCCCCATTATCATTAGGTTAGCCATATACCCAGGATCGTTGTCCATGAGTATCTTGTTGTCAGTTAGCTTAGACGGAATAAATGTTAGAGACTTAGGCTCTAACATGGGGAATTTGTCAATCAACTCCTGGCGGGAATCCGACCAATGCAATACATCATCTAGTTTGATGAAGTAACGAACTATACCACTACGTTCTTGTATTGCATATCCAGTATCTTGATCGATCCACCAAGCAATGATGTTAGCAACCCAACTATCCGCATCGGGATTAGTAGTTGCTCTTATGTAAGGGCGAATTGCACTAACACTACGATTGCGACTAAGCATATACCAGAACTGCCGTTCAGTGAAATGCGTTAGTTCATCGTAACCAATAAATGGGATTTGGCTACCTTGCCAGGATAGTAGATCAGCATCACCAGACAAATGATTAAACGATACCGATGCGCCACTAGGAAAAGTCCATTTCGGATATGGACTAGACATAGGCGATGCATCTAACTGGCCATAAATGCCGAAAGATGTATCGTATAATCCACCTTCAGCGCGTACTTGAATAGCTTGTCTTCTAAATATTACGCCACCGAAATCTGGATTATTCATATGTCGGCATGGCTCTAGTAATAGAGCATAACTTTTGCCACCACCAGCCGCACCACCATAGATCGCAATATCAGCTTTTGTTGCCAAAAAATCTGATTGCGGCCCAGGTTGCGGCATTAGCGCATTAGTAGTGTCAACGCCATCTAACAATTATGTTTCGCCCCCGATATCAACGCAGGTCTGCGTTGATTACCCATCTGAATCAATTATCTTACCAGTATTAACACTTCTCCCGTTATCTGGCAGTATTACTACTCGACTTTGTGCGCCAGCAGAGTTATCAGAAACCACATGATGTTGCCTAGGTTTACCGAATCCTCTACTTAAAATCATTTCACCAGCCCGCAATCTAGTTTCTGGTGCCATTTCGGGATCGCGATAGATATCTCTGGCCATATTGATGATTTCGTCGGCACCAATACGGCATTCTTGCATTAGATCGCGCAATGTCCAAATGCGCGCTAGTTGTTGATGCGGTTCAAAACCATCAGGCACTGAGATATTCCTTGAACCAAATCAGTACTTCATCTTTAGTCTTGGTATCACTAGCCTGATACTTTAGTTTATTGGCTTGTAACCAACTACTCCATAGTGGTAAACTAAAACAATGATAGCCAACTAGCTTGTTATACTTAATCACGCCAATTAACACAAAACACTTACCGCCAGTTCGTTGCCATTTCGCTAACCACGCACATTGCTCCTGGCGCAATTCCGTCAACAAGTAGTAATCACTTAAGTTAGCGAATACTCGTTTCAGTTCACACGCAACGATTACACTGTTAGGCGTCTGAATTAGGCGATCTGGCCAACCACTTTCCGCAGTATTATTCGGTATCCACAGACTATACTCTTTGAATATACTAGTAAATTCTTTAGCTATGTCGGTTTCTCGGATCATTCGCCTTCGGTACAGTTCTTCGGACGTTGGCTCAGATTACCCTCCTGGCAAGGGCCGTCAATCGCATTCCTTCAAAAATCGTCATTCTCACGGATACGTGATCAATATTCTCCTGGCTCGGTATGAAGGTATGCAAGGTATGCGACATTTCGCTGTGCTCATAGGCTATACGGAAAATAAGAGAGAGCCAAAAACCCGTTTAACACTACTGCTTAGTGTAACAGCACAGCATATTCATCCATACCTCCATACTTTTCCGAAAAAATTGAGCAATTTCAATGTGTTCTTGCGGTATGTTTACATATCATCTCAAACATACCTTTGCATACCTCACATACCTGAGAGAAAATGCGCCGCCAGGAGAAACGATTATTCTACTAGTGATTGAATAAATTCCTCCCACGGCAAGTTACCTATGTAATGATAATTATAAGAATTTTCTACTTCATCAGATTTTTTACGTCTTGGAACCGGAACACGTCGTTGCCCATTGTCCATATTAAAATAACGCTTTAGTATTGATTTTATTTCACTGCGATATTTACTTTCTTTGTCACTTGAATACCAAGTGTTAGCATCACCAGCCTGCAACCATTCCAGTATTTCATCAATTTTAATTCCTTCTTGCCAGCCATCCGCGCCAGGAGTGAAGTAAACTGCTCGATCTTTTACTCTAAATAGCTTAAGCAACAAATAATAAAAATTCGGCTTAATTTCTTGTTGCTTAATCAACTGTTGCTGTAGTTCTTCTTCTTCTATTGTTAGTTCTGGTGTTTCTCCATGATCCCACAAATACTTAGCCTGTGCAAATAATTGTGGTAATTCGGCTTCTATTGCTTCTCGATCAAATTTAGTTACTGCAATTGGTACGAAACGAGTTCCACCACTAGTACCTAGGTAGTATTCCATTGAATTGGATGTTACGATAAAAATACAACTTCTACCAATACCCTCTACGTTATCCTCACGCATACGCCTGAAATTATCATATTTCTGTGTAAGAAACGATTTAATCTGATTATCGTTACGAACACCAAGTCCACCTGTATCCGGCAATTCTACTACCATGCGACCTTCTAGTTTGCGACCGATTTCTTCTTCACTAGTATTTCTATTGAAGGTAAATTCAAGAAAGAACTTCAAATGAATATTTAGTTTTTCTGCTAACCATGATTTACCGATTTTCTCATCACCAACTAATACAACAGTAGTACGAAATGGAAATCCTGGCTTAAATGATCGCGCCATTATACCTAACATAATCGCTTTCATTGCCAAACGCGATGCGGCGGCATCTCTAACACCAGCATGTCTATGCAATACATCGAAACGATCTACGCCATCCCATTCAACTAATCCATTTGTGAAATGATCACGAACAACATTTATTCTATTGTCGTTGGCAACGACATTAATAGAATCTTCCAAAGTCATCCAGCGCATTTCTTGTTCAAAGAAATTTGCCATATAATACTTAAGCGCAGACCTTTGATATTTCATTTCTGTTGGTAAATAAATTATTGAGTCAGTTTCCTTTTCTTTGTGATTTACATGATATTTCATAGTAAAAGCATTCTCTACTGAGTAAGACCAAGGCAATTTGTATTCACCAAACACTTCAAAGTAATTCTTGTTGGTATATTCATCGTACACCACTCGCAAATACTTGCTCTTTTTCAATATTTCAACAAGTGATTGTTGCGTAGGTGTTGGTTTACCTTTATCATCGACAGATAGTTTAGGTGGATCATTTTCATCGATCCAATGTGGTTTCATTCGATCCAGACGCATTTGCGCCAGGAGATTCGTTACTGCACTAGCAATTTCGGCTCTGATTAATTTGATAATTCCTCTTGGGAAATTAGCTACTATCGTTTCTATAACTACTTGATATTGATACTTATCTTCTTCTAATTGAGCCACTAACAGAGGAATTACTACTCTACGATTTTCATTGAACCATTGTTTCGCTTCTGATTGATCACTCATCTTATTTAATGAATCGAGTATTTGTTGCAGTTCCGGTGACATTAAAATTCCCCCGCATTCTTGTTAACACTCATTGCAGCAATACCCTTATCGACAGCCCATTTAATCGTTTCGATATCTTTCTTAGTATCGCGTGGACCACGCCAGTTATCACATTCAGCATATGCTTTATCTATTACTTCATCTCTATCGAAATGACCTTGACCGACTAGTTTACCAAGTGGAATACATTCGTTTATTAAGCCAGGATGCCGATAGCCTACATCCAGCAAACCTATTCTATTATAGTGTGCATTGGCATTGAGTATAGCTCGATCTTTGTTATAGACAATTTCCGGCGCACCACGCATATTCCAATGATCGGTTATTCTTACATCAATACCTTTATCTTTATTGAACATTGATGGTAGCCAAACAATACGGCTTTTATCTATCATTGGATCAATACCCAATGGAGCCGCAGTATAGATTATCTGTGCTGGATTAAGAATAGCTGGATCACTAACGCCTTTAGTATCACCTAGCCAATTCTTTACGTCAACTCCACTAACGGCACGATTGGCCCAAAGAAATATTCGCATATTTATTCCAGGCTTGAAACCATAACTGCTACTTGCTACTGCAAAACAATCATAGTCTCCAATATGCAATGTGTTCAATACATCGTCACAGTCTTCCTTTAGATTACCACTACTTTCTTTCTTCCAATCTATATCTAATGCAAACCAATTGAATTTCTCTAACACTAGAGTTGCTTCATCTCCATTAGTTTTTCTAACTACATTACGTGCTTTACTTGGATCTTTGATTCGTGCTCTAATGAAACAACTCTTTGGTTGCGTTAGCATACCAATACTCAATGCATATAATTCATGTAAATCACTTATTTCGTATTCACTAAAGTTGAAGTATTTCACCAGATCATAACTTTTCTGTGTACCATTGGCGAAATTGGTCTTGGTCAAGACGCCACGACCACACGCTTCGGCAATGATCACGAAATTGTTACTGGCGTTTTCGTTATGACTAGTATAAATCTGGTCAGACATATTGTTGCATCCTTTTTAGTGTTGGAACGCACGAAAAGCGGGCAATTTTATGGGATTGGTGGGCAACCATTCCGTGTGCGATACTCTCCTGGCGTGTAATTTCATTCCCGTTCCGCGCCAGGAGGGTAGTCACCTTACCGCCATAATCCTTCGATCCGACAATCACATTCCCGAGAGCATCGCTTTCGCAATGAAATCGTAACGATGCCGATTGTAAATATCAAGGCAAAACTACTAGATAAGCTTTACATTTTATGGGCACTTTGTCTAGTAGTTCATCAACGAGAACAAAACAAGTCAGTTTCTTACAATGCGGTTAAGCAAGAATACGGCGATAGAGTTGCTGATTTATACTTAACCTATCGCAAGCAAGCGCATGATTTCTATTTGCTAGATGCCAATACAATGCAGTTAACCCCAAAGGGATTAACTGCCGTTGCATATTGGAAGCAAATTAATCAACGTCTTCTTGAAGTTTAGCGTGTTCTATTTCTGCCTCTATTGCACTATTAAAAGTATCACTATCGTAACCAAAGGCTTTGTAGCAATCATTTCTCGCTTTATATAACTCTATTGCTTTCTCTGGAAATTTTTCCTTAATTATTTCAGCCATTCTTTCTACCAAAAACAATAGACCAGTAAATCTAACACTGATTTCCATTTTCTCACGTTCAGTCATTTCATTCCTCCGCAAACAGTTGTTTATCCACTTTAGCCTGAATTTCATCGAGTGACAAATTCAAGCCAATTCGTTGCATCAATGCTTTACCTATAGCTAAATCAGCATGAGCTTTGGGTAATTGTTCTTCATGATATTCTATTGAGTAATACGCATCTTTAACTGTATA
>Ga0207701_10005730_pt1 | contig 12443 bp, 9 predicted proteins | sample KBSSwiSSwithPhiX_FD_184294 | JGI IMG/M metagenome (GOLD analysis project Ga0207701, IMG submission 184294) | Switchgrass rhizosphere bulk soil microbial communities from Kellogg Biological Station, Michigan, USA, with PhiX - S5 (SPAdes) (version 2) | ecosystem: Environmental > Terrestrial > Soil...
GGCTGATGCGACCATCGTCTCCGACGGTATGGACCGGACGTCGCTTCCCATCCGCGAACCCGCTATTCAGACTTTTACGGAACTCGATGCGCGTAACGCTGCAAAACCTGAACGATTTGAAGTAAAAGCTCCGGCGAAAGCTCCGAATGTTGTGATTGTGCTCCTTGATGATATCGGTTTTGGCCAGGCATCCTCATTCGGGGGACCGGTCAATATGCCAACACTCGAAAAACTGGCAAAAAATGGATTGAAGTATAATCGCTTTCATACCACAGCTCTTTGCTCACCAACCCGCGTGGCTTTATTAACCGGCCGGAATCATCACCTCAACAATGCAGGTGCAATCATGGAACTGGCAACAGGATATCCGGGAAATACCGGTATCAGGCCAAAGAGTGTTGCGCCACTCGCACAAATCTTGAGTTATAATGGGTACAGCACTGCTGCCTTTGGGAAATATCATGAGACCCCGCCTTGGGAAGTATCTGTCTCCGGACCCTATGAACGCTGGCCAACCCAATCCGGCTTTGATAAGTTTTACGGATTTATAGGAGGCGAAACCAATCAATGGGCGCCGGGGGTGTACGATGGCACCATAAAAATCGAAGTACCGCAGGATCCCAACTATCACTTCACAACTGACATGACTAACCAGGCCATGCGGTGGGTTCAGGCACAGCAATCGCTTACACCCGACAAACCATTTTACATGTATTTCGCAACCGGTGCCACCCATGCGCCGCATCATGCGCCCAAAGAATGGATAGATAAATACAAAGGAAAGTTTGACCAGGGATGGGACAAGCTGCGCGAAGAAACATTTACAAGACAAAAAGCACTTGGTGTTGTTCCTCAAAATGCAAAGCTCACTGAAAGACCAAAGGAAATCCCATCATGGGATAGTCAAACTCCAACGCAAAAAAAACTTTTCGCCCGCCAGATGGAAACATTCGCGGGATTTGCAGAACATACCGATCATGAAGTCGGCAGGTTAGTTCAGGCAATTGAAGACATGGGAGAGTTGGACAATACGCTTTTCTTTTATATAGTAGGAGATAACGGAGCCAGTGCAGAAGGTGGTCCCGAAGGAAGTTATAATGAAATGATGGCGTTAAGCGGAATTATTGGCACGGCCGACCAGATGTTGCCACATATTGATGAGTGGGGCGGACCGGAAACTTTCCCACACTACGCGATTGGTTGGGCACACGCAGGCAATACTCCTTTCCAGTGGACAAAGCAGGTTGCTTCTCATTTTGGAGGAACACGCAATGGAATGGTGGTTCATTGGCCAGCCGGGATCAAGGCTAAGGGCGAGATCCGTTCCCAATTTACACACGTGGTAGATGTGGCGCCAACAGTGCTTGAGGCTGCAGGAATTCCATTTCCCAAAACTGTGGACGGTATTGAACAAACGCCTTTCAGCGGCCCGTCCATGTTGTATAGTTTCGATGATACTAAGGCTGCCGAACGACACACCGTTCAATATTTTGAGATGTTTGGCAACAGGGGCATTTACAAAGATGGCTGGGTCGCTTGTACCAGGCATTCCATTCCATGGATGCTCAATTCAATTAGCACGTCACTGAAAGATGATGTATGGGAACTCTATAATATCAATGAAGATTTTAGCGAAGCAAATAACCTGGCCGCATCCAATCCCGACAAGCTAAAGGAATTGCAAAAGGCCTTTGAAGATGAAGCGATAAAAAATCATGTTTATCCTATCGATGACCGGCGATCTGAAAGGTTTGATGCCGCAATTGCTGGCCGCCCTGACCTGATGGGAAAACGCACATCGCTTACGGTCTACGAGGGAATGAGCGTCGCTGAAAATGCTTTTATCAATTTGAAGAGCCGCTCTTACACTATCACCGCAGAAGTTGAAGTTGTGAATAACGGAAATGGGGTCATTATTGCGCAGGCAGGAAAATTCGGAGGTTGGTCGCTGTTCATGAAGGGTGGAAAATTGTTTCATGAATACAATTACTTCGGGCTTGAAAGAACGAAAATTGGATCCGCCAAAACGATCACGCAGGGCAAGCATACAATAAGATACACTTTTGATATTGCGGAGCAGAAACCAGGTGCCGGCGGCAAGTGTGTCCTGTATGTCGATGACCAGGCAGTAGCGGAAGGCCAGATTCCAAAGACGCAACCATTTCTATTCTCGGCAGATGAAGGCGTTGACGTTGGAATGGATGGCGAGACCGCGGTTTCGAAAGATTATAAGCAGGGTGAAAATCATTTCAATGGTACGATAATTAAGATCACGGCAGACAATGCCCCGAAAAAGCTGGCAAGCCGGTAACTGAATTAGTTCAAGGGTTTGCAGGTTGCTGAAAATAATAAAACAGTTAATCACTCACTTTCACAAATTCAAAGCGCATGAAAAGAATAGGTTATTTATTGCTGATGGTAATTCTTGCTTCCTGTTCATCCAAACAGGAACAGGATAAACTTAACGACGAGAATGTCGCTGTTGTACAGAAATACATCAAGGCCGTGCAGGAAAAGGATACAAAAACGATGACAGATCTGCTGACGGACGACTATACAGGTTACGGTCCATCGATTACAGATTCTGTAAACAAATCGCAGGCCATTGAGAGTTGGAAAGAACTTTCAGAAAATCTGTATGATAAAATCGAGTACATAAAGTCAGTTAATGTTGCTGCTTATGTGCCCGATTCATATCATCCCGGCAACTTTGTGTCGAACTGGGCACATCTCATCATAAGATATAAGGATGGCAGGGGACCCGTTGAAATTTATGCTAATACCAGTTACCGGGTAGAAAACGGGAAGATCAATCTGTCACGAACTATTTATGATGAAGCCGATGCTATGCGCCAGCTGGGATACCGGATGGTGAAAGCATCGGATGAATAATCTTTTTTCCAAAATACCAAAATTGAAGTTTACAATGAATAAAATAATTTTTGCCGCTATTGTGCTTGTTTGCGCATCCACTATAGCAAATGCACAATCTGCCAACGAATCGATCAGCAAAAAACTTGGGATGTATATTTTCCCTGCGAAAAATCAGACCGCAGAAGTCCAGGCAAAAGATGAATCTGCGTGTTATAAATGGGCAGTGGAGCAATCAGGCATTGATCCCATCAACCCGCCAAAGGTAGATACGGCGAAAACGGAAAAAGGCCCGAATGGAGCGGCTGTAAAAGGTGCTGCCAAAGGTGCAGCCGCAGGTGCGGCGATTGGCGCCATTGCGGGTGATGCGGGCGAAGGAGCAGCCATCGGTGCCGTTGCTGGCGGTGTTGGTGCGAGAAGAGCTAATAAAAAAGCACAACAGCAAGAGCAGAAACAGGCAAATGCTACTGCAACCCAGGAAAACGAAAACAATATTAACAGTTTCAAAAAAGCATACACCGCATGCCTGGAAGGAAAGGGATATACGGTGAAGTAATATTATAGCAATTGAGGTGTCCATGATTTGAGTATGCCTAAGAGATTCATACTTTCGGATTGTAATAACACTCCTGAAACGACCATTTGCAAGGGCCTGCGGTTTGCTCGAAATTATATTGTAGCCCGTTCGCTCCTAAAGAATTTGAAAGACGAAAGAGATTCGATAGAGTCCTGTCGTTGAAAAAAGGAAAGAATGAATTGAATGACTATGGCAGACGATTATTCCAATAAGAATTTGCAGAACGCTTCCCTTAAAGGCAAAGACTTTAGCCTGGCTAACTTTTCGGGCAGCGATCTTCGCGGAGCTGACCTGGGCGGTTCCAACTTCGCAGGCGCTGATTTTAGCAATGTAAGAACAGGCTTCACCCTGGCGAACGTTTTGATGTTTTTTGTTATTGCACTGGCGATCTCCCTGCTTTCCGGTTATGTAGCAGCCAAATTGGGTCTTGTTATAAAAAGCATGCTTTCCGATGAAGATGAGAAAGTAAAGATTGCGGGATATATCACTATTGGATTAATTATTCTTTTTCTATCGTATGCAGTGTGGAAAGGCGGACAAAAAACAGTCACTAACCTGATTATCCCGATAATTATCATTGCCCTGGTAATTGCAGCCATGGCGAAAATTACCGGCGCCGGTACGGGAAGGGGCATGTTATTCCAGGTCCTGGCTTTATTGATAACGGTCATCATGATTTACGTAGGTACTTTTTCAAGGGTCATTGCAGGGAATTTATCCAGCATACTCTTTGTAGTCGTGGCGCTGGCCGGAGGTATGTTCGGCAAAAGCATAGCCGGCGGTATAGGCCCGGTGATCCTCGCTGTTTTTTGTGCAGTTATCAGTAAAAAAGCGCTTAGCGGGACCAGGGGTTTTGAAGATCTAAGAAAGGTTATATTATTTATCACCGAAAAGTTTGGTACGTCCTTCAAAAATACAAAACTGGTACATGCAAATTTTTCGAAGGCAAGACTTCACAATGCAGATTTTTCGGGCGCGGATATTACCTCGGTTAAATGGGACGATGCAAAAAAATTTAATTGTAAACGTGACAGCGAAATAATTACCGACAAAAAAAGAAAAAAAATGGCAGAAAAGAAAGGTAACGATTATAATCCTGTTGAAAAAAATTAGGGAGTTAGAGAAAAAGCCACAACAAGAGTTACCCCGAGATCCAGCAATCCCTTTCCTCCATACCTGCAGCCCTGATCGTTGTGTTTGGTTTGGTCTTATTTTTGGCAACTGTGTTCAGGCAATAGTGATATGAAGGGCGAATGGAATTTTGATGACTACCGGGTCATGATATCTCCATTGTGAAATTATAACCGTTATTTGATCAGGACCAAAAACGGGAAAAAAATAACAGGAGATGAATCACACAGGTCAACCAAAACTGTTCACTGTTAGGCGATGAATAAAAATTATTTCGGTATCAGGCAATTGATCCTATTGGCGGTGCTGCTATGGTGCAAAAAGGAAGCCTTTGCGCAACACGATTCGTTGATCTTTAAAAACGGGGATATTATAGTGGGTGAGATCAAATCAATGGACAAAGGGATACTCACCATTGAAACCGATTACTCAGACAAGGACTTTGTGATTGAATGGTCGGGTATCAAAAGAATCTACTCGAAGAGGATTTTCCTGGTCTCGCTGAGCGATGGCCGCAGGATTAACGGATCTATCCAGTCGATAGAAAATAAAACAAATGTAAACATAACTGACACCGATGGTCAGAAGACGGAAGCTTTGCTTGATGAAATTGTTTTTCTGAAAGGTTTGAAAAGAGAGTTCTGGAGCCGGATGAAGGCGAAAATTGACGTGGGGCTGAGTTTTACGAAAGACAATAACCTCAGGCAGCTGACCGTCAACACCAACGTAGGATACCTCGCTCATAAATGGCAGCTTGACGGGTATTACAATTTCATTACTTCTTCACAGGATAGCGTTGAAACGATAAAAAGAACAGATGGCGGCGTCAGTTTTAGATATTTTTTGAGAAGGGCCTGGTTCCTGGGCACGTCGGTAACTTTTCTTTCCAATACGGAACAGGCTTTGGACTTGCGATCCGTCGGGAAATTGGGAGCAGGTATATACTTAATACAAACGAACAAGACCTATTGGACCACGGGGGCCGGCCTCTCCTTCAACAATGAAAGTTTTACCAATGAAACCCACGGACGAAACAGCCTCGAAGCTTACGCGGGTACGGAAATGAATATGTTCGATGTTGGTGATCTCAATCTCCTTGGTTCACTTTTCATTTATCCGAGTTTAACGGAATCGGGCCGCTGGCGAACCGATTTCAGGTTTGACAGCAAGTATGACCTGCCCTTTGATTTTTATATTAAGCTGGGATTGACGTTAAACTATGACAACAAGCCGGCGATAGCTGGAAACACGCTGGATTATGTGTTGGGATTTAGCGTCGGATGGGAATTATAGGAATTAAGATCAGGCAAAATAAAAGGTAATGTTTTCAATTATAATTTTGCCCGCATTTTTCTTTCACGACGGGTCTCACACACATAGATGCCCGCAGTATTTAATTTATAGGGACGCGGAACTGAGGCAGATACTAAATTATCGGGCTTATGTTGAAATCCTGGTTGAAAAAAACTGTAACCGTTAAATGATAAGAACTGTAACCTGTTTGTTTATAATTATCTTACCTTGATCAACCGGTATTTGGGGTGAGTGTGATCACCGTAAACATAGAATTATAATAATTATCAAAAACATAAAATTGCAATGATGAAAAGTCACATGTTTTTCGGAATCGTTTTGCTGTTGCTCTCTGGGAACGCTTATTCGCAGCCACAACTTTCGACAGACCCATCGGAGCGCGGTCGCCAGGTAACGGATTGGATGAAGACGAATCTGCAACTCACCGACGAGCAGGTGCCAAAAGTTGAGGCGATTAACGTAAGGTGCGCTGAAAAAAATATTGAACTCGAGGGCAACAAAAAAATGACAAAAGCTACACGACAAAAATACCTGACCTCAAATGAGCGATACAGGGATAATGAGCTGAAAAAGATTTTTACTACAGAACAATTCACAAACTACCAGGAGAGAAAAAAAGAGGTTATGACGAAAATGATGAAATCGATTTGAGAAGATCGTCTTACTTTATTTATGTAGCAAAACCGGTCAGCCTTGCCGGGTTCCGAAGCCCAGCGGAACTTCTCAGCCGATTTTACCGATTAATGAATTGAAGGTGTGAAACTCGCTGTCAACCGTAGATAGCTTGCTCAGATCAATGTCATCGTGATGCAGATAATTCGATATCGGGAAAAACTGATTCACCTGGTTTATTAGCTCGGTCGTGCGTAAAGCCCCCACGCCCCAGACCTAGTCCCTGAAATATTCATTGAGATCTCCTTCCAAGTCTTGTTTTACCTGCTCATATTCACCTACTGCATTCATTTTTTCAGCAAACTCATTGCGAAGCTTTTCCAGGTATTCAAGACAGTAGATATAATCGTTGCAAAGTGTTCTGAAGACGGGATTACCATGATACAACTCCTCCACTTTGTTTTTATGCAATGGAAAACGGTCCTTTACAATATTCATTTGGTCTATAACAGATTTCATGTGATCCAATTCGCGTGAATAAAATAATAAACTACATCCCTACGACTATCAGAAATGAACCGTTTAAATATACACTAGAATTACAACGATAGGTGTGATGATGCCTGTTTAACGGTAAAGTGTTGCGGGGTGTATTTCGCGAATGCAGATTGTTAATAGTATGGAAAAGATGAACAAGATGATCTGAATATACGAGTGGCAGTCTAAAAATCGAAACGGTACTGATAGCCTGCAATAACTCCGGCATCGGATAATGGATGGATGCATTACCGGGCCCCGTCACGCCTGAACCCGTGCCGACACCCAGGATTCCCTCCTGAAATTTTTTTGCGGGTTTTCCGTACTTCACACACTTAAGAACCAGAACCAGTCAAAACAAGCCCCGGCGATTTGCTACAGGACACTGTTGGGGATATCATCCAGAGTGGCTCGTCGTTTCAGATTCCGCGACAGGCTCCTGAGGCATACCCTGCTTTTTATCTGGTACAATGATGGGTAAGGTGGTTTCTTCATCTTGTTTATTGCCCATGTCAGTGTGTTTATTAAAAGCAGATTTTTTTCCCGTTTCAAGCGCCCGGTTTGCATCCAACATCCCGAAAAGCTGTATGAGTTTTGCAATGACCCCGGTCCAGCCTGTTTGGTGACTGGCTCCAAGACCCGCTCCATTGTCGCCATGGAAGTACTCATAAAATAAGATATAGTCGCGCCAATTGGGATCATCCTGGAACTTCTCGCTGCCGCCAAATACAGGTCGCTTGTCCTGCTCGTTGCGCAGAAAGATGCTACTGATGCGATCAACGATTTCCTTTGCAACTTCAAATAGATTCATCAATTTACCTGAACCTGTGGGACACTCTATCTTGAAATTATCACCATAATAAAGATAGAAGTTCAGAAGGGACCTGATGATCATCACGTTCACCGGCATCCAGATCGGGCCACGCCAGTTAGAATTGCCACCAAACATCCCGGTATTCGATTCTGCCGGCAGGTAATCCACCCTGTATTCCTGGCCATGCACATAGAAGATGAAGGGGTTTTGTTGATGATATTTGGAAATGGAACGGATACCATAGGTGCTGAGAAACTCATTTTCGTCGAGCATTTTTGTAAGTATCCGCCGCAGCCTCTCAGGATTTACGAGCGCAAGAATGCCACGATCAGCTATTCCTAAATGACCAGGCCCGGTTGGATGCACGGATTTCAAAAGCTCAGGCATCCTCCGCAATCTTTCTGATATAAACGACATACAACGCGGAATGCGTTCACGCTGCCATTGTTCTATAACTGTTGTGGCACAAAGCGGCAGCAGCCCTACCATCGATCGAACTTTCAGGCGCGTAGCACTCCCATCGGGGAGGCGAAGTACATCATAATAAAAGCCATCGTCTTCGTCCCACATGCCGTCATCGCCGGTTCCATTCATGGCCGATGCAATATAATAGAAGTGCTCAACGAACTTAAAAACCATCTCTTCGTAAGTGGGATCGTCGGTGGCCAGTTCTACGGCGAGTTCGATCATGTTTTGGCTAAATAGGCTCATCCATGCAGTGCCATCTGCCTGTTCGAGGTAACCCCCGGTAGGCAGTGGAGCACTACGGTCGAAGACACCAATATTGTCGAGACCCAGGAAACCTCCCTCGAACACGTTCTTTCCAAAACGATCCTTGCGGTTAACCCACCATGTAAAATTCAACAACAATTTGTTGAATGCGGATTTGAGGAATTGTTTATCTGTATTGTTGTTGTTCAAGGTTTGGACAGTGCGGTGCAGAAACAAAGTCGCCCAGGCATGTACCGGGGGGTTTACGTCACTAAAGTTCCATTCATAAGCGGGCAACTGTCCATTAGGGTGGAGGTAGGATGCCCGCAACATAAGTTTCAATTGCTGTTCGGCAAAATCAGGATCCACGATTGAAAGAGGGATCGCGTGGAAAGCAAGGTCCCAGGCAGCATACCATGGATATTCCCATTTGTCCGGCATGGAAATAATATCCTCGTTCAGCATATGGTACCAGTCCGAGTTCCTTGAATTGTGATAGCCTTTATGCAAAGGATTAGATTGGTGTTCATCCAGCCAATTGTCGCCGTCAAAAAAGAAAAACTGTTTACTCCACAACATACCTGCAAGAGCCTGGCGCATCACATTGGCCTTGTCTTCACTCAATGATGAGGGGGTTACTGATTTGTAAAACTCATCGGCTTCAGTTTTTCGATCGGCAAAAATCTTTTCAAATTCTGTCCCAAAGAGATCGCCATTTTGTTCTGTTATGTTTTTGCAAAGCCGTAAGCGGATAACTGCAGTCTCACCAGCATTGACATCTGCTTCGAAATGTGCAGCGGCTTTTGTTCCCTGCTTTTCCGGATTAACCGCGCCTTGAATACCGTGTACTACAAAGTCATTGATACCATCCTTGACATGTTGGCTTTCGTTCTCCTGGCCTGGGAAAAGTCGTTCATGGTTGGTTTCGTTTTCGGTAAACAACAAGGGCACGTCTCCGTCGCAGCATAAAATAAATTCACCCAACAAAGGGTGAATTGCTGATGCGGCGCATATCCCCGCCGGAGTTTTGATCTGCCTGATGTTTGGCTTCACGGCAGCCCTGTTAGAATCGGCAATCCATTTCGACCAGTCGTTTCGGAACCACAGTGTAGGTAACAGGTGAAGCTTCGATGTTTCAGGACCGCGGTTTATTGCACTGATTTTTATCAAAATGTCTTCGGGACCCGCTTTGGCATACTCGACAAAAACATCGAAATACCGGTCTTCGGCAAACACACCTGTATCTAGCAACTCATATTCCATTTCATTTCGTGAACGCTTACTGTTTTGATACACAAGATCAGAATATGGATAAGCTGTCTGCGGGTATTTGTACAGCAGCTTCATATAGGAGTGTGTCGGGGTGCTGTCGAGGTAGTAATAATATTCCTTCACGTCCTCGCCGTGGTTGCCCTCACTATTAGTCAACCCGAAGTAACGTTCTTTGAGGATGGGATCTCTGCCGTTCCACAAAGCCAGTGAAAGGCAAAGGCGTTGTTTGTCATCAGAGATGCCGGCAATACCGTCTTCACCCCACCGGTATGCACGTGAGCGGGAATGATCATGGGTAAAAAAATTCCAGGCATCGCCATTTTGACTATAGTCTTCCCGTACTGTACCCCATTGCCTTTCACTCAGGTAAGGTCCCCATTTTTTCCAGGAGATATTTTTTTCCCTGGCTTCCTGTAATCTTATTTCTTCCCTGTTCATAACTAACCTCCATTTTGAGCGTTTTTGAAATTGTCATTTAAATTCGAATCCACAGGGATGAATACTGGTTCATGAAGAACAAAAAAATATTTTCGTCAGCGCGGATTTTACCAACTAATGTTGATTTTCATTGCAGGGTTACGTTATGTCATTTGTCTTATGTTGCAACAGTTGCTATGATCCCACAATTTGAAGGAGCGAGAAAGGGATCATAGGTATAAGAACGTGAAATCAACAACCGAATGCCCACGGCGACAGATCTTGTTTCAAAACTATTCTGTAAAACAAAACCAATGTACACGGCGTGCAGCATTCGGAACCTGCCTGCCGCACACTGCTAATGATCGTGGATTTCAATTGCGTGTCTTGCCATCTGGTTTCCTCCTCGCAAGAATAAGACGAGTTTGAAATTAAAGCTATAAAGGTTATAGTATACTAAAAAAAAAAGAATGATCCCGGTTGGTGCTCATTATGATACTTGTCAACAAAGTGTGGAAACAATCCCCGGAAGTGCGTTTTTGAGTGACGTATCGGAAGACATCCTGAACAGATTATACAACTAATATTAGCAACTGGTATAAAAAGAAATGACCACAGGGTTGACCTATGGCCTTTCTACACTAGTTTTTCATTTAGTTTTTTAGCAATTCGGAAGGTGATGGGGCTTCTTTATTCATCTGCTTGTTTTTGTTCAGGAATTTGTAGAAAAACAACCTGCCATACTCGTCATCTGTGGTTTGGAATACGACACTCATACCATTACTAATATTCCATAATCCATCGCCGACAGCCGAGAGAAATTCAGGGTTTAATTTTTTTCCGAGGTCGCCAAATGATTTATAATCGCCTCCTTCAGACTGCACATACAGGGGTGTTTTTATTTTCCCACCCACTACTTCAACCCTGCCCATAAAACAATGGCAGCTCTCTTTCTTTTTAAAAGCGATTACGACCAATTGCATCCCATCGGTTACCGGCTTGGCGCCGAGCTCGGTGAAATAGTCAAGATACTGTTTGTAACAATTCATAGGTATTGCCACAACGGCCGTATCTACATTTACCTTTACCGCGGCAGCAGTATCGGGAACGGTTTTGAATGTACTGTCCATTTTATGGGATGCCGTTGTATCTCTTTTCGCGGCAGTTGTATCGGATTGTCCCACGGCAATAACAGGCGTAATTGAAAACGTCAAAAGGACTGCAAATAAACAAGTGTATTTCATAAAAGAAAATTAGGTGTTACCAATTCTTGAATAGCTGGGCTTTTTGAAGGTACAACAATCGACAATATGCACCGGGTAATTTTTTTTACGGTTACTGTCCTTCATACATTGAATCACACACCACATCTCTAACTAGTATCCGCATGTTTGGCAGAAGAGGGTAGTTCTCATTTTTCCAAAACCTGCATTGTCCGCATTTACGAAAGCGTATTTCAGTCCTGTTGATTGCAGTTATCAGTACGTGATCCTGGAGATAAATCAAATGGTAATGCATAAATATAAAAAGAATAGTCAACCCTGGAATTGTAGAATCAACTCTGCAAATTCAATGGCGACGAAAATTGACCTTTGAAAACTATTTTAGTCGCCCGAACAGAGTAACCCGTGGTTTAAAATTTTTCTTTTTATGCGGTTAATAAAATTATATTGCAGCAGGATCTATAATGTCCGGCTCACTACTTTCAAATGTCGACGCCTCCATTATTGCCTTTTTCTTTTTTCCTTATGTTGGTCACACTTGCGTCGGGAAATAATATGGGGAAGCGATTTGGGAAAGCCGGAGAAGGAGATACCAGGGGCGGTATTAATTTGCTGCACTATTGACCAGGCAAGGCCCTTGACCGTTTGATCAAGCCATACACGAAGCAGCAAACCATTGCGGATCTGCGAAAGTTTTTTTAAATGATTTGTTGCCCGCTTTTTTGCCAGGACGTGACAGTTTTGGTTCATAATTGAAAAGTGAGAACTGAAAACCGAAGGTTCAAAATTCGGATTTCGATATTCGAATTTCGGTCCTGGTAGCTTTCGGGATCAAAATTGCGGGTTAACACCTTGAACATAAGTCAACCATGGGTTATTCATTTATCGTCAGAACAAATGCCGCAATGATATGCCTGTTGTTGCTGGCCGCCATGTTCTTTTTGTTTTGGCTGGGCTGGCGCCT
>Ga0207701_10005731_pt1 | contig 12440 bp, 10 predicted proteins | sample KBSSwiSSwithPhiX_FD_184294 | JGI IMG/M metagenome (GOLD analysis project Ga0207701, IMG submission 184294) | Switchgrass rhizosphere bulk soil microbial communities from Kellogg Biological Station, Michigan, USA, with PhiX - S5 (SPAdes) (version 2) | ecosystem: Environmental > Terrestrial >...
TATAACGGGAGAAATTCGATTTTCCCAATTCGCCGTCGTTGATGACGTCGACGCCGCACTCGATTTGTTTCTCCACGACTTCGGCGACCGCTTCGCGGGTGCGTTTGGCGAGAGCGCTGCTGTCGTACGATTTGCCTTCGTTGCGCGCCAAAAGCATGTCCATTAAATCTTTGGGCCGCGCCAAGCTACCTACATGGGTAATGAGAATTCGGTCGGTGCTGCGTTTCATTTTCGTCCTCCGATCGCCGTTTTCGTTGAATCCATTCTTCGGGAGTCAGAACACTTTACCTAACCCGTTTATCGGAAAGAGCGAGAGCCTCATAATGGTTTCGCCTATCGCGCCGACCCGGCGTTGCTTTTCTCCATGATGGACTTGACCAGAAACGGCCACACCTGTGTCGCATCGGCGAGCATCTCGGCGTAAATGCCGTTCTTATCCGCTTTGCGCCAGGATTCATTTTCAGAATAGGTGCAACCGGAAAGATGGCCGAAGTGAGGCTTGTCAGGGCAGATTCTCACGCCGTAGCTGAAGCGCCGGTTGGGAAACGTCGGGCCGAGCCGTTCGTTGATGATTTCGATCAGCGGCGCGACGTTCTGGACGTTATTGCGCGGCACGCCGCCGCCGATGGAAAAGATGCCGAAGCGTTTCGAAGTCGTGACCAGGCGAATCAATTCTTTGCTGTCGCGCTCGAGATCCATCAGGATCGGCTTCTTACCGCGCCGCCGCCGCTTGATGTTGTGGATGTAAATGTCGTTGCCCAACTCGGAATCGACAAAAGCCGGCACGAACACCGGCACGCCGTGCAGATAAGCCGACTTCAGAATGCCGCGGTCGTTCGGATAATGTTCGGCGAGATGTTTGCCGATCAGCTTGTTCAGCGCGATCGGGCTGAACATCTCTTTGCCGTCGATCTTTTCGATCACTTTGCCGATGACTTCCTCTACGGTATCCAGGTTGGTTTCAGGCTCCAAAGTGTCCGTCACTCGGTTGAGCTTGCGCCGGGCGAGCTCGGTATCATCGTATTTGGGATTGTACTTGTAGTGCTTCAAGCCAATCGACGAGACCAGACCATGCGCCATCAGCGCGCCCGTCGATGAGATCGCCTGAATCATCCCCTGCTCGATCATGTCGCAAATGATCAGATCCATCTTGCCGACGGTCATTGCGCCGCTGACGGTTAAAAACCGCGCGCAATGCTTGTCGTGAATCATCGCTTCGAGCGCTTTTGCGCCGCGCGCTACTTGCGCCGCCAGACCGCCGAAGCGCGCGAGCCCACTAAGCAACGCACCGATCGAACCCGGTTTGCCCCCTTTGCCATTGATCCATTCATCGAGCGCCGTGTAAATCACCGGAACTACGTAGCGCGGATCGGCGAAAACCGCATCAGGGAAATAGCCGTCGCGAATCTGTCCGGGGCGGGCCATGTCGAATGGATTGATAAAGATCGCCCGCGCCGGTTTTTTGTAGATGGCCTCAGCGTTGCGCTCGGAAAAAGCGCCGACGACGATGACGTTTTCGCCCCGGCTTTTCGCCCGCGCGTACTGCGACGGCAGCATGATTCGACGACACCACCGATTCGAGACGAATTTTTTTAACAGCAATCCGAGCGGCGCATCCGCGATGCCGCTATAGATGAGAATCGGCTTGTCTTTCGCCGTCACCATCTCGAAAATCGTGTGGGCGACTTCGCCAAGCATGCGCGCGCCGAAGGCGCAGTAGCGCATGGCGTTGACGATATCGCCCACGCTGTTGCACTTTTGTAAATCCAATGACCTGAGTTCTTCGAATGGTGGGGTTTTCACAGCATTATTCGCGTAAAATTTTCGGCTTCGTAACATGGTGCTGAAGCCCAGTCAATTAGGATACCGCAAAATTGGGTTAAGAGTATGCGAAGTTAGAGTAGGCAATATCGGATCATCGCAGCTCGGGCAAGACCAGCCTAGCGCAGCGCTCCATCGACTTCAGCACTTTTGCCTGGCTCAAGCCGCCGAAGTGAAAGGTCAAGCCGACGTGCGTCGTGCCGACAACTTCGATAACGCGCTTGAGAATTCGCGCGCAGGTTTCCGGTCCGCCGAAAATTCCTCGGCTGTCGCGCACCATCGCGTCGTAATCCAAGTGGCCGAAGACCCGTTGGTACATCGGATTGTCTGGAGCGAAATTCTGCGCCTCGAGGGCAAAAATGCGCCAACGATACCAGTGCTCGATCACTTCGGCGCGCGCCTGCGCGTCACTGTCGCCGACGTAAATCGGATACATCGTAAAGACGTCTTTGTCTTCGACTGCGTGACCGCCCTCACGCAGCGCAGCCCAATATATCTCGACGCGCAGGCGCTGCTCCTCATTGGTCGCGACCCACGGCAGCGTCATCAAATGATAGCCCCGCTTCCCGATCATTTGGAAACTTTCCGGATCGCGGTTCGCTGTGACGTAGATCGGCGGGTATGGTTTCTGACGCGGTTGCGGATAAACGCGAAGCTTGGGGAAGCGATAGTGCTCGCCCTGCCATTCGAACTCGCCACCGCTCCACGCTCGCGTGACGATGTCGAGCGCCTCGGGTAGCCGCTTTTGCGCATTGCTCCAATCATAACCGAAGACCGTGTACTCCGTCGGGTGCATGCCGCGTCCCGCGCCGAAGTTCAGGCGCCCGCTGGAGAGCTGGTCCACCATGGCAAATTCTTCAGCGATGCGCAGCGGATTATGCATCGGAATGATCGACACGGCGGCGCCGAGACGCATCTTTTTGGTGCGCTGCGCCGCGGCGGCGAGAATCACGGAAGGACTCGGCATCATGCCGCCGAAGTTGCGAAAGTGATGTTCCGTTACCCAGAGCGAGTCAAAGCCGAGACTTTCCGCGGCGTCGAACTGCTCCAGCCAGTGGGTGTAGACCGCGGTGCTATCGCCATCCAACTCGGGAACGTAGGTGTTAAGAATATAGTAACCGAACTTCACTCGCGTCAGGTCTCCTTACTCGAACTGAGCATGCTGGCCCGCTCGTGCCCAAATGTGCAGCTGAAAATATGAGGAATTTACCGTTGGGTCAAGCAAGTCTTAATCGATTGAATTTGAATTGACCGAACAAAAGCGTCACTGCGCGGAAACTATGTGACTCTCGGCGCGATCTGTCCCAGGCGCCTTATCCAAACATCGACAGCGTAAAAATCGTGTCAATAGCATCGCCGCGGGAAATCCCAAAGCCGCCGCCAATCTGCGAACCTTGGTGAAAGGAATCGAAGCTTCAGGTATAATCACGCAACTCTACAAACGTTGATGCGCGCCGAACCTCGGTTAAATATCTCTCCATTTTTCGAGCACGGATAACACTCGGCATTAGGTCAACAGAAGATGAAAAACATTTTCACCTATACGCTCACAGGTGAGCAGTTCGCCGCTGCCATCCGGTACCGCAATCAGCACCTCATAGGGCGTATACTGGTGCGACGACTCATGCAATTCGTCGGTTCCGTGGCATGGATCGCCATGGTCGTCGCGCTTTTCACCGTCCATGAGCGCGACGGATCGAGCGCCGTTCAGATTTCCCTCTACGTGATGGCAGCGAGTTATACCCTTTACTATCTGCTTTACGGCCGTGCCTTGGACCAGCTTTATCGAACCGATAGCCACCTTGTGGGCGTACCAACGGAGCTAAGAGTCGAGGACGATGGCCTATACCACAGCAGCACAAATTGTCGGTCGGTCATCACCTGGTCCGGGCTTAGGGTCATCGATGAGGTCGGCGGCGTTTTGCTGCTGGGTCTCGATAAACTGCATTTTCTACCGATTCCCACTTCGGTGTTCGAATCGCGGGAAGAGAAAGATGGCTTCATCGCCTATCTTAAAGAGAAACGCGCCGCTGCAGCGGGTGAGGTCGTCATACCCAGCGCAAATTTGCCGCCGCCCTTTTTTGCGACTAAGCCAACCAGTGTCACGGCGGAATTTGAACCCGCAGAGCAACACTGGAGCGCACTGAAAAAAAATCTTTTCAATGCGCTCAAGCTCGCTTTTGGCGGGAGGGTAGCACCGGAGAGGCTGGCGATTTCTTGGTGGCAGGCAATCACCTTCGCGACACTTGGCTTGCTGCCGCCGTTGATTTACGATCTCGCCGCAAACGGAATTCATGGCGAAATTGCCTGGGAAAATGTCCCCGATGCGTTGTTCCATTTGCCGATATTTTTGGTTGCCGCTGTCGCGACTGCTTATGCTTTAGGTCGTGGTGAGCGCACTCCATTGATATTCCAGATTTTGCTGATGATCGCGGTCGTCGTCGATTTGGCGTACTATTCCTTGTATTCGATTCCACTCACACCGCGTGCTAGAGAGTGGCTGCGCTACTCCGGCACTTATATCTATCTCTTCTCCTTAATGTGGCTTGTCATCGCTTGCAGCAAAGCAACTCTCGAACAAGTCTCTGTACCGCTTCACCGAAGGCTCTGGGCCAACATCACTCTGGCGCTCTTCGTCGTGTACCCGCTCACCGGAATTAACCGCGAGCGCAATCTTTGGCTTCCGGCTTCGAGCGCTCAAGAGACGGAGGATTCAGCGAATTTTGGTCGATTGAACGAAGATACTCTTTATAACCAGAGCGACGTCCTTGAGCGTAAGCTTGCTGCCGTCACTCCGGGCCGCTCCGGTGTCATCGACTTATTCTTTATCGGCGTGGCTGGATATGGCTCTCAGAATGTCTTCATGAAAGAGGTCAACGCGGTGAGTGAGTTTTTTCAGCAACGCTTTGGCGCCGCCGACAAAACGATTCGCCTGATCAACAACCGCAAAAATCCAGACGTGGCGCCATTGGCTAGCGTGACGAGCTTGCGCGCGGCATTGAAGCGTGTCGCCGCCGTAATGGACAAGGACGAAGATTTATTGTTTCTCTTTCTCACGTCGCACGGTTCACAGGACCATCACTTCTCGCTCGATCTCTGGCCAATCAAGTTTCAGGAGCTCGATCCAGTGCGCTTGCGTCAGTTGTTGGACGACTCTGGCATCAAATACCGCGTCGTTGTCGTATCGGCCTGCTATTCCGGCGGTTTCGTCGATGCCCTGAGAGACGAAAACACTTTGGTCATCACCGCGTCGGCGCCGGATAAGAATTCTTTCGGCTGCAGCAATGAAGCGGAGTGGACCTATTTCGGCAAAGCCTATTTCGATGAGGCCCTGCGTCACACCTACTCATTTGTCAAAGCCTTTGAGCTTGCCAAGCCCGTCATTGCCGATCGTGAGCGGAAAGAAGATTTTACGCCATCGGAGCCGCAAATGGCTCTTGGTCGCGCCATCGAGCCTAAGCTCGCCCAGTTAGAGAAACAACTAAATGCAAAAAAATGAAGAAACCTCCTACGACGTTGCCGGCGCTTCGGCCGGTAGTTTGAAGCCCTCCCTTGTGCAGATCCGACAATTTGCATTCAGGCAACAAAATGGGATTAAGATGGAGTTGCCTTGTTGAGGAAATACCCGTGAATCCCGTTGCTATCTCGTTATTGACCCGAATGGTAGCCAATGTCTGTTTCTTTGCGCTATTGTTTTTCTGCTCCGTTCCAACGACGTCGGCCCAGGGATTGAGCAAACTTCCTTACGTGCCGACGCCGCAAATCGTCGTCGACGAAATGCTCAAAATGGCCGGCGTCACGGCGAAAGATTTTGTCATCGATCTCGGTTCGGGCGACGGCCGGATGATTATCACCGCTGCCCGAAGTTTCAGCGCCAGCGGCGTCGGCGTCGACATCGATGCGAAGCTGGTGGACTTGTCCAACAAACAGGCGAAGTCCGACGGCGTCGGTGATCGCGTTAAGTTCATTGAGCAAGACATGTTCAAAGCTGATATCAGCAAAGCCACGGTGGTGACGCTCTATGTTTTGCCGGATTTCATGGAGAAGCTTCGTCCCAAACTCTTGGCGGAGCTGAAACCTGGGACGCGCATTGTCGCGCACGATTATTACATGAGCGAATGGTACCCGGACCGCCAGGTCAGCCTCACCGTGCCGGAAAAAAAGGCGGCCAACGGCACCGACAAAGCATATATTTATTTATGGATCGTTCCCACCCTGGTCACCGGCGACTGGCGCATGGAGCTCGATTTGGGCGGCGGCAAACGACAGATGGTCGTCTTGACGTTCGATCAACAGTATCAGCGGCTGACAAGCGCATGGGCGGATTACGGGCTCGGTGCGATGAAAATCGAAGAGCCATTGTTGCGAGGAAACGAGATCAGCTTCAAACTAGCGATCGGCGCGAATCCGTATCAGTTCACCGGCAATATCAACGACGGGAAGATGGAAGGCACTGCCGTCACTCCGGGAAACAGCCGGCTAACCCCGTGGCGCGCCGGCAAGCTGCCGTTGAAGAAAAAGTGAGTTTGACTTCATGACGTGGGTTTCGTAGGAAAGAGCAAGTTTCCACAGTTGAAATGTGCAGATTTTCTGTTATCGGCGACAGTAAGATTGACTGAAAGCGAGGGATTTAGCGATGAGCACAGCCGCAGCGTATACCGCCGACTCGGTGTTGGCAGGCGAAAAAATCATTTCGGCGGATTCACACATCATGGAGGCGGACGATTTGTGGGTCAAGAATCTCACTCCGTCTCTAAAACCGAAGTATCCCGACTTTCCCAAACGGAATTCGCCCGGCGAGCGCGACGGCGGTTGGGACCCCAAGGCGCGCATCAGCGAGATGGAAGTCGACGGAGTTTCCGCTGAAGTGCTTTATCCCACGCTCGGGCTGCGGTTGTTCGCGTTAGAAGACGCCGAACTTCAGGAAGCCTGCTTCCAGATCGCCAACGACTGGATGATCGATTACTGCAAAGTGACACCGGGGCGCTTGATCGGCATCCCGATGATCTCGCTTTACAATATCAAGAATGCCATCAAGGAGCTCGAGCGCTGCAAGAAGGCGGGGCTGATCGGCAGCTTGATTTGGCAGGTGCCGCCCGCACATCTGCCCTTTACCAGCGATTATTACGATCCCTTTTGGGAAGCCTCGGCCGAACTGAATATGCCCGTCAACCTGCACATCTTGACTGGCTTTAATTACAGCCGCTTCGAGCGCAAGGGACTCGATACCTACAAGACCGCCGTGAACGATAAGGTCAATGACGCGGCGAACACATTATTTGATCTGGTATTTACCGGCGTGCTGGCGCGCTTTCCGAAATTGAAATTGGTCTATGTCGAGAACGAGGTCGCCTGGCTGCCCTTCTACATGCATGAATGGGACAAATATTACGTGCGCTTCAAAAACAAAGTGCCGCTGCCGTTCATGAAAAAACTGCCCGGCGAATATGTCAACGAGCAAGTCTATGCGACGTTTTTCAGCGATCCGTGCGGCGGCCAGCTGATGAACCGCTTCGGCCAGGATACCTTTATGTGGTCCAACGACTATCCGCACGCCGCGTCGACCTGGCCGCACTCGCGGGACGTAATCGCGCGCGAGCTTGGCCATCTGCCCAAAGACGTCCTGCGCAAAGTCGTGCGCGAAAACGTCATCAAGCTGTACGATCTGAAGATCGACGGCGTTAACAACTGACTTGCGCACGCAAAAAAGCGTACGCAAGTCATCCTGAGCGAATGCGAAGGATCTCCACCGAAAAAAATTTCAAGGGAGACGAAAAATGCAAACCAGTGCGACCGCGGCAAAAATCCGCGCCGACGACAAGCCAAAGACACAGCTTTTCTCATTGAAGACGCCTTATATGAAACAGGGTCGCGTCACCCAACTTGTCGCCGAGACGCCGAATCTATGGATTCACACCAAGATCAATGCCGAAGGCGGCGAAAATGAAATTCATAAGCATCTGAACGAGGATCACGCGTTTATTGTCCTGGAAGGCCAGATGAGCGTGTTCGATGAAAACGGCAATGAGATCGAAGTCAAACAGTATCAAGGCGTGATGATACCGAAGGGCGCTTACTACCGCTATCTCAATACCGGCGACGGTAATCTGGTGGTCATACGCGTCGGCGCAGGTACAAGAGGACAACAGCAAGCCGGTCAAGAAACGCGCCTTGGAGCAGACGGCAAACCACTGGTGAGTGGAACACCGGAAAACCGCAATCTTCCGCCCATCGAATCCGGCAAGTTCTTCGCCGAATCGGCGGGCTAGTCTTTTGGCCTGCTAAATTCGGATTACGGTTGTTACGGGCCACTCCCAGCGAGTGGCCCGCGCAGTTTCGGCGGGCGATAGGCAAGATTTTTTTGCACGGAGCGAAAGCAATGACATACGGGTCTGAAAGACTCAGGCTTGTCAGCGCGTGTCTGCTCGGTGTTTTTCTAACCTTGGCCGAGGCGCAAGTTAGTCCTGCGGCCCAACCTTTGACGCCCGCGGAAGTCGCCTTGCTCGACAGCCCCCAGCGTCAAAAAATTCTCGAAGAAGGCGCCAAAAAAGAAGGCAAGGTAGTGTGGTACACGCCACTGATCGTCAACCAGGCGGTTCGCCCGCTCAAAGAGGCTTTCGAGAAGAAATATCCTTTCATCACGGTCGATTTCCACCGCGCCAACTCGCGCGGCCTGGTGCAAAAGTGGCTTAGCGAAAATACCGCAAAGCGCTATGAAGCCGATGTGGTTGGCGGCAGCGAAGTGACCATGCTTGGCAAGAAAGCCGGTCTGCTGCTGCGCATTGCTTCGCCGTCATTGCGCGACTACCCTGCAGAACTGAAAGACGCTCAGGGTTATTGGAGCACGACCAACTTGTATTTTATGGCCCTGGCGTACAACACCCGCCGGATCAAACCCAACGAAGCGCCCAAGACTTACGCTGATTTATTGCAGCCGAAATGGAAAGGCCGCATGGCCTGGCACATGGCTTCCAACACCGGAACGCCGCTGTTTATCGGTAATATTATTTCGACGCTTGGAGAAAAAGCGGGCACCGCTTATTTGCAGAATCTGGCCAAACAAAATGTTATTTCCGCCACCGCCAGCGCCCGCGGTATTGTCGATCTGGTGGTCGCTGGCGAGTACGATATCGCCATCAACATTTTTAACAACCATGCCGAGATCAGCAAAAACGCTGGCGCGCCGGTGGACTGGCAACCTCTAGAGCCGGTGCCCGCGCCCATGGGAACTACGGGCGTGGCGAAGAATGCGCCGCGCCCCCATGCCGCGATGTTGTTCACCGATTTTCTTTTGTCCGAAGAAGGACAAAGAGTGTTGCAGCGCGCCGATTATCTGCCGGCTCATCCGAAGGTCCCGGCAAAAACGCCAGAGCTGAAACCAGGCGGCGGCCGATTCGCCAAGGTCAATTTTTTTCGCCCGGACATGGTTTTGGAGCAAAGCGACAGGTGGCAAGCCCTGCAAGAGAAGTTATTTACAAAGTGATCGCGATTGGATTATCAATTGATGGGGCGAGCGCAAAACTTAAATTCGACCGAGAGGTGTAACATGCCAATTATCGATGCCGACACTCATATCGACGAAACCGAAGCGACCTGGGAATATCTGCGCGAATTTGAGCAGGAGTATAAACCGATCACCCAGTATCCAAGCCGCGTCGATCCTTCGAAGAATCCGAGTCGCTACTGGCTTGTCGACGGTCACCGCCAGATGCGATTTGTCCGCGACGACAACAACACGCGCACGACCGTGGAGACCCGCGAACTGTTGGACGTGCAGAAACGCTTGCGCGACATGGACGCCATGGGCACCGAAGTGCAAGTGCTCTATCCGACGCTATTTTTGATGGAAGCCACCGAGCGTCCGGAAGTTTCCACTGCGCTGCGGCGCAGCTACAACCGCTGGCTCGCCGACCGCTGCGCCGAGTCGCATGGCCGCCTGCGTTGGGTGTGCCTGCCGCCGCTGATGAACATGGACGAAACGATCAAAGAACTTCAATTCGCCAAAGATCACGGCGCCTGCGGCCTTCTAAAAAAAGGCGACTTGGAAGCCGGCAAGTGGCCCGCCGATCCGTATTTCTCGCCTTTGTACGAAGAAGCCAATCGCCTGGATCTGCCGATCTGCATCCACATCGGTTCCGGCACGCCCGACTTCGTCCCGGCGCGCGAATTTTCGCTCGGCTCGTTCATGCGCTCCCAGTTACCGACGGTGCACGCCTTCCATACAATAATCCGCCATCAACTGCCGGTGAAATATCCCAAGCTTCGTTTCGGCATCATCGAAGCCGGCTGTTCATGGGTTCCCTTCATCGCCTGGGAACTCAAGCGGCGCATGGAAAAAGCTGCCGACGGTTCCGGGACTTTCAGCCAATTCGCCCGTTACTCGCTGTCATCGGATTTGCTCAAGGCCAACCGCATGTACGTCACCTGCCAGGTCGATGAAGACCTGCCCTATATTCTAAAAGTCGCCGGCGAAGACAGCCTGATGGTCGGCTCCGACTACACCCACCGCGATTCATCGATGGAATACGAATTTCCGCGCCTGCTGCGCGAGCGCGCCGAGCGAGGCGAGATGTCGCAAAGCGCTGTGCAGAAGATTCTCTACGACAACGCCAAGACGTTTTACGGATTGTGAGAAGATTCAGCAGATCTTGCGACCCGCCGCCTACGTCGGTCGCGAACAGAAAAATAATCAACGGCATTCACGATCATTTGAGAAACTGACTATGGAAGTAGTCAACCCACTCGTTGTTCTTTTCGAATTGAAGGTCCGGGTTGATGTAACTGGCCTTTTGGAACCTGCCGCTACCAACCTTAAGATCGGCCTGCAACGCCGGCATTGCAGGATGCGCCGGCAGATAATTCACCGATTGAAAAACTTTCTGTCCGGCCCTGGATAGTAGAAAATCGAGAAACAACATCGCCGCATGAGGATGCGGCGAATTCTTCGCTAGGCCGACCGTGCTGATAGTCGCCGGCACCGGTTCCAGTGGTTGCCACTCCGACGGCGCGCCGGCAATCTTGCTGATGTGTGCGTGATGGTTGAAGATCATCAGCGCCAGCGGATATTCGCCGGCAATGACGAGATCGAGTATCTGCCTGGCGGCCGCCGTGTTGTTCACGATACCCTGCGTTTTTAATTTCTGCAGATACGTTTTTCCAGCTTTATCGCCCATCGTCAGCAGAATGTTGCCGACGAACAGCGGCGCCCCGGACGTAGGGCTCGTCGACCACATCATCTGGCCTTTCCAGCGCGGATTCAGCAGATCTTCATAAGTCTTCGGCAGCTCGTTCGGTTTGACCATTCTGCTGTTATACCCCAGCGTCATAAAATACACGTTGGTCGCACCCCAAAATCCTTGCGGGTCTTTGAGCTCGGCGGGATATTCCGCCGTGTGCGGGGAGAAAAATTTTTGCATATAGCCCGCCTGGCGTCCCATGGTTGTGGCGCCACTGCCGCTTATGACATCGACGTCGTACCTTTTCGCCTGGTATTCGGCGAGGATTTTCTGCGCCAGACGGTCGGAGTTGGCGCGGAAAAATTCAAGTTGGATAAACGGATACTCTTTTTCAAAAGCCGCTTTCACCGGCCGAACGACCTGATCGACGATCAGCGCCGTATAGAACATCAGCTTGCCTTCTTTCTTCGCGCCTTCGACGAGAATTTTCTGGCGCTCCGCCGATTTCAGCAAGGCGACCCCTTCCACGGTCGCCGCCGTCGCGGCAGCGGTTGAAAACATCGTTCCGAGAGCTACTATCGCCGTTACGTAAACGGCTCTAATAGTCGAGCGCCGTCTAGGGTTTGTCATGCCGACCTTCCTCAAATATCAATTTTATTTGTGCCAAATTTGACCGCGTGCGGGCATCGTACTTGACATAAAACCGTCCATTAGCTTTCATTTCCGAAAAGGCTGCGTTGAAGCTCTTCTTGTAGTTTGGGCCAAGCCACAGCTTTTTGTACACCAGACCGTCACAAACAAAGCGTCCTCGATAGCATACAAGACCGGTTTCAAGCACAACCCCGGAACCGCCAACGATATCGCGCAGACGATCGGTCAGCCCCAGCACAGCGAACGCTCGCTTGGTCTCAGCATCCATGAAAACCGAATGAACTTTCGTATCCTTCAGATACACCCAGTCTCTCACTTCCAAGCCCTCCACGGCCTGGAGCACTTCAGGATCAATCGATTCTGACCTGGCCACTAAGCGAGCTTGCGCCTCCTGAAGCAAAGCGGGCCGTTTCACCAATTTCGCTCTGGCTTTGGCCAGCTTCGGGACAACACTGCCCTTAGCACGGCTCTTACTTGCGCCGTCGATCTCGCAAAGTAGTTTCTTGTACCCCTCTATGAATCGCCACGCGTCGTCTGCTTCGAGAATCATGGACGTCGATCCCAAACTACTGACCCTGCCGCGTGTGTATTCGGAGTTTCAAAAATCACGACAACCATACTTTTCTCTGTTTTTCTCTTTCGCTGCGTTGTGAGCAATTGCGCCCAGCGCATAGCCGTTTTATCCCCAATGGTTGGTGGCGATCAAGTTGCTTGACGCTGGAATATCATCAAGCGGAGCCGCTGTGCAGGTTGGGCTATGGGAATTGTAAGAAGGCCCCATGTACGTCACCT
>Ga0207701_10005734_pt1 | contig 12439 bp, 13 predicted proteins | sample KBSSwiSSwithPhiX_FD_184294 | JGI IMG/M metagenome (GOLD analysis project Ga0207701, IMG submission 184294) | Switchgrass rhizosphere bulk soil microbial communities from Kellogg Biological Station, Michigan, USA, with PhiX - S5 (SPAdes) (version 2) | ecosystem: Environmental > Terrestrial >...
CTATGGGGAATTCGGCACCAGAACGGCTTCGTGACCCTGGTCCGCATCCCTCCGCCCTACACCAGCTTCAACCAGGTCAAGACGTTCCGGTACGGCGAGATCCTCTTCGATCTCGACGTCTCGCCCGATGGGGAGCTGGTCGCCGCGTCATATGGAACCGTCGATGGCAAGCAGTCGGTTCGAGTTTGGAAGCGGTCCGACCTTGAACTGGGCGATGCCGACAATCCCGTCGCTACCCTATCGCTTCCGCCCGCCGTGCCGGAGAACTTCACCTTCACCCCGGACAGCAAAGCCCTTCTGGGCAATTCCTATTTCACGGGCGTCTCCAACGTCTTCCGGTTCGACATAGGCAGCGGGAAGCATGAGGTGCTGACGAACGCCGCGACCGGCTTCTTTCGGCCGCAGCTTCGTCCCGACGGGTCGCTGTTCGTCTATGATTATACGGGCGAGGGCTTCAATCCGTCCTTCGTGCAGCCGAAGGTGCACGAAGATCTGGCGACCGTCCGCCTTCTCGGAACGGAGGTTGTGAAAGCTCGGCCTGAGCTCAAGGACTGGGGCATCGGCTCACCAGCCAAGGTTCCGCTGAACGATCTCATCACCCAGCGCGGGACCTACGAACCCTTCGATCGCATGCGTTTCGATGCACATTACCCGATCGTCTCGGGCTACGACCGAAAGGTTGCGCTCGGCTATTACGTGCACCTCGCCGACCCGCTCTATTTCAGCCAGCTGAGCGCGAGTGTCGCCGTGTCACCCTACAAGGTCGATGGAGGAGAGCGCCTGCATCTCGACGTGGAGTATAAGACGCCCAATTGGAGACTGAGCTACTGGCACAATCTGGCCGACGCGTACGACCTGGCCGGGCCGGTGCTGCGAAGCCGCAAGGGCGACGCCTTCAGCGTCGGCTATACGAGGCCGCTGATCTACGATCCGCCGCGCCAGCTCGATATCTTTGGCTCCGTCTCCGCCTATTTCGGGCTTGAACAGCTACCCAGCGCGCAGAATATCCCGAGCCCGAAGGATCTGCGCTCGGGCGAACTCGGCCTTCGCTACATGAACAGCACAAAGGCGTTGGGTGGCGTCGATCATGAGAAAGGCGTCAATGCCCGGATCGTGGCTGCTGCGGATCAGGCCCAAGGCGAGTTCTTCCCGCGGCTCTACGGCGGGTTCGACGTCGGCACGGCGCTTCCCTGGGGGAACAGCTCGGCATGGCTGTACACGCATGCCGGAATTGTCGGCGGACAACGGCAGAGTCCGCTTGCAGCCTTCTACTTCGGCTCGTTCCGGAACAACTATGTCGATGACCGGACCGAGAAGCGCTACCGCGAGGTGGAGAGCTTCCCGGGCTTCGACATCGACGAGATCGCCGCCCGCCGCTTCGCGAAAGTGACTGGGGAGATCAATCTTCCGCCGGTCCGTTTCGCCGAGGTAGGCACGGCCGCCTTCTACCTGAGCTACATTCGTCCCGCTGTTTTCGCCGGCGCGATGGCGACCGAGGAAGCGGATGGCGGCAGCCGGACCTACGCCAACGTCGGTGCACAGCTGGACCTCAGCTTCACCGTCGCGATGAGGCTTCCCATGATCCTTTCGGTCGGCGCGGCGGCGGGGTTCCGGGACGGCGATTATCGCAAGACCGAACTGCTGGCTTCGCTCAAAATCATGTAGTCTGGGGCCAGGAAAGTGGGCGAATTTATCGACTGGCTACTTGCCCTTGTACCGGTGCTGCTGCTGACCGCGGCCTTCATCTGGCTCGACGTGTTCAAGCTCGTCAGCTTCCGCGAGACCGTTGGGCTTCTGCTTGTCGGCGGCGTTGCTGCAATCGCCGCCTATCCGCTGAGCGGATATTTCCTCGACACGCTTCCCATCGGTTTCAGCAATTACAGCCGGTTCGCCGCACCCTGGATCGAGGAGTCGCTGAAGGCCGTCGCCATTATCGCCCTTTTCAGGATCAACCGGATCGGTCTGACGCTCGACGCGGTCATCATGGGCTTCGCGGTCGGCGCCGGTTTCTCGGTCGTCGAGAACGTCTTTTACCTCGTCCGTTTTCCCGAGCTCTCGGCGTCGGTGTGGAGCGTGCGCGGCCTCGGAACAGCGGTCATGCACGGCACGACAGCGGCAATCCTCGCAGCCATCGCCCATCGTCTGGCGGTCCGGGAGCTTCATCATGAAGCCCGCGATTTCCATTTCCGATTATGGTGGTTCGTGCCGGGCTATCTGACGGCGGTCGCCATCCACACTTTGTTCAACCAGTTTCCGTCTCAGCCAATGCTCGCAATGCTGGCAACAGCGCTCGTTGCGCCTCTCACGCTGATGGCGATCCTGCGCTTCGGCACGACGAAAGCGAGGCAGTGGCTCGCAACTGAAGAGGAAGCGCATCGAGACCTGCTTGAAAAGCTGGAAACGGGCGCCTTTCCCGACAAGCCCGGCTGGCGGCGCATCGACGAAATCGTCGAGCGATCCGGTCCGCGGACGGGCGCCCTGATCCGGGAATATGTGACCGTTCTCACCCGTCTCATCCTGACTGAAGAGGAAGTGCTTCTTCAGCAGTCACAGGACACTCACCGGGTCGAAACCGACGGCAGGGCGCTGTTCAAGCGGCTCCATGACCTCAGGCGGGAGCTTGGCTCCGTTACCATCCACGCCGTGACCTCCCTCCTTCCCTTCAGCCGCAGCGACTATTGGGAAGTATGGGAGCTGCATCACCACCTGACGCATTCCGGAACCAGGGATGGCCAGACGATCGGGCCTCAGGGCGCCGGTGCCAAGCTTGGTCAGGACTGAGCCTCAAGGTCCTACGCCACCAGCTGGAATCGCGCTAAGAACTTGGGAATGGACAAGCCTGTCGCCCATCCCGCACCGCCGACCGCCGAGCAGCGGCCTCACAGCTACGAACGCCATGGCGTCACGATCGAGGACCCATGGCACTGGATCCGGGACCAGAAATATCCGCAGGTCGAGGACAAGGACGTCCTCGCGTATCTGACGGCCGAGAACGCTTATTTCGAGCATTGGGCAGCGCAGCATCGCGAGCTGCTCGACAAATTGTTCGAGGAGATGAAGGGCCGCATCAAGGAGGACGAATCCTCGGTTCCAATCCGCGACGGCGACTGGCTCTACTGGTGGGCGTTCACGGCAGGCGCGCAGTACCGGACCTGGTACCGGCGCACATTCGCGGGCGGGGACGATCAGGTCATCTATGACGAGCCGGCCGAGGCCGAGGGCAAGGAATATTTCCGCCTGGGCGCGCTGGAGGTGAGTCCCGACGGCAGGCTTGCCGCGATCCATGTCGACGACAGCGGGGCGGAGCGGTTCACTTTGCGTATCCGCGACCTCGCGACGGGACAGGACCTCGAGACAGTCACCGATGTCGCCATCGGTCATCCCGTCTGGACCAACGGGTCAGACGGAATTGTCTTCAACGAGGTCAACGACCAGTGGCGCAGCTATCGCGCGCGCTTCCATCGGCTCGGCACTCCGACCGATCAGGACGTCACGCTCTACGAGGAGACGGAAGAACTCGGTTTCTCCGTCGGCGTCGGGAAGACGCAGGACCGCAGCCTCATCATCATCGGAACGGGCGACAATGCGACCAGCGAGGTGCGCTTCGTCTCGGCCGACGATCCGACGCAGCCGCTGACGCTCGTGTCACCGCGCAAGGAGAAGAGGCAGTATGAGGTGGACGCGGCGCACGGGAAGCTGTGGATCCTCACCAACGACGACCATGTGAACTTTCGCCTGGCGGAGGCTGACCCCGCGAGCCCCGGCGACTGGCGGACCGTCATCCCGGGCTCCGACCGCCTATACCTGCGCCACGTCACGTCCTACCGCGACCATCTCGCGATCCAGCAGCGGGCCGACGGCCTCGACCAGCTCATTCTGCGCACCTACGCGGGCGAGGAACGGCGCATCCCCTTCGCGGAGGCGAGCTACAGCGCAGGCTTCCTCGGCAATCCGGAATATGCGCCGGCCGCCTACCGGCTGGCCTATTCGTCGATGGTCACGCCCGCGACGATCTACGACTACCACCCCAAAGACGATCGCCTCGAAGTGCTGAAGGTGCAGGAAATTCCGTCAGGCTACGACGCGTCGAAATATGAGACCGAGCGGCTGATGGTCACCGCGCGCGACGGCGTGAAGGTCCCTGTCTCTGTGGTCTATCCCAAGGGCTTCGCCAGGGACGGCAGCGGCAAGCTTTTCCTCTACGCATACGGCGCTTACGGCCATGCGATCCCGCCGTCGTTCAACACCAACCGGATCAGCCTTCTCGACCGAGGCTGGGCCTGCGCCATTGCGCACATCCGCGGGGGCGACGACCTGGGCTACCAATGGTTCCTGGACGGGAAGCTCGACAAGCGCACGAACACGTTCAACGACTTCGTCGACGTGGCGAAGGGTCTCATCGCGGAAGGGTTCACCCACAAGGGCGGCATCGGGATCAACGGCGGATCCGCCGGCGGCGAACTCATGGGTGCGGTGGTCAATTCGGACCCCGGCCTGTGGGGCGCAGTGGTCGCCGACGTGCCTTTCGTCGACGTGCTCAACACCATGCTCGACGATACGCTGCCGCTGACTCCGGGGGAGTGGCCCGAGTGGGGCAATCCGATCACCGACAAGGCGGCGTTCGACACGATCCGCGGCTACTCGCCCTACGATAATGTGAAAGCCCAGGATTATCCGCCGATTCTGATTACCGGCGGCCTCACCGACCCGCGCGTCACTTATTGGGAACCAGCGAAGTGGGCGGCGAAGCTCCGAGCGAACAAGACGGACGGCAACCTGCTGCTGCTTAAGATCAACATGGGCGCCGGGCACGGCGGCAAGTCCGGCCGTTGGGAGCGGCTTCACGAAGTGGCGGAAACCTACGGCTTCGTCCTGACGCAGATCGACGGCGAGTGATCCGGGCGGCGCTGCCGATCCTGCTGGCCGTCGCATCGCCCTCCGCCGCCGCACAGGGACAGCCGGTGCGCGTCGACGTGACGCGCAGCGGAGATGTCTTCGTCGCCGAGTTCAATTTGCCGAGGACCGCGCCGGCCTGGGGCTTCTTCCGGTCCTCACCGGCCGCGAAGAATGAAAAGTCATGGCGGATTCAGAGCTGGCAAGTCCTCACTTCCGGCGTCCACCTGGAGCGGAGGGGCAGGTTCGACGCTTTGATCGGAGAAGCCGGACGGCCGGTTCCGCGCAAGGTTCGCGTGCGGGTGACGCCATTCACCGGAGAGCTTGTCTCGAACTATGTTCCAGCGCTCCGCCTAGGCGGGAACAGCGTGGCGCTGTTCGACGGACATTTCGCACCCTTCTCGGTGGCCGATGCGGGGACGCTTGACACGCTTCCGCTCGCCGGGGACCCGGCCCGGGTCGTGGACACGGGCTTCACCGTGCAGTTTCGCGGCCGCGGCCTACGGTTGATGGGCGACGTGGAGGGCTATCGCAACGGCCGCAGCGAAGGCACATACGGCCTCTACGAAGTCCCGCGCGCCGTCGTGAGCAACGGCGTTGCGACGATTATCGACAGCGACCTGCCGAAATGGATCGCCGACGACCTCGCGGCCACCACCCCGAAAGTGATCGAGACTCTGACCGCCGGTCTCGGTCCGTCGGGCGTCACCGAACCTACCATTCTCGCCGCGTGGGAAGGCGCGGACCGCGAGGGCGCAAGCTACAATGGCGGAACCCTCAAGGGCCTGGTGCTGATGCGTTTCGAGGGAGAGTCGGCGTTGCGGCCGCTGCCGGCGCTGACGGACCTCGCACATTGGTTCATAGCCCATGAGGCATCGCATTTCTGGCTCGGCCAGACGGTTCGCTACGCGACGCAGCGCGACAGCTGGATCCTCGAGGGCGGCGCGGAACTGCTGGCAATGCGGACGGTGCAGAAGCTCAATCCGGACTTCGATCCAAGGACGAAGCTCAACGAGGCGTTGCGCGACTGCAGCGACCTTGCCGACGACCCGGTGGCGACGGCGCTCGAGCGCGACGAACCTCGAGCCAATTATGCATGCGGCGCGGTGTTCGCGCTGGTCGCGGAAAAAGTGAGCGGCGGCAATTTCTTCGCGTTCACGCGCAGGCTCATCGATGCGAACCGCTCCGACCGCGAGCTGACCTCCGCCGAATGGTTCGCCGCACTCGACAAGGCCAGCGGCTCGCCCCGCCATTCGGCAGCGATCCGCGCTCTCGCGGAAAGGGGTTCTCCGGATCCGAAGACCGCGGTCGCCGCTCTGTTGAAGGATGCAGGAATAGCGTACGCCCTGGACGCGAAAGGCGCCCCGCAACTCCAATGAACAGACCGGTCTTCGAGCTCGAGTTCACAGCGGCCCCCGAGCACATCGACGAGCTCGGCCATGTGAACAATGCGGTCTGGGTGGTGTGGATCCAGACGATCGCCGTGGCGCACTGGCACTCCGTCTGTGATCCGGCGCACCATGATTCCTACTTCTGGGTCGTGGTCCGGCACGAGATCGATTATCTGCGCGCGGCCTTCGACGGCGACCGACTGACTGGCCGGACCTGGGTCGGCGATGCACCGAAGGGCGCCCGCTTCGATCGGCACGTTGAGTTCGTTGGACCCGACGGAAAAGTTCGCGTCCGCGCGAAGACGAACTGGGCGATCATCGACCGCACGAGCAACCGCCCGATCCGTGTCCCGACAGAGGTGATCGCGCCTTTCGTCGGAGACTAGCGAGCGCGCGCCACGGACTGCCGCATCCTTCTTTTCGTGACCGTGCATCCAGCGCTTGGGTTCGGACGTTGAGGCCGCGAGTCGCGGGAAAACGGTTTGGCTAAGCGCAACGACATTGCCCCCTATGAGCGCCGCGATGCGAGACGGTGGACGCGCGTCGCGGACTATTGGCCCGATGCCGACGCCCATCTCGGCAACATCCACTGGCCCAAGCCCGGCACCCTTCGCGAATTTCCCGTCACCAAGCCCTCCGACGCGCCGCGCAGGCCAAGCCGCCGAGGTTTGCTCCTGCCGATTTCCGCAGTCCTTGGGGCCGTCGTGCTCAGCATCTGGGGGAGCGGCATGCTCCAGGTCACGAAATCTCCTCGAACGTCCGCGGCGGCGACGACCAGCCGTGGGCTGGTCTTCGGACTGTGCAGCGAAGGCGGCCTCACCAATTGCGTCGCAAGTGGCGACAGTTTTTATCTTGGCGGCAAGACGGTTCGCGTTGCCGCAATAGAAGCGCCCCAGATTTACGGCGCGGCCTGCCCGAGGGAAGTCGCCCTCGGCCGCAAGTCGGCGGCAAAGTTGCAGGGCCTGCTCAATTCCGGCGAGCTGGAAATGTTGAAGGTCGGGCAGGACCTCGACCGCTACGGTCTCCTGCTCCGCAGCGTTGCCGTAGACGGCAAGGACGTCGGGCGGACATTGGTCGCCGCGGGGCTGGCGCGTGATATCGGCGATCTTACGCGCAGTTGGTGTTGAGAGTCCCTGAGCGCCTTCAAAGCGATTAGCCTCGGACGAGCGGGAGGGCGTGTTGGGAAAGCTTAAGCGCAAGCAGTATGAAACCCTGCTCGAGCCGCTGGAGGAAGAGCTCGTGTCCATGTCGCGATGGGTCGCGGCGAAGGGTCAGCGCGTGCTGGTGCTGTTCGAAGGACGCGATACGGCGGGGAAGGGCGGCGCCATCGACGCCATCGCCGATCGGCTCAATCCACGCCAGTGCCACGTGGTTGCCCTGTCGAAGCCCAGCGAAGACGAGCGCAAGCAATGGTACTTCCAACGATACGCCGCGCATTTGCCAAGCGCCGGCGAGATCACTTTGTTCGACCGCAGCTGGTACAATCGCGCAGGCGTCGAGAAAGTCATGGACTTCGCCACCGATCAGCAGGTCGAGGATTTCCTGAAGGCCACCCCGCAGTTCGAACGAATGCTCGTCGACGACGGCATCCTCCTCTTTAAATATTGGCTGACCTGCGATCAGGAGAAGCAGGAGGAGCGCTTCGCCGAGCGCGTCGACGACCCGCTGAAGCGCTGGAAGCTGTCGCCCATCGATCAGGCGGCGCGGGAAAAATATGCCGACTATACGAAGGCCCGCGAAGCCATGCTCAAGGCCACGCACACGGATTGGGCGCCGTGGACTCTTGTCGATTTCAACGACCAGCGAAAAGGGCGGCTGACGCTGATCCGCGACCTGCTCGATCGCCTGCCGGATACGAAGTGTGAAGATGCACCTATCGAGTGGAAGCCGCTCGGGCACAAACCGCTGAAAGAGAAGTTCGGCGTATTGCGGCCGATCGCCGACTATCCAGTCGGCTGATGCGATATCGCGGGCGGCCGCGAACGCCGCAGTTCTGGCCGAAACGTCGTCGACGCCGGTTCCCGCGCGGCGCTCGGCCGGTAATCCTTGCGGCGGTCCTCGCAATTCTTTGGGCGGGCTTCGATCCGCTGCTGGTAGAACCGCCCAGTTTCCTTGCCGGTGAGCCGGAGCGCGTCTCGGCCAGCTTCAGCCGCTGCGGCCGCGGACGCAGCTTCGCCTGCGTCATCGACGGCGACACTTTCAAGCTCGGGAAGCGGCGGGTGCGGATCATCGGAATCGACGCCCCTGAAACGCAGCATGCCCAATGCGCGGGCGAGGCGGCGCTGGGCGAACGGGCGACCGCAAGGCTGCAGCAATTGCTCAATGAGGGTCCGTTCGAGATGGTCGCGCCGGCCTATCGGCGGCAAGACCGCTACGGCCGGGACCTGCGCGTCATCCGACGCGCGCGGGCCGACGGCACGACGCAATCCATTGCCGGAGAAATGCGCGAGGGCGGCCTCGCGCATCGCTACATGGGCGGATTCAAACCGGGCTGGTGCTGAATGCAAAGGGCCAGCGTCTAAAGGCCGGCCCCAGCCTCAGCCAGCTTCAGCAGCGCCAGCCGCCTCCCGACCACCATTGCCGCTGGCAGTCCTCGTTCTTGGTGACCCAGCGCGGATAGCTGCGCCACGGCTGGTCGTGCCACCAGTCGTTATAGCTGCCGGACTCCCAAGACCGGTTGTTGTAGAGCGCCCATTCGCCGCCATCGATCCAGGTGCCGGTGGAGATTTCGCAGGAGTCGCGGCGTCCTCGCCGGTCACCGTCCATACGGACTCCGCGCCTGTCGCAACCTTGCAGCTTCGGTTCGCCCCTGACGTTGCCGAAGTCGCCGCGATGGATCCTCACGCTTCCCGAGCTTGAAGAAAATCCCTGAGTTGCGAAGCCGCCTTGGGCAGCAACTGATGAGGGCAAAGCGATCGCCGCGAGCGAAGCCAAGCCGAGCAACATACGCATGTTGCTTCCTCCTTCTGCCCACCCAGACACGGCGCAAGCGCCGCGACGTTAACCACGTTGCATGAGCGCAGGGCCGCCAGCAATCGGGACGTTTACGGTTGTTGTTTCATTCTGGGATCGCGCGCGTTCGGCGGCTTATTTCAAGAACCCGGCCAGAACCGCGAAAAGGCACAATATGATGCTCACTCGACACCTCCCCCTGGGACACAAGGAGAATGTGTCAGCGGGGCCCGGCGCTTCCAAGGGACGGCCAGGCCATCAGGCGCGGCTTCCGTTCGTTTCGTCGCCTACACGATGTCGCGGCAGCCGACCGATCAGTTCTTTGAGAGGTCGACCATCGGTTGACCGGGCTTGAAGCTGACGTCGCCTTCAGTCCGGACGACCGGAGGCGGAGATCCTCCCCCTTCGCTCATATGGTCGGTCGGCTGTTCCCAGCTGTCCTTGAAACCCGTGTCGCAACCTTTCGCCTTCAGTTCCTGCTCCACTGCGCTCAGCGTCATGGCCGTACGCGTGACGCCGGCGAATCCGCTCTGAAACCCGCCTTGCGGCGCATTTGCGGCCATGAGCTTTTCGAACAGCTCCTGGCATTCCGCCTTCGTGATCCCGGTCTTCGGACGGACGAGATCGTCGAGCTCATCCTCCAGCACGACGCTGAACAGGCCGAGAGTGATTCCTTCCGAACGGAATGCCGGCGATACGAAGTCGTCAGGCGCATTGCCGCGCTGCACTTCCGCACTGACGCGCGTCTTCGTCCCGCCTTCCAGCGGCTCGAGATGCGCGATCATGCGGACTGCGACGTCCTTCCCGCTCATCACTGTCCAGACCATGTCATTGCCTTCCTGCGTCAGCTGGAAGAGCGGCTGGACTCCGCCGGCGCGGGTGACGTCGGTTCCCGGCGATCCCGGCGCCTTGCGGATGTCGAGGTCCATCAGCGCTGAGCGGACTTCGGCGGGGCTGGCGCCCACGGTCCGGTCGAACGAGCCGCTGCCGAAAGCGCCCATGAAATAGGCCGTCGGAACCGCGATTCCGCCCAAAGTGATGAATGCCTTCCCGAACATCGACGCACCCGCTGCAGTTGGACCGAGCGCCGGCTTTTTAGTGGCCGATAAGTGAAGAAGTCGTTGCTTCGTAACGCTGTTTTAAGCGGCGCCCGATAGCCGTCCGGGGTTCGCCGGGGAGTTGCGTGATGCATTTGCGAGTCCTTTGTCTTGTTCCGGCCGCCGCGTCCCTGGGACTGGGCGGCTGTTCGTTTTCGGGCAAGGAGGCGAATGATCCCAAAGCTGCGTTCGAAGCTGCATCGGCCGAAGCGCCGGTCAACCTCGCACCCGGGCGATACGAGATCAGCCTGGGCGGCGGAACGCTCGTCAACCTGAAGTCGGGATCGCGCACCGCCGACCTGTGCCTCAATTCGTACGGCGCGACTCAATTCCCGAAGGACCCGTTGTCGTGGACGATCGAGGATTGGGAAAATTGTTCGACCGAAGTGAAACCCGCAACGGGCAATGCGATGACCGGGGCGCGCGTATGCCGTGAGCGCAAGATGCCGATGACCGCAAGCTATACCGGCACGCACAATGCGGATTCATTCCGCATCGACGGCGTGGTGAAGCAGAGCGACGATGAGAATGCGAGCGTGATGCACCTCGGCTCGGGCGACTTCATCATAAGCGGCAAGCGCGTCGGCGACTGCTCGCTGTAATGCTTTGGTGAGAGGTCCGCGTTTAAAGGCGAGTCCATGAGTCAGAGCGTGATCGTCCGATATGTGAACCCGTGGAAGTTCCGGCGCGAGCAGAATGCCGCGCGAGTGACGGCGCTTCGCCATCGCGACGGCGACAATTGCAAAAGATGCAAGCGGGTGATGCGCTTCGACCTTCAGGACGGGCACGACCTGATGCCGCGGATCGAGGAGATCGTCCCGCAATCCGCCGGCGGGTCCGAGGACCTGGACAACCTCTGCCTCACGCACATCCGCTGCAACGCGAAGCACGGCTGCGACACAGCCGAGGTGAAGGAGCGCGCGCGGATCAAGAACGAAGCCGCCCTGTTCGCCAAGTCGCGCAAGCGCCGGACGGGCAAGGCGGCTTGACCGAGCTCTAACGTCGAGCCGCAGCCCGCCACAAAACGAGCGCGGTCCAACTCCTGTTCACGTTCGCTGCCGCATTTCGGCCATTGGTTCGTTGGAGCAGCGTGGCGATGTTCAGCGGCGTGGCGATTATCCTTCTGTTCGCGGCCCAGGCCGCAGCCGTGGAGTCCTACGGCCCCGCTCTGCCGCCCGCGCCCCAGCCGAAGAAGGAGGCCGCGGTCAGTGCCTGCGCCGCGCCGCCCGTCGACAAGGACAAGGGCGAGATCTTCGTCTGCGCCCCGCGGCCCGAAGGCTATCGCATCGATCCGGACGTGCTGAAGGCGAGCGAGCAGGCCCGCAACCGGACCAAGCCGAGACCGCCGGAGCGGCTGGTCGACAACAGCTGCGCGAGCGTCGGGCCGCATGGCTGCACGACCACCGGCGTCAACCTGCTCAACGCCGCGCTGGTGCTGGCGACGATGGCGCAGAAAGCGGTGTCGGGCGGAAACGTCGGGCAGATGTTCGTCACCGACCCGCAGCTCAGCGAGTACGAGCTGTACAAGCTGGCCAAGAGCGAGCGGGAGACGAAGGAAGCCGCGGAGAAAACAGCGGCGAAGGTCAAGGCGATCAAGGAACGGGACGCCGCCGCCCACGCGCCACCGAGCCCCGCCGATCGCTAACGCCTTGATAACCGTGATGGCGTAATCCTGTCGCCATGGCCGCTCCGCTTCCAACCGGAAAGAAATCCGTCAACCTGGCTGTGCCCGTGCGCGGATCGCGGATCCGCCGGGATCCGCCGCCGGTCGTGAAGAAGACCATCGAGCGCGACCCGGACGAACGCGACATTCGAGCCGGCGTCATCGGCGTCATCGCCTTCGCCCTTGCGATCGCGGTCATCACGATCGCCTTCAGCAGCGGCATCGGCTGGTCCCCCAGCCAGTACAACATCGAAATCAACAATCTCTAGCTGGACAGGCGCTCACTGCCCGGCCGGATGCAGGTGAGGCCCGCCGGAGGGGATCGCCTGCGACGGGCCTCTCCCCGACACCTGCCTTCCGAGCGTTGCTAGACGATTCACGGCGGACAGCGGGGTTGGCGCCCTCTTTGGATTTGGGGGCCAAAAAGTGCGCCAGGGCGCAAC
>Ga0207701_10005735_pt1 | contig 12439 bp, 7 predicted proteins | sample KBSSwiSSwithPhiX_FD_184294 | JGI IMG/M metagenome (GOLD analysis project Ga0207701, IMG submission 184294) | Switchgrass rhizosphere bulk soil microbial communities from Kellogg Biological Station, Michigan, USA, with PhiX - S5 (SPAdes) (version 2) | ecosystem: Environmental > Terrestrial > Soil...
CATCACTGGCGGCCACTCGATCCTTCCGCTCGTCGGCGTGGGCACGCCGTCGCGCGCTGGCGAGGCCGGTGGAGCAGGTCTGGCTTCTACCAGATCGACCGTGCCCGTGGCCGGACGCGGGGGCACTGGCGCCTGGGCCGCGGCGGTCGAAGGCTCTTCGAGCGGCGGCGCGGGAACTTGCAAAGGCCGAACGACGTTGCCGGTTTCCGGCGGGATGGCTGCGGCAGCGAGCGCTGCAGGACCCGCGGTGGTTGCGGCAGTGTCGATGGCCGGCGTCGCGGCGACCGCACTCTCGGAACGCGGCGCGGTAGCGGCGGCTGCATCGTCTGTCGGCGGTTCGCTGGCCGATTCCGCGGGAACGGGGACCGCGCTGCTCCATTCGGGAGATTGGAGATACCGCGCGCCAGAAATCGCGGCGGCAAGGATAAGCACCGCAGCTACGGCTGGTCCCCAGCGTCGCCGGCGAGTTTGCGCGAGATGCTCCTCGGCGTCGAGTTCGATCCCGAGCGAAATCAGGTCGGGGTGTCCGGAATCGATTTCGCCGATCTCCTGGAGGATCGCGCGCGCCTCGTCAAAGTGCCGCCTGGTAATGGCCAGCCGTGCGGCAGCGACGCGGCGCTCGAGCCTTCTGTTCCGCGCACGATGTTCGAACCTGGCCCACCCCTCCGCCGAGACGACCGGAGGCCGTGCCGGCAGCACAGGCCGTCGATCCGCGACCACGGCACCGTCCTGGCGCGCCTCTGGCGACACAGGGTCCGTCCAGGTGTTTGCCGTCGGCACGCCCTGGGCGGCCGAACGCGGAATGTCAGGGCTCCGCTCGATCCGGTCCTTCAGCGCCTGGGCGGCGAGGTACTCCGGATCCACAGCAAGCGCCTCGTTGACCGCTGCGAGCGCGCTCGCGCGATCGCCCAGGTCGAGCGCCGCCCGCGCATGGTTCAGGTGTTCACGAATGGCCAGCCGTCGAGCTCGTGGCTCCACGGGCCGACGAGGTGCAAGAGCAGTTCCCGGCGTCCGAACCGCCGGGCTGACCTCTCAGTCCTGACGTTGCTCGATTTTGGCCCACGTGTCGCGCAGCGACACCGTTCGATTGAACACGAGCCGGCCAGGCTGTGTGTCTGGATCTACACAGAAGTAGCCGAGGCGTTCGAACTGGAACTTGTCGCCCGCCGCGGCAGCAGCGAGGCTCGGTTCGGCGCGGGCTGCCGGGATCACGGTCAGAGAATCGGGATTCAACCGGTCGGTGAAGGACTTTCCTTCGGGAACATCCTCGGGATCCTCGACCGAGAACAGTCGATCGTAGAGCCGCACCTCGACACCGAGCGCATGCGGCGCAGACACCCAGTGCAGCGTCGCTTTCACCTTGCGCCGGTCCGGGGCGTCGCCGCCGCGTGTCGCGGGGTCGTAGGTGCAGCGCAGCTCCACGATCTCGCCGGCGCTGTCCTTCACCACTTCGGTGCAGGTGATGAAATAGGCGCACCGCAGCCGCACTTCCCGGCCGGGCGACAGCCGGAAGAACTTCTTCGGAGGATCCTCACGGAAGTCGTCGCGTTCAATGAAGAGCTCCCGCGAGAAGGGCACTTTCCTCGTACCCGCGGCGATATCCTCCGGGTTGTTGATGACGTCGACTTCTTCGACCTGCCCTTCCGGATAGTTGGTGATGACCACCTTGAGGGGATTCAGCACCGTCATCACCCGCAGCGCCCGCCGGTTCAGATCCTCGCGAATGCTGTGTTCCAGCTGCGCCATGTCGATGACGTTTTCCTTCTTCGCCACGCCGATGCGTGCGCAGAAGTTCCGGATCGACTCGGGAGTGTAGCCGCGCCGGCGAAGGCCGGTAATCGTCGGCATGCGCGGGTCGTCCCAGCCCGACACGTGGTTCTGCTGAACGAGCTGCAGCAGCTTGCGCTTGCTCATGACGGTGTAATTCAGGTTCAGCCGCGCGAACTCGATCTGCTGCGGCCTGTCGCCCTCGATGAGGTTCTGCACGCACCAGTCATAGAGCGGGCGATGATCCTCGAACTCGAGTGTGCAGAGCGAGTGGGTGATCCGCTCGAGCGCGTCCGACAACGGGTGCGCGAAGTCGTACATCGGATAGATGCACCACGTATCGCCGGTCCGGTGGTGATGCGCACGCCGGATCCGGTAGAGCGTTGGATCGCGCATGTTCAGGTTCGGCGACGCCATGTCGATCTTCGCGCGCAGCACGTACTTGCCGTCCTCGAACTCTCCGGCTCGCATGCGCGCGAACAGGTCGAGGCTCTCCGCGACCGGACGATTGCGGAAGGGGCTGTCTTTTCCCGGTTCGGTGAGCGTGCCGCGATAGGCCCGGGTCTCGTCAGCGGTCAGCTCGTCGACGTACGCCTTATCCTTGCGAATCAGTTCGACCGCAAACTTATACAGCTGATCGAAATAGTCGGACGCGTAGAACATGGCGTCCCATTCGAAGCCCAGCCAGGCCACGTCTTCCTTGATCGAGTCGACGTATTCGACATCTTCCTTGGCCGGATTCGTGTCATCGAAGCGCAGGTGGCACTTGCCGCCGCGCTCGACGGCGACGCCGAAGTTGAGGCAGATCGACTTCGCGTGCCCGATGTGAAGATACCCGTTCGGCTCGGGTGGAAACCGCGTGACAAGGCGTCCGTGATTCTTCCCTGCCGCGAGATCGTCGTCGATCATCGTGCGGATGAAGTCGACCGGGGCCGTCGGGGCCGCCGGCGTGCTTTCTTCTGATGGCGTCATGGTTACGCCCCATTTTATAGGGGAACGACGGTTGCACGCTCAGGCAGCCCTGGACGCGGCGTCAGGATGAGCAGACGGCTGGCAGTCCGCGACCTGGCATCTCTTCGCTATGGTTCCCGCGTCCAGCGTGAGGCGACGCGCCGGCCTTCGATGCCGGGTGCCCAGACGACAACCACTTTTGCTCCGGCCGGCCCAGTCTTGTGGCGGACTTTATCGGGCGGCCGCACGAAACCTGACATGCCCGGCTTGAGGATCTGGCTCTTGCCGTTCACGACGTGTTCGAGCTCGCCCGCGACGACGTAGAAGATCTCGATGGCGTCGTGCGCATGCTCGCCCGAGTCCTGGTTGGGCGGAAAGATCATTTCGCCCAGCGAAACCTCGGTGCCCAGGTTGTTTTCGTCGAGCATCAGGCGCAGAGTCGTGCCGCTTGGCGCGCGATACGTGATGCCCTGCTGCGAAGGCGAAGCTGACTGCGCGGCGGTCGGCCGCGCCATCGTCGTGTCGACCACGGCCGCAAGTCCGATCGCGATGATGGCTGCCCCTGTAATTTTTCCAAGCGCTGATGGCATTCCGTCCCTCCCGCAGGCGTCCTCAGGACTCGGTGGCAGGTAGCCGCGCTCCGTCAGGCACGATACCGAGTCCGCACGGCGGATGATACTCCGCGGGGAGTTAGAGATTGGAACAGAACTGACGGCCGATTCCGCGTCTGGTATGGTGGCCTCGTGGCGAAGTACACGACCCTTGTCGACACTCCAGTTCTCGCTTCACTGCTCCCCAGTCCGCAGGTCGTTGTGGTGGACTGCCGGTTCGACCTCGCGAACCCTGCTGCGGGCGAAGCTGCGTATCAGCACGCACACATCCCGGGAGCCGTGTACGCTCACCTCGACCGCGATCTTTCTGGTCCAAAGACAGGCGCGAACGGTCGCCATCCGCTGCCTTCGCCGGATGCCTTGAAGTCGACACTCGGCCGATTCGGCATCGACGCCGGTGTCCAGGTCATCGCGTATGACCAGGACACCGGTATGTACGCGAGCCGGTTATGGTGGCTCCTTCGCTGGATGGGGCACATGGCGGTTGCGGTGCTCGACGGCGGCTTTTCGAAGTGGACCACAGAGCAGCGCGCGACACAATCCGGAACGGAGTCTCGCGAAACGCGGATCTTCAACGGAACGCCGGATGCCGCGATGCTCGTCGAGACGATGGATATCGGCGCCATTGCCGCATCATCGGACCGACGCCTGGTTGACGCGCGCGCGCCGGAGCGGTACCGCGGAGACATCGAACCGATCGACCCGGTGGCCGGACACATTCCCGGAGCAGTGAATCACTTCTACATGCGCAATCTGTCCGAGGGACGCTTCATGACACCGCAGTTGCTGCGGGAACTGTGGCGCGACTCACTCGGTGATGTTGCCGCCGATCGTGTCGTGTGCTATTGCGGATCGGGCGTGACGGCCTGCCACGACGTCCTTGCGCTGGAGCATGCCGGATTGCACGGCGCGCGGCTATATGCGGGCTCGTGGAGCGAGTGGATAGCCGATCCGAATCGGCCCGTCGAGCGGGGGTGAGTCGACGCCACGAGGCACGCCCTGCGGTCCGCCGTGCCGGTTGTGATACCGGCAGTCAAGGCTGACACGAAGACCAGCCGCCCCGGCGGGTGCATGCGTGCGTCGTGGCCTATGCTCAATGCACGAGCGTCAGATGCGCCGCCCGCGCCCGATCGCGGCATGCGCGCCAGTCGTGCTCGATGATCGCGTAAAGCAGTTGATCGAGATACTCGTTCCCGCAGAGAAAGGCCTTCCGCAGGATCCCTTCCGGGACGGCGCCGACCTTCTGGAGGGCCTTGCCACCGCGCCCGTTCCTCACCGCGCATCGTGCTTCGAGCCGGTGGACACGGACGTGTTCGAACGCAAACTCCATGACGAGCGCCGCGCATTGTTCGAAGATGCCAGTACCCCAGAACGGCGAGCCGATGGCGAAGCCCCACTCCGCTGTCTCAATGGCTCCGCCCGCCTGCGGGGCTTCGTCTTCTGACGAGCTGACCTGGCGAACCTGGAAGATTCCTATTGCGGTGTCGTAGCCGCGAAGCGTCACCGCGAAGCAGGCGCCTTGCCCTGCTGCACGCAGCCGTTGAGAAGCCGCGATGAACATCTCGAATCCTTCAACCGTCTGCGGGGGCGTCGAGATGAATCGCGTGATTTCGGGCGTAGTCAGCAAGGAGACCAGCGCCTCGGCATCGGTGGCGCGAACCTCGCGCAATGTGACGTCGCCGGCAGAGAGCACCGGGAGGCGGAAGCGCCAGTCGTCGGTCCGCAGCTGCTGATCGACCTGCTGGAGATGGACGCTCGGGTGTGCGGTCAGCACGGTGGTCTTCTCGATCATCACTGCCTCCGATCCTTGGGGCCGACCGAGCCGGTGCCCCAGACGATGTTGTCTTCCACCAACGTGCCCCACACGATGTTGGAATTGTCAGCCGTCCCCCAGACGATGTTGTCCGCGGTTCCCCACACGATGTTCTCGCTGGCGCCGGCTGTTCCCCAGACGATGTTCGAGTTGTCCGCCGTTCCCCAGACGATGTTGCCGTTCTCCGCCGTGCCCCACACGATGTTCCCGGACTCGCTTGCGGTGCCCCACACGATATTGCCGCTCGGGCTCAGGGTTCCCCAGACGATGTTGTCCGCGGTACCCCAGACGATGTTCGCGTTGGCGCCGACGGTCCCCCAGACGATGTTCTCGGCGGTGGTCGTGCCCCAGACGATGTTGGCGCAGTTGTCAGAGCCGCAGGCGGTGCCCCACACGATGTTCTCGCTGGAGCCGCTGGTGCCCCACACGATGTTCTCGGGACCAGCGGTCCCCCACACGATGTTGTCCGCGGTGGTCGTGCCCCAGACGATGTTGCCGGCCGTACCCCACACGATGTTGGCGCCGTTGGCGTCGGCAGGACCCCAGAGGATGTTCGAGCAGTTCTCGCTTCCGCAGAGCGTGCCCCAGACGATGTTTTCCGCGCTTCCGGCCGTGCCCCACACGATGTTCTCGGTGACGGCCGTTCCCCACACGATGTTGGTCGCCCAGGCGTTTGCGAGCGGATTGATGTAGCCGCCCGACACGAGCTGGTTGCCCCAGATGAACTGCCGGCTCCATGTGGGTTCCAGTGGCATGCGGCTGTCCGGACGATTCAACGCGTAGAAGCGCGAAAGGCGGACGGCGCCGAGAACGTCGAGAAAGCCAGCGCCTTCCTGCAGCGGGCCGTAGTCGCTGTCGGCACGCGCGGTGTATTGAAGGATTGCCTTGACGAGATTCGGGGTCAGGTTCGGGTTCGCCTCGAGCATCAGCGCCACAGCGCCGGACACCTGCGGGGCGGCCATGCTCGTGCCACTGAGACTGAGATACGGGGGGAACCCGGTTTTGACGTTGCCGGAGACGAGGTAGTCCGCGTTGTTCTGATAGAGCGTGCTGCCGGGAACAGCCAGCGAGAGGATCCCGCGGCCTGGCGCGACGAGGTCCGGCTTCGCGAGATAATCGCCGCGCGTCGGGCCGAGCGAACTGAAGCCGGCAACCACATCGTCCTGGTCGCGCAAGGTGCCTTCAGTGCTCGAGGCACCGACGGTGAGGACCCACGGCGCGTTGCCAGGCGCGAGGATTCCGCCGTACTGGCGTTCGCCGTCGGCGTTCTGACCGAGGTTACCCGCCGCGGCGACGACGACGATGCCCCGCTCCGTCAGGCGGCGTGCGGCCAACGCGAGCGGGTCGATCCAGTAGGACTGCGTGACTGCGGCGCCAACCGACAGGTTGACGACGCGAATGTTGTAGGCGCCTGCATTCGCAGCCACCCAGTCGAGGGCGGCGATGATCCGGCTGATCGTGCCCTTGCCATCGGCATCGAGCACCTTGAGCGAAACGAGTGAAGCATCCGGCGCCACGCCGGCCTGTCGCCCGTGTGAGTCGTAGCCGTTTCCGAGGACGATGCCGGCGACGTGAGAGCCGTGCCCGTGGTCGTCGTACGGCATGAACTGCCCGTTGACGAAGTCGACGAACTTCGCGACCCGCTGGTTGGCGTAGGGATACGAACTGCCATCGCCAGGCATGAGATCGTCGTGCCACGACGTGATCCCGGAGTCGACGACGGCGACGCCGATGCCGCGGCCGGTGAGCCCGAGCGACTGCCGCGCCACGTCGGCGCCCGTCGATGTTGTCGAGAGGAAATCCGCCGCCCAGGCGGGCCGGTCCTGGTGCGCACTGGCCACTTGCGGCAGCGCGTCGAGCCCGGCAAGAGCGGTGTCGGGAATTGAAATGACGTAGCCGTCGATCAACTCAAGCTTCGGTCCGCGCACGTAGCGCTGAAGCGAAGCCGGCAACTCTGCGCCCGGTGCCAGTCGAACGACCACCTGCGATGTCCGCGGGCCGGCCGCAGACGCGCGGCGATTCAATTCCGGATCGAGCTTGCGATAACCGGCGGCGGTCGCTGGCGACGGCACGGCCAGCACTAGCAGCGCGAGGGCCGCCAGGAGGCGTCTGACCCCCCACACAACCTTGGCGCGGCCGGTGCCCGCAAACTCCTGCAGGTGCATAGCTTTAGAAAACCTCTTTGAACTCATGGCGTTGAGGTTGGGAGCAAGCGGTACACCAGCAGAGCTATGCGGTGTCTATATGATTGAAGCGTCTTCACTTAGGAGACATTCCTGATGGCAGGCGTCGGCTTCATCGACATGTGCGTGTGCCGATACAGCACATGAGCCGGCCGGTCCCGTCACCGAATCGTCAGTGAACGCCGGATTTTGTGAGGGAATCTCTCGGAGGGATGACCGCCGGGTTGGGACAACTGACCCGTTTCGGGCCAGAAAACGCCGATTTGTGCCGTCGTGACCGGGGTAAAACCGACCCGGCATGGGTCGGCCTTACCCGGGCCCGCTTGTCAGCAGCGGGCCGATTCGTACGCGAGCTGGGAACCGAGCCAGCGCTCCGTGTCGCCGATAGACATACCTTTGCGCCGCGCGTAGCTGACGACCTGGTCTTCACCGATGCGACCGACCGTGAAGTAGCGCGCGAGCGGGTGAGCGAAGTAAAGCCCGCTGACGCTGGCCGCCGGCGTCATCGCCGCGTGCTCGGTAAGCTGGATGCCGGCTTCATTTGCGCGCAACAGGTCGAACAGCTTGAACTTTTCAGTGTGATCCGGACATGCGGGATAGCCGAATCCCGGCCGGATGCCGCGGTGTTTCTCGTGAAGGATGTCGTCAGTGCTGGCGGTCTCGCCAATGCCCCAGTCCTCGCGTGAGCGTGCATGGAGATACGTCGCAAACGCTTCGGCGAGGCGGTCGGCGAGCGCCTTCACCATGATCGCGTTGTAGTCGTCGCCCTGTGCCTCGAACGACTTCGCAAACTCCTCGGCACCGAGGCCGGCCGTTACTGCGAACGCACCGATGTAATCGCGCGCCGGGGCCTGGCGGTCGGCTACAAAGTCGGCCAGCGACAGGTTGGGCTTGGCGTCCGCGATTCGCTCCTGCTGCCGAAGCATGTTGAAGCGGAGCTCTTCGCCAGTTCGCTGTTCATCGGTGAAGACCACGATATCGTCGCCCTCGGACGCAGCGGGCCAGAAGCCGTAAACGCCGCTGGCCGTGAGGCGTCGCTCGCGAATGATCCGATCGAGCAGCGCCCGGGCGTTGTCGTACAGCTCGCGCGCAGCGACGCCGTACTCCGGGTGGTCGAGGATCGCCGGGAAGCGTCCCTTGAGCTCCCACGCCGTGAAAAAGAACGTCCAGTCGATGAAGGGCAGCAGTTCCTCGAGCGGTACGTCGATGACGCGTCGACCAGTGAAGGACGGCCTGGGCAGCGACTCGGCCGACCACTCGATCGCGAGCCGGTTCCGGAGCGCCTCGGCGTAGGAGAGCAGCGGCCGCTCCTTGCGGGCCGCGTGCTGTTGACGCAGTTGCTCCTGCAGACCCCGGTTGTAGCTCTCGAACTGGTCGCGCTGCGACACGTTGAAGAGGCTCGACATCACGTCACCGACGCGTGACGCGTCGAGCACGTGCACGGTCGTCCCGCCGAATTCGGGAGCGATCTTCACGGCCGTGTGCTGTTTGCTGGTCGTCGCGCCGCCAATCAGCAGCGGCACGTCCATGCCCCGGCGCTCCATCTCCCGCGCGACGAATACCATCTCGTCGAGCGAAGGCGTAATCAGGCCGCTCAGGCCGAGCACGTCTGCCTTCTGCTCGACGACGGTCTGCAGAATCCGATCGGCTGGCACCATCACACCGAGGTCGACCACGTCGTAACCATTGCAGCCGAGAACCACTCCAACGATGTTCTTGCCGATGTCGTGCACGTCGCCTTTTACAGTGGCGAGCACGATCTTGCCCTTGCCGCTCGGCTCCGCGAGGCTGGCGGTTGAACCCGGAGCCGCGGCCTGGCGCAGCAGTTCCTTCTCCGCCTCCATGAACGGTTCCAGGTAGGCGACGGCCCTCTTCATGGCGCGGGCGCTCTTCACGACCTGCGGCAGGAACATTTTGCCGGCGCCAAAGAGGTCGCCCACGACCTTCATGCCGTCCATCAGCGGGCCTTCGATGATGTCCAGCGGACGCGCGTACTTCTGCCGGGCCTCCTCGACATCCTGCTCGATGAAATCGACGACGCCGTGAACCAGCGCATGAGAGAGACGGGCCTCAACCCTGGCTTCGCGCCAGCCAAGGTCGAGCCCCTGCCGTTTTCCGCTTCCCTTCACCGACGCCGCAAATTCCACGAGCCGCTCCGTCGCATCGGGCCGGCGGTTGAAGATGATGTCCTCGACGCGCTCGAGCAGATCCTTCGGGATGTCCTGGTAGACCGCCAGCTGCCCCGCGTTCACGATGCCCATGTCGAGCCCGGCCTGGATCGCGTGATAGAGGAACGCCGAGTGAATGGCCTCGCGGACGATGTCGTTTCCGCGGAACGAAAAGGACAGGTTGCTGATGCCGCCGCTCACCTTCACGCCGGGACAGGTCGCCTTGATGATGCGCGTCGCTTCGATGAAATTGATGGCGTAGTCGTTGTGCTCCTCGAGGCCCGTGGCGATGGCCAGGACGTTCGGATCGAAAATGATGTCGGTCGGGTCGAACCCGGCCCGTTCCGTGAGCAGCTTGTAGGCGCGCTGGCAGATCGCGACCTTTCGCTCGATCGTGTCGGCCTGGCCCTGCTCGTCGAACGCCATGACGACTACCCCGGCGCCGTAGCGGTGCACGATGGCCGCCTTCGCCAGGAAGTCGGCTTCACCTTCCTTCAGGCTGATTGAGTTGACCACCGGCTTTCCCTGCACGCATTTCAGGCCAGCCAGCAGCACCGACCACTTCGAACTGTCGACCATCACCGGGACACGCGCGATGTCAGGCTCCGTGGCGATGTAGTTGAGGAAGTCGGTCATGGCGCGCTCGGAATCGAGCATGCCTTCGTCCATGTTGACGTCGAGCAGGTTGGCGCCGCCGCGCACCTGCTCGAGTGCGACGCGCGTCGCCTCGGTGTAGTCGCCCGCCTTGATCAGGCGCGCGAACCTGGCCGACCCTGTGACGTTCGTGCGCTCGCCGATCATCTGGAAGTTGCTCTCCGGACGGATCGTCAGCGGCTCGAGGCCGGCAAACTGCGTGAAGCCTGGCGTCGCCGGAGAGGCGGCGCGGCCCGCCGTCGTCGGGCGCGGCTGAAGACCTTCGACGGCCGTCGCGATGGCACGGATGTGATCGGGCGTCGTACCGCAGCAGCCGCCGACGATGTTCACGAGGGTGCCGTCGGCGAACTCGCGGAGCGCGCTGGCGGTATCGTTCGGCAGTTCGTCGTATTCACCAAAGGCGTTCGGCAGGCCGGCGTTCGGGTAGCAGCTGATGTAGCAGTCCGCGTCCCTGGCCAGGTCCTCGACATACGGCCGCATGTCACGCGCCCCGAGTGCGCAGTTCACGCCGACGCTGAGCGGCCTGGCGTGCTTGACCGAAAGCCAGAAGGCATCAATGGTCTGGCCCGAGAGCGTGCGGCCGCTGCGATCGGTGACCGTCACCGAAATCATCAGCGGCAGACGGATTCCTCTTTCTTCGAAGAGCTCCTCCACTGCCACGATGCCCGCTTTCACGTTCAACGTGTCCACGATCGTTTCGAACAGCAGCAAATCGCAGCCGCCGTCGACGAGGCCGCGCACCTGCTCCTTGAACGCCTCGCGGAGCTGATCGAAGGTCATGTTCCGGAAGGCTGGGTTGTTCACGTCCGGCGAGATCGACAGGATCCGGTTGGTCGGCCCAATCGAGCCGGCGACGAAGCGGGGACGATCGGGTGTCTTCGCGGTGTACTCGTCGGCCGCAGCGCGCGCCAGCCTGGCGGCGTTCAGGTTCAGCTCGTAGACCAGGCCCTCCAGGCCGTAGTCGGCCTGCGCGATGGCGTTGCTGTTGAAGCTGTTGGTCTCGATGATGTCGCTGCCGGCCTCGAGGTATTCCCGGTGGATGCCGGCGATGACATCGGGCCGCGTGAGCACGAGCACGTCGTTGTCGCCCTTCAGATCGTGGCTGTGCGCAGCGAATCTGTCGCCGCGGAAATCCTGCTCCGTCAGCTTGTGCCGCTGAATCATCGTGCCCATGGCGCCGTCGAGCACGAGGATGCGACGCGAGAGGAGATCGTGGAGGATGCCGGTCCGGTCGATGGTCATGAAAAAGATCCTTGCAGGTCGCGCTCCCGGCGCGACGACAACTAACGGGTTCTGGTGGTCCGTTTCGCCTCGGGCGAAACCAGCGATCCGGGCTTGACTCCGGACGCGATCAGCACCGTGAACGGGTCTCCGGCCTTGCGGGCGCCGACGCCGACGCGGACGTCCTGCAGGCCGGCGTCGACGAGCATGCGCCTGAGCTCGCCGTCGTTGAAGCCGAGGGTGCGGTCGCCCAGCTTGGCGCGGACCCACTCCTCGCGGTGTTCGCGCAGGTCGAGAATCAGAACGCGGCCGCCGGACACCGTGATACGCGACGCCTCGGTAACCGCTCGCGCCGGGCTGGCGGCGTGGTGGAGCGCCTGCGACAACAGCGCGACATCCACGCTGTCGTCCTTGATCGGAAGCTTCTCGAGCTCGCCGCGTTTCCACATGACGTTGCTCACACGTCGTCGCGAGGCCAGGGCCTTTGCGCGGTCGAGCACCACGTCTGATCGATCGACGGCGACGACCTGCGCCGCCCAGCGCGCGGCTTCGATCGCCAGGTAACCCTCGCCACATCCGAGATCGGCGACGCGCAACGGCGGCAACAACATCCCCAGTGCACGGGACCATGCCGCCCAGCTACGTCCGGGCACCAGTTGCCGCGCGTCACGGGTATCCGCACCACGGTGCGTGTCGAAATTCTCCTTGCGCAGCCGCAGAACTTCCTGCAGTCGCGCCTCGTCCGCCCGGACCGCCGCTTCGCCAGCCGCCGACTCGAACTGCTCCTCGAGCGCAGCCCACACGGTGCCGGTGGTGTCCTCGGCAACGCTCTCGGGAACCCGGTAGTAGGTGTAGCCGGCGTCCTTCTCCTCGACGACGAGTCCGGAGTCCTTGAGGAGTCCCAGGTGACGCGACACTCCCGACTGCGCCAACCCGAGGATACCGGTCAGTTCCGTGACGTTCAGCCGTTCCTTCCGCAGCACCCGCAGGAGACGCAGCCGCGCCTCGTCGCCGAGGAGCCGGTACAAGGCCGACGCCTGTTTCATATCGATAAATCTACATTAAGTGATT
>Ga0207701_10005736_pt1 | contig 12438 bp, 10 predicted proteins | sample KBSSwiSSwithPhiX_FD_184294 | JGI IMG/M metagenome (GOLD analysis project Ga0207701, IMG submission 184294) | Switchgrass rhizosphere bulk soil microbial communities from Kellogg Biological Station, Michigan, USA, with PhiX - S5 (SPAdes) (version 2) | ecosystem: Environmental > Terrestrial >...
ACATGTACTACTACCGGTATAGTATACTGCACGCCCATGGGCTGGTCGCGCTGAAGACCAGATTGACGTTGGATGTAATTACTGATCCATTTATCCTGTTCCTCTGTTTGTTTGCGGTAGGCAGGATTTTCTTTTAACTGTTTCTGATGGACGATATCAAATCCACATCTATCCTGTGCTTTGAGGATGGGCGAAAGGAAAAGAAAAAACAAAAGGAACCTGGTGGATGGATTTGACACTTATCCATAACGGTGCTATGGCCAGTTCATTATGGATAGGGCACAAAAAAATCCCGCCGTTGGGCGGGATCTTTTAATTTATTGATTACCATTTGTCGACTTCTTCAGTAGCATCTGCACTTGGTGGGGTTTCTGCCCTTTCTTCAACAGGTTCCGGAGCTTCAACTCTTACGGTCACCACTTCCTGCCTGATTTCCGGTTCTTCATGGTGTGTAGTTACACCATTACTGTGATTGTTGTTATGCTCATATTCTCCTCCTTCGCCATCATTTTCATGATTGAATGCATCGAAGTCGAAATCTGGCATGAGATCAGTTTTTACATAATCCACAGCTTCAGTCAGAGCTTTGATAAATTTGTTGAAATCTTCTTTGTACAAAAAGATTTTGTGTCGATCATAGCCATCATCATTAAAACGTTTACGACTTTCAGTGATGGTCAGGTAATAATCATTTCCCCGGGTAGTTCTCACATCAAAGAAATAAGTTCTTCGCTTCCCAGCGCGTATACGCTTACTATACACGCTTTCCATTCGTTTGTCATTGTTTTCGTACGCCACAGTAGTTGAGTTTTGTTTAGAATTGACTTGTTCAAGGGTTTACCTTCCAAAGATAAAAATGTTTTTGAATTGTCAAAATTTCGTTAAGATTTTTTGAAAGCTTTAAAATCCAGTAGGCAAAAGGGTTTTAAGCACTTTCGTTTACTTCGGAGGATTGTTGCCTGCGATAGAGTTCGGCATAGTAACCATTCAATGATAATAATTTATCATGTGTTCCTTGTTCTACGATTTTCCCGTGATCAAGAACTATAACCTGGTCAAAATCAAGCAGGCTGAATATGCGGTGAGTAATGATGATGGCAGTTTTTTGTTCCAAAACTTCCTGCAAGTTGTTGAGTATCTGCTTCTCCGTCTTTGCGTCTACGGCACTCAGACAGTCGTCAAAAATGAGTATGCTGCTGTCTTTGATCAAAGCCCTGGCTATGGATAGGCGCTGTTTTTGTCCGCCGCTTAACGTTACTCCACGCTCACCAACTATGGTTTCATAGTTAGCGGGAAATTGCATGATCTCAGTATCCACACTAGCTTTTAGGGCAGCTTCTTCAAGTTCTTCCTTATTTGACTTTTCCAGACCGAAGCTGATATTATTGGCAATAGTATCGCTGAACAGAAAAACATCCTGTGGAATATATCCTATCTGGCGGCGGAGCGACTGGAGTTCAAACTCCCTGATATTTTTACCGTCAACCAGAATTTCACCTTCCTGGGGATCAAACATCCGCAGCAATAACTGGGCAATGGTTGTTTTCCCGCTTCCCGTTCTGCCGATCAATGCAATTTTCTGGCCTTTTCGGATATGGAGAGATAAGGAATTGATGGCTTTAATTCCGGTATGTGTATACGTGAACTCCACATCTTTCATTATAATATCACCACTGACTGCACCTTTAAATGCATTCGGCGGATTTTTAATTCCCGGTTTTGTATGAAGAAATTCATTCAATCTTTTTTGCGATGCAGATGCTCGCTGAATCATACTGGCAACCCAGCCAAGTGCACTAACAGGAAAGGTGAGCATATTGATGTACACTACGAATTCTGCGATGGTACCGGAAGTGATCCTGTTATCCATCTGGTAAATGCCTCCAATAAATATGGTGAGCAGTGTACTAATTCCGATCAACAAACCGATGGAAGGAAAATATATGGCTTCCACTTTGGCGAGATTAACAGCCGATTTTCTATAGCGTTCACTATTGTTCCGGAAAAATTTGAACATGGCTTCTTCCTGGACAAAAGATTTAATAACCCTTATACCGGAATAAGATTCCTGTGCATTTGTGGTGAGGTCTGAAAGCTGTGCCTGGATCTGCTCGCTTCTGTGGTGAATGATCGTATTCACAAAATAAATGGCAATAGCAAGAAGTGGCAGTGGTGCGAGAACATAAAGTGTAAGTTCCCAGTTCTTGGCGAACATATAAAAAAGACTAAGTCCGATCAGGTCAACCATGTTAATGGTATACATGATTGCGGGGCCGGTATACATTCTTACCCGACTAACGTCTTCGGACATACGACTCATCAGGTCGCCCGTTGCATGCGTCTTGTAAAATTGTGCATCCAGTTGCTCATAATGACGGTAGATCTCATTTTTCTGATCAAACTCAATGTGGCGGCTCATCACTATAATCGTTTGCCGCATGAGGAACATAAAAAAACCGCGAAGGATCGCTAATGCCAGTAATAAAATTCCTGTCAATACGATCAGTTGGGTAAATGAAACCTGGTATGCATTCATTTCATTGATCAGCCAGTTCACCAGGGGATCATAAGTAGATTTTAGTGGAATATTGTTAACGGGAAGATTGCTCAGCTCTTTCAATCTGTCATCAACCTTATCCACCACAAAACCTGTGACCTGTGGTGCAAGTATGCCGAAGTAGTTAGAGATGAGAATAAAAAAAATACCCAATGACAAACGCCACCGGTATCTCCAGAAATATTTATTAAGCGATCGAAGCGTTTTCAAAATTGGCTATAAAAATAAAAGTTTCTCATCAGACCATATCATTTAAGCGTGTATCTGATGCCCTGAGTTTTGTCTTTTAACAAAAAATCAAGAAGAATTTTTTTAATAAAGACAGGATTGCTAAAAATGACTGAATGACCCTTACCATTCATGGTCACTATTTTTACCTTACTTGCATTTACCAGTTGCTGCCTGGCAAACAATGCATTATCATAATATACCAGGTTGTCTTTGTTGCCATGAATAATGATCACTTCAGTGCTGATATTTTTCCAATGAGTAAGTGTCTCCAGTTGTTTGGCATGACCCAGCTTTTCTTCGGAGGACATTACAAATGTCGGCGGAAAGATATATTTCAACAATGGAGTGGTCATAGGATAGGAAATCCAATAGGTTTTTTCACTTCCTGGTTTGAGGGAAGCCGATAATAATATCAGTTGACTAATGCGTGATGGGTTGTTCATCGACAATTGGACGGCTACAGGTCCGCCGTAAGAACTACCCAGCAGTATAGCTTTTTTCTGTTCAGTGAGCGAATCAATTAATACCTGGAGAATGTTGACCTGTTTCTGGAGATCCGTTTCTACCCTTCCGAAACCGGAATATCCGTAGCCAGGCCGATCGATGGCAATAACCTGGTAAAGTTTCAGGAAAGCTGTATCGGTATAAATAGTTCTCCAGGCAGACAGGGAGGACGGAGATCCGTGCAGGCAGATGAGCTTAGGAAGGGAATCGTACCCAACTTTTATATACCTGATCGGTTGTTGCAAGATGGTATCATGAACGATGACCGCTGGGACGTTAACGGGCGCAAGTGTTTCCTCTATTTCTTTGTCCGACATCCTCAATTCAAGCATTCGGCAGTTGCGAAACGCGAGGATGGATACAATAAAGAGAGCCAGCACAACATATCTTTTCCGAAACTTCATCTGGGCAAAATTAGTTCCAATCTACATTACAGCAGAATGTAGACAACAAATACCATCATAAAATCATACAGAAAGGAAAGTTTTTTTTGAAAAACCCATTCTGCGTGTATTTTTGCCGCGGAGAGATGGCAGAGCGGTCGAATGCGGCGGTCTTGAAAACCGTTGAGGTGCAAGCCTCCGGGGGTTCGAATCCCTCTCTCTCCGCCAAAACAAGAAGCCCCGAAAGGGGCATTTTTTATTTAGGGAGCTTCCAAGGCCTGCTTTAACAAGGGCAGGAAATAAAAAATGAAGGGCAGGAAGTGACGGCTTTTGAAAATTTATCCACGATTTTAATCCTATTTCAGCATGACTCAAATCATCCCGGTGGTTACATGCCTGTCCTATCTTGCCTGATGACCTTAATGCCTCAAAATATACATGAAGGCAAGCGGTGCTTCTCACAACCGCCTGCTTTCCCTCTTGGAAGCGAAGAAGAGAAAAGAATTTTCAAAGCATTGCAGCGAGAGTTGACAGTTCAATTTCAACAAGTTTTTCCGGACAGACTTGCCTCCAAAACTGTAGTTATTGTTCCTTCAATGTCAGTTGATCATGAAATTCTCACAAAAGTAAAAGGACATGTATATTATGAAGAGCGGATGCTATGCCTGCTCATGTTATTGCGCATGCCCCAAACAAATATTGTGTTTGTGAGCAGCCTGCCTATAGACCAGGTCACCATTGATTATTATTTGCATCTACTTCCGGGCATTCCAGGTCACCATGCACGTCAGCGGCTTACAATGCTCAGCTGCTACGACGCTTCTGCCAAACCGCTAACTGAAAAAATATTGAAACGACCGCGCCTTATCAATCGCATAAGGCAAAGGATTTCTGATGCCCAACATTGCCATCTTGTTTGTTTCAACGTGACAGAATCTGAACGGACACTGGCGGTGCAATTAGAAATTCCTGTTTATGGCTGTGACCCTGATTTACTTTATTTAGGCAGCAAAACAGGAAGCCGGACATTGTTTAGAAACTGCGACATACCAATGCCTGATGGCGTCGAGAATCTCCATACCCAAAATGAAATAGCAGATGCTTTATACCTGCTTAAACGAAAAAATCCATTCTTGCGAAAGGCTGTTATCAAAATCAATGAAGGGTTTGGAGGGGAGGGTAATGCTGTTTATACATATCAAAGCAGTGCAGGGGTGCCTGAAATGAAGGAAATCATTGACCAGTCACTTCCTTGCATTCAAATTGTAGCAGACAAAGTAAATTATAAGCAGTTCTTTAAAAAGTTTGAAGAGCTCGGTGGTATCGTTGAGGCATTTATTGACGGCGATATAAAAGCTTCGCCTTCGGTCCAATGTCGCATCAACCCTTTGGGTGAAATAGAAATAATCAGTACCCATGACCAATTGCTTAGTGGTGAAGAGAGTCAGGTTTTCATTGGTGCAAGTTTTCCTGCATCCACGGAATATTCTGTTGAAATAGCTACGATGGCAACCCATATAGCGCGGCGGATGGCACTCCTTGGAGTATTGGGAAGATTTAGCATAGACTTTATGAGTGTGTTTAAAAATAATGAATGGACGCATTATGCCATTGAAATAAATCTGCGGAAAGGTGGCACTACACATCCTTTCCTGATGCTGCAATTTCTGACTGCTGGCATCTATGATGCAGGAACAGGCACCTATATCATGCCCAACGGTCAGCACCGTTACTACTTTGCCTCCGACAATATTTTTTCACCGGCTTATATTGGTCTTACGCCTTCAGACCTCATTGATATTGCCATATTTCATGGACTGATGTATGACAGTACCACGCAGGAAGGAGTAATGTTTCATCTCATTGGTGCTCTTTCGCAATATGGAAAATTGGGAATGGTGTGTATTGCAGCCAGTCATGAGCATGCCAGAATGTTGTATGAAAAAACAGTTGCTACATTAGAATATGAATGCAGCTAGTGGGTAAATCATTTAGCCCCAACAAGACAACCTTTAAAATGCCTGAAAATCTATGGAGCAATGAATATTCAATTATCTGTTTAATATCCAGATATGATAATTTAAGAAACTGGCAAAACTGACCCAACTTATATATGGCACAAGCAGCCATGCAGCTGTTTTGGAAATTTGTGAAAATGCGATGATTGTTCCCAGAATAGAGATCCACAACATGAGAATTTCTAAAAGTGCTAAATCAATCCTGTGAAGCCTGAAAAATATAAAGCTCCATAAAAAATTCAGCAATAGCTGAACAGCGAAAAGTAAATAAGCAATATTTTTTTTGCCCGATGTGTGACGGGATTTCCAAACCAGGAAAAGAGAAATACCCATTAAAATGTAAAGTATGGTCCATACCGGTCCGAAGATAGCATTTGGTGGATTCCATAAAGGTTTGCGAATACTCGTGTACCAACCGCTAATCTCTTGGGATGTGAAGATGCTACCCACAAACCCGGTGATCAAAGTTATCGCAAGACAAATTGCCAGTTTTAGCTTATTTGACATTTGAAATTTTGGTAGTGCTTAAAAATTACGTGCCAGTTTTCGGATAGCAGGCAACGTTAAATAGTGATCAGAATAACAAAAAGATCGTAAACTTGTTTAGACATGCTCATTCCTTTTTTCAAAAAAATTGAATGTTGCTTCAAATTTAGGCAATGCATTTTGCGCAAAAAATATCAATAACACCTAAATTTTAGTATGAAAATTGCCTTGTTAACTTTGGGAACAAGAGGAGATGTCCAACCATTCGCAATTTTAGGCAAAGCCCTAAAGACGCGTGGACATACTGTTACGGTCTCCACTGCAGCTAATTTTTCATCTTTTATTCAATCCTACGGACTTGATTTTGTACAGGTCGATGCCGACTTCCAGGAAATTTTAAATTCTGAAGAAGGAAAAAAAATGATGAGCAATCCTTTAAGTGCCCGCAAACATCTTCATCGTCTTATTTATCCAATGATAGAGGACGCGATGGCAAAATTTTACACTCTTTCCAAAGATAGTGACATGGTTTTATTCCATGTCAAAGCCATGGCCGATTGTTATGCTGATGGACTTAAAGCGAAACTAATCAGAACAAATGTAGTACCTGCAGTACAACCGACACGTGAGTTCGTCAATCCAATTGTTAGTTTTTTAAATCTTCCTTCCTTTCTTAACAAGGTAAGCTATAAGTTATCAGACCTGGGGATGAAAATGATGAATAAACCAATCAATAATTTCCGGAGATCAATAGGAATAAACGGAAAGTATAAAAATCAGGACATACCATCTATTTACGGAATCAGCAGTTATTTTCTTCCTAAACCTAAAGACTATCCTGAAAATTGTTTTTTTACCGGATTTTGGTTTGAAGATTCAACCGTTGAATTGGATCATGGTATTCTGGATTTTTTTAACGCAGGTGAGCGACCATTGCTGTTTACATTGGGAAGTATGCCTTTTAGAACCACAATTGATCTCCCAAAAGTTCTTAACCGTATAACGAAAGAGTTAAAAACAAGAATAATTGTTGTAAAAGGATGGGGATTGAATGATATGACCCAACTTGAAAAAAATGAAAACATTCGTGTTATTGACGGAGCACCTTATGATAAATTAATTCCACATATTCGTGCAGCAATTCATCATGGAGGTATAGGCACATCTGCAGAATGTATGAGAGCAGGAAAGCCATTTCTTACCTGCCCCGTGCTATATCCATTGGGAGATCAACATTTCTGGGGAACAATTGCTTATAAGAAAGGAATTGGGCTAAAACCTCTTCCTTTAAAAAATATGAATGAAGAAAGCTTTGTAAAATCAGTGAAAGAACTTATCCAAAATAAAAAACTGTACGATAACAGTTGGAAAATGATGGAAAAACTGAAAAAAGAAGATGGTGTTTCAAATGCTGTCCAAATCATAGAAAGTCTTTAGGATCAAATTTTAAAGCTTATAATATTCACGGGGTTTTTAAAAATGGTAACATTTATAATATTCATTTTTATTGTCGGTTATGTTGCCATTGCATTCAAACAACGAATCAGGTGGTTAGCTATTATTGGTTACCTGGCGGGGGCAGCCATATATTTATTGCAACATTTTTTGACGAATTTATAGTCAGATTTCTTTTACATTATTTCTATAGGGTATTGATCATCTCAATATCCTCTTCTTCGACAGCTTGCACACTTGCAGCTTTTAAGATGGTTTTTGTTCCCAGCAATAGAACTGAAATGGCTCCAATTGAGCAACAAGCCATCACCCCAGTCATGGGTGAAATATAGTGTTGAAGAAAACTTACCAGTGCTGATATTCCTGCACCGATAAACATCTGGATGGCGCCCAACAATGCAGAGGCGCTTCCGGCACTATGGGCAAATGGAGCTAAAGAAAGTGCTGAAGTATTGGGAAATATGAATCCCTGGCAGCAGAGGAAAACAAATATGAGGAAAATGGTCAGGAACAAATCGCCCCAACCCAAAAAAGTGATTACTGCCAGGGTTATTCCAATAATGTTTTGAGCGATCAATGCCATTTTGATGATCTCTTCGCTCTTATAATTTTTTAATAAAACAGTATTGACCTGGCTGGCACCAATAAGGCCCATAGCGATCAAAGCGAATATCCATCCGTACTGTTGTTCTGTGACTTTAAAGATCTCCATGAATACGTGTGGTGATCCACTGATATATGCATAGAGTCCGGCAGAAGAAATGGCTCCGGTTAATGCATAGGTATAAAATTGTGGGTGTATGATGACCGCGGTAAAATTATTTATTATGGGTTTTGGTCTGAGTGAAAAATTGGGGTCCGGCGATCTGCTTTCGGGCAACAAGAAATATACGCCGGCAATAATGATCAATGCGACACCAAAAAGTATTGCAAATACATAACGCCATCCAACCACTGCAGTAACATAACCTCCAAGCGTAGGTGCAATTATTGGAGAGACAGCAACCACTAACATCAGCATCGAAAATATTTTGGCATTTTCCTTTACCTCAAACAGGTCTCTTACTATAGCCCTTGAAGCAACCATCCCGGCACAACCCCCCAGGGCCTGTAAAAGCCTGAAAATGATCAATGCATTAATGGAATTTGCCATTGCACATCCTATAGACGCAAGGAGATAAATGAAGAGTCCGAAATACAAAGGTTTTTTTCTTCCATATCTTTCGAGCAGTGGGCCATAAATTAATTGTCCGGCGGAAATACCAATGAAGAAACTAGACAGTGAAAGGGCTACTTTCGCCACATTTGTATTCAGGCTTTTGGCAATATCAGGAAATGCAGGCAGGTACATATCAATAGAAAAAGGCCCGATTGCCGTAAGCATTCCCAATATCAGAATAAGGTAAAATTTACTTTTCCCGGTGTTATTATTCATTCCTGTCTAAGGTAAATAACTGTGGGTTAATTTGTTTAATTTTCAATTGGTAACAATCACTTTAAACGGTTCAATACATGTCAAAACTTATACTCATCTGCCTTTTTCTTTTTGCGACCATTGGAATGGCAGTGGATAATCAGCAATTTTCCGGCAATCCGATATTCAAAGGATGGTATGCAGACCCCGAAGCAAAGATTTTTGCAAAAACATATTGGATCTATCCTACTTATTCAGCTAAATATGAACAACAGGTATTTTTCGATGCATTTTCTTCCACTGATTTAGTGAATTGGACTAAACATAGCAAGATCTTAGATACCGGTGCGATCAGATGGGCCCGCCGTGCAATGTGGGCACCTTCAGTGGTGGAGAAAAACAGGAAATATTATTTCTTCTTTGGCGCCAACGATATTCAGAGCGACAAAGAGTATGGTGGAATTGGCGTTGCAGTTGCGAATCATCCTGAAGGACCGTTTAGAGATTACCTGGGTAAACCATTGGTAGATAAATTTCATAATGGTGCCCAGCCTATTGACCAATTTGTGTATAAAGATCTTGACGGTAAGTTTTATCTGATCTATGGCGGATGGAAACATTGCAATATTGCCAGGCTGAATAATGATTTTACGGGGTTTATTCCCTTTAGTGATAGTACCATCTTTAAAGAGGTCACTCCGGAAGGATATGTAGAAGGTCCGTTTATGTTTGAAAGAAAAGGAAAATACTATTTCATGTGGTCTGAAGGAGGTTGGACGGGACCAGACTATAGCGTTGCTTATGCCATTGCGGAATCTCCTCTCGGTCCTTTCAAGCGTATTGGAAAAATCCTGAAGCAGGACAAGAATATTGCAAACGGAGCAGGCCATCATTCCATTATTCAAATACCGAATGAGGACAAATGGTATATTATATATCACCGCAGGCCATTAACAGAAAAAGATGGCAATTCCAGGGAGGTTTGTATTGAAAATTTAAGTTTTGATAAGGATGGATATATTTTGCCGGTTAAACTAACTACCAAAGGAGTAAGCCCCCAGGCCATTAACTATGTTGAAGTTGCCATAAATAAATAATTTTGCTGCAATACAAGAAATAGTAATGGGAGTGATCGGACATAGAAGAGTGTTTTATTTTTGTGTAGTCCTTGTGTTTTTAATAACAGGTTGCAGTGTTAAACAGGCAACATTTACGAATCCATTGCTGCCACAAGGTGCCGATCCCTGGTGCATTTATAAGGATGGATATTATTATTACACACATACCACGCAAACTAATATTACGATCTGGAAAACCAGGTCTATAGCTAATTTAAAAACCGCTAAAAAGAAAATCGTGTTCTCCCCTCCGCCTGGTGAACTTTATTCTAAAGAAATATGGGCACCGGAAATTCATTATTTGGAAGATAAATGGTATATCTATTTCGCAGCGGATAGCGGATATAACCCTGATCACCGACTGTTTGTCTTGGAAAACAGTTCAACAGATCCAATGAAAGGTAATTGGGTTTTGAAAGGAAAATTAACGACGCCGGAAGACAAATGGTCGATTGATGGAACAGTGTATGAACACAAAGAAAAAATGTATTTGCTTTGGTCGGGCTGGGATGGCAATGTCAATGGCCAACAAAATATCTATATAGCAACCATGAGTAACCCCTGGACAGTCACTGGCAAAAGAGTGAAAATATCCAGCCCAATATATGAGTGGGAAACAATTGGGGATTTGGATAACCCAAATGATGTAGCCCACGTTAATGTAAACGAAGGACCACAGATACTGGAAAATAAGGGCAGACTTTTTTTAGTTTATTCTGCCAGCGGTTGCTGGACAGACCAATACTCACTGGGAATGCTAACCGCTTCAACAAACAGTGATCTTATGGATTCTTTGTCCTGGTCCAAATCCACACAGCCTGTTTTTACTCAATATCCGGCGAACAGTCTTTATGCTCCGGGGCACAATTCTTTTTTTACATCTCCTGATAAAAAAGAAAATTGGATATTATATCATGCCAACAGTAATCCGGGTGAAGGTTGTGGTAATCAGCGTTCTCCACGTGCCCAGCCTTTCGGTTTCAAAGAAGACGGAACCCCTGATTTTGGAAAGCCTGTCTCTACCAGTACACCTTTAAATATTCCATCACATAAATAAATAGAAAGCTTTTTTTATTTATCATTTCCCTTACAGGAATTAGTCTTTTTCCCCACATCGTTATTTATTTGCGTTCAACCATGTTTTTAGATCACGTATATATTTCAATTGTGCATCTTTTGCAGTTGTTGCAATTTTTTTCAGTTCTTCACTTGTTCCTTTCGTTTGTAATTTACTGCCGAGGTCTACATCATATTGCAGGTGTTCGACTATCATCGATGCATACTCCTTATCCGTATTACCGCTGGCAGTAATCGATTTGATTTTATTGGTAAGTCCCGTAGTTGCTTTGCTCAGTTCATCTGCTCCTTGTTTTGACTGTGCGAGTTTATAATTTTTCAAAAACTCTTTCAGTTTCGTGGTTTCAGCGTTCTCATCATTCATGATACTTCGGGCAATGGTTTTGAGTTTCTCATCCTGTCCATTTTTGATTTCAAAATCACTCATTCCAGCCACTCCCTGACTATGATCGATCATTAAAATGGCGTAGTCAATATCAAAATTACCTGTCATTTTAGTTGTGGTGATCTTATTCATCATAGTATCCATCGGCGAAGTAAGTTTTCCGGAAGGATATCGGTTGGAAGTATCTATTGTCTCAAGCCTGCTTGTGAATGTATCGCCGGAATTTACATTATCGGGCTTTGCAGTGGAAGTAGAGCTTTCAGGTGATTTAAGGGTATCACTTGCTGGCTCATTTGTGGATGAAGAATTATTTCCGCAACCAGTGGTAATAAAAAATATGCTGGCAATTGCGATAACCGCGTTAATTGTTGTTTTCATAAAAATTCACTTTAAGTAAATACCTTAAAGGTACCTGCCTATCGGCCAGCGAATTTTATAGAACTTTCGGAATGTTTTATATTTTAGTCACAAATCCCGGTTATAGGGTAGATTAACTACTATTCCTACCAGGGAAAATCTCAGGATAACCTATAACGCCTATATTGCAATAGTCAAAATTCTAAAAAACATGCAAAACAAAGGGATAGCATACATGTCAAACTAATGAAAAAGATCATTCGTGCATTTACTAATTTCTGGAATGAGGACCGAAGCCTGACGGTGCTTATGCTTTTGTTAATGTTATTCATTTTTGTTTTTGTACCTATCATGGGAAGGGGCCGAATTGGAGAGATTATCTTTAAGTTCATTTACTCCATAATATTAATATCCGGCATTTTTTCAGTGGTGAAGCGCAAGAGTTACTTACCA
>Ga0207701_10005739_pt1 | contig 12434 bp, 11 predicted proteins | sample KBSSwiSSwithPhiX_FD_184294 | JGI IMG/M metagenome (GOLD analysis project Ga0207701, IMG submission 184294) | Switchgrass rhizosphere bulk soil microbial communities from Kellogg Biological Station, Michigan, USA, with PhiX - S5 (SPAdes) (version 2) | ecosystem: Environmental > Terrestrial >...
GCGTCGGCAGCGATGCCGCTGTTTCAGCGGGCGACCGAAATCGATCCGGAGTTTGCCATGGCCCATGCGTCACTTGGCCGCATGTATGCCGATCTGGATCAGTCGGATCGGGCGGCCACCAGTGTCGAGCGGGCCTGGCGGTTGCGCGATCGCTGCAGCGAGGCGGAACGGTATTTCCTCACGTCGTTATACCAAGGCCTGGTCACTGGCAACCGGGAAGCGGCGCAACAGACCGCGGAGGCGTGGGCCCAGGCGGTTCCTCGCGACCCACGCGCCCACATGCAGCTGGCCGGGCAAGTGCACAAGATCGCCGGGCGATTCGAGAACGCCCGAGCCGAAGCCCGTAAAGCCATCGCTCTCGATCCTGACTTGGGAATCCCGTACTACAGCCTCGGCGTCAACAGCTTGTATCTGGGCCGCATCGACGAGGCCGAGCGAGCGTTGCGCGATGCTGCGGCGCGGGGCCTGGAGCTCGACGAGTTCATCATGCTCGCCTACGACATCGCCTTCGTCACCGGCGACGCCGCGCGCCAGGCGAGTGAAGCCGCCCGAGCCAAAGCGCGTCCTGGCGGCGAGAATTGGATGTCGGCGCGAGAAGCGTTCGTCGCCGGGTATTCGGGCCATGTGCACGCAGCGCGATTGCTGTCGGATCGCGCCATGGTTCAGGCAATGCAGGCGGGGCAGATCGAGCGGGGGTCGCTATGGCAGGCCGGCGCGGCAGTCCGCGAAGCGCTGTTCGGGAACCGCCGGGAGGCCATCAATCGCGCCACGCGTGCCTTGCAGCTGCCGCACGATCGGGAGGTGCAGTATGGCGCAGCCCTCGCCTTCGCGCTCTCAGGCGAGTCGTCACACGCCGAAGCCCTCGTCGACGATCTGCAGCGGCGGTATCCGGAGGATTCGGCCGTGCGATTTACCTACGTTCCCTCGGTTCGTGCCGCCGCCGCGCTGGACCGTCGGCACCCCACGCGGGCCCTCGAGGCGCTAGAAATCTCAGTGCCGCACGAGTTAGGAGTTCCGCCGAGCACGGTCTCCGGCCTGTTCGGAGCCCTGTATCCGATCTATCTCCGCGGGCAAGCGTATCTCGCCGCCGGTCGAGGCAGCGACGCGGCGGTTGAATTCCGGAAGATTCTCGACCACCCGGGCATCACCGCGGCGGATCCCATCGGCGCCGTGTCGCGACTCCAGCTGGCGAGAGCGTGCCGCGCCGCCGGCGATGTCAGGGGCGCGCAGGCAGCCTACGAGGAATTTCTAGGCCTGTGGAAAGACGCAGATCCCGATGTGCCGGTTTTCATCGCGGCGAAGCGCGAACACGCGCAGCTTCAGCGATTGCGTTCCTCATGAGCACGGGACGCGAGTACGTGCGCCCATTGCGACTCGCCTAGCCGTTCTTCCTGGCCGACGAAGCTGACCGTAAGAGGCAGGGATGTGGTCATGACGCACGACAACCATCGGCGTTCGACGGCTGGCCGCTCGCCGGGCCACCTGGCTTCGCTCGTCATCCTGCTGGTCTGCGCGTCGCCACACGCCGCCCTGGCTCAGACGTTCGAGGTCGCGCCGCTGGCTGGTTATCGGTTCGGCAACGATCTGTTCGAGCTCGCGGCCAACCGCTCGGTCGACACGGACGGCGCGCCGGCGGTTGGCGTCGCCGTCAACGTCGCGATGTGGAACGGGCTGTCGTTCGAGGGGATGGTGACGCGCCAGAGGGCGTCCGTCAGCGGACGCACGGATGCGTTTGCCCCGCCGGCGCCCATCGCGGTCGTGATCGACCAGTACTTCGCGGGTGGCCGTCAGGACTTCGGCACTGGACGCGCGCGCCCGTTCCTGACCGGACTGCTCGGATTGACGCGCTACGCGGCCGATGGTGACAACGAGATCCGGTTCGCGATCAGCGGCGGAGGGGGCGTCCACCTGGCCGTCCAGCGCCATCTCGGCGTGCGTCTCGATAGCCGCGTCTTCAGCACCTTCGTGGATGTGGATACGCACGGCGGCGTCTGCGGCGGCCAAGGGTGCCTGGTCGGCCTTCATGTGAACGTAGCCTGGCAGATCGAGTTCACGGCGGGCCTCGTCGCCATGTTCTGACGCCGCTCAAGGCGAATCGATCGTGCCGGCAGCTCGTGAGCGCCTCTTGCACCTGAGCCGACTCGCGTACCGGTGACCGTGCTGCGTTCAGATTGCGCGAACGCCTGGCGTCCCCGATATCGGACCACCGTAGTGGCGCCACGCCACATCAGCGGGGCAGGGCACTCGCAGAGGTAAGATGAGAATCGTCAGCGCGGCATCAGCACGCGCGTCCGAGTACGTGGTGGCAGTCGGAAGGAGCACAGGGTGTCGCTATCCTTGCAGCGGCGACGCGTCGGTGACGTCAACGTCATCACGTGCAGCGGGAAGATCGTCGGCGGTTCCGAGGAGGACGAGTTGCAACGCCTGGTGGAGGGCCTGCTGCCTCTCGAGCCACACGTGATCCTGGATGTCGGCGGGGTCACGTCCGTCGACAGCGCCGGGGTCGGTCTGCTGGTCCGGCTCCTGCACCGCACGCGCCGCGCCTTCGGTGATCTCAAGCTGTGTCGCGTCCCTCCGCGTGTCGCAGAAGTGCTGCGCATCACCAAGCTGGCCGGCGTGTTCGACGTGCATGCCGGCGAGGACGACGCGGTCGCCGCGTTTTACCGCCCCTCCCAATCAGCGGACGCGCGCGCGATGCTCGGCGGTGACATCCTCTGCGTGGACGAGTCGCCCGATGTCCTCGCCTACATCTGCGGCGTGCTGCGCGAGGCCGGATACCGCGCGACGCCCTGCGGGAACATCGCGGACGCCACGGTGCTCCTCAAGGTCGCCCGCCCCCGAGTGCTGGTCATCGGGTCCAGCGCCCGCGCCCGCCTGAGCCCGGCACGAGCGGCGGCCCTCGACGATGCCCGCCGCACGATCGGGATCCTGGAATTACCGGAGGCGTTCGCCGCTCACGACCCGGTCGAGTCGAGCGGTCAGCTCCTCGCGCAGGTCCGCGCCCTCGCCGGCGAGCCGGCGTGACACATGCCGCCGGTAGCCCCGGCGCGATCGCGGACGCCGTTCCGTCGCGCGTCAGAGTGAGTGTCGAGTAGATGCGTACGAAGCGTCCGCTGCGTGAACCGGTGCGCGACGCGCCTGGGCCGAAGCCGAAGAACTACCTCACGCCCGCCGGGTTACAGCGTCTGAAAGACGAACACCGGTTCCTGTTGAATCGCGAACGGCCGGCGGTGACGCAGGTGGTCGCGTGGGCGGCCGGCAACGGTGACCGCAGCGAGAACGCCGATTACCAGTACGGGAAGCGCCGGCTGCGGCAGATCGATTCGCGCATTCGTTTCCTGGCGAAACGCATCGATGCCGCCGAGGTCGTCGACCCCGCTGCGCCCAGGCCGGCAGCGGCGGCCGCGCGCGTCTTCTTCGGGGCGACCGTCACCTATAAAGACGCGGCCGGAGAGGAACACGTCGTCAGCATCGTCGGCACGGATGAAGTCGATCTGACCCGCCGGTACATCAGTTGGCGGTCGCCCCTGGCGCGCGCGCTGCTGAAGTCCACGCCCGGCGATCGCGTGATCCTTCGCGCACCGAAGAAGATCGAACCCCTGGAAGTGCTGGATGTCGAGTACGTGCCGATTCCGATGGAACCGTTTCGCGAGCCGCCGGGTGCGGAAGCCGCGGTCAGGTCCGGCGGCGGTTCGACCCCGTGACAGGGTTCGAAGCCGCGACGGACCTGGCCGCGATCGAGGTGGCTACTTCTTCGGCGGTTCGACGGTGACCATCAGCGCTTCCGTGAACGTCACGGTGATCTTGTCGCCGACCTTCAGCCCTTCGAGGTTCTTCTTGTCCTCGACTCTCGCCGACATCTCGTGACCCTCGGCCGTTTTCACCTTGATTGACGGCACCGCGGGATCGATGGCTTCGACAGTAACCGTGGCCTGGTGCTGCTGCGTGACGGCCCCGCTCGGTTTGGTTCCCTGCCCGCGAACAGTCCCCATCCCCTGTTGAACGGTCGGTGCCGCTGCTCCCGGCTTGCTGACCTGATAGACGACCGCGGCGTGATACGAGAAGGTCACGGAGTCGCCGACCTTCAGCTCGTTGAAGCGTTTGATTTCCGGGCCGGCGTGGAAGTCTTCGACGTTACCCTCCGCGTCCTTCAACGTGGCGACCCGCTTGGTGTGGTCGATCGCGACGATCGTCGCCGTCTTCGAGACATTGCCCGCCTTTTCGACCGTCTGCTGTCCAGCAAGCGGCGTGATTGCCAGGCACAGCATCGCGATAAGCGTGAAGCCAGCCCTAAGTTGTCCCCTCATTCGATGACCCTCCATGTTGGTCAGTCCAGTTCGCAGCAAAGTTCGGGAGTCCGCCCGTGTCGAGGTCTGCCGGTTCGCTCCTGCGCGCGGCGCAGGCGCTCGGCCCCGGCCCATTATCGCCGAGGCCGATGCGAATACCGCACGAACATGATCGCGGGGGCAATTCCCGGGGCGTTCCCTTTCCACGGTGACGCTTTGATGCAGGCTCCTGAGGACGTTGACAGCTGGCCAACCGGGTCGGTCTACGTGCGCTGTGTCTCTCGGTTCAGCCATGGAGATTGGAGAGCCGGCCAAGACAGCGAGCTCAAGCGTTTTAGCCGTGAGTCGATTGAAGGTCGCTTCGAGGCGCCTGGAGCTCGATCACCACGCGAAGGCCGCCGAGCGGTGATTCCTCGAGCGACGTGCGGCCCCCGTAGGCCTGCGCGAGATCGTGGGCGATCGACAGTCCGAGGCCGCTGCCCAGCGCCGCCTCGTCAGCGCGCACTCCGCGCCCGGGCACACGCTTGCGCAGCTCCGCCGGGATGCCGGGACCGTCGTCGTCAATGACGATCAGGACCCTGCCGGACTCGGGACGGGCCTCGACCCGGCACGACGTGCGCGCCCACTTGCACGCGTTGTCGAGGACGTTGCCGAGAATCTCGTCGAGATCCTCTCGCGCCGCCAGCACCTCGATGGCTTCGGCAACGCGCACCTCGAACGCGACCCGGCGCTCACCGTAGAGCCGCTCCAGGGTCCGCACGATCCCGTTGATCGATTCCTGCAGCGACACCGCGACAGCCGGCCGATGACGGGACACATCGAGTCGCGCCCGCGCCAGATGGCTGTCTACTTGGCGACGCATCCGGTCCACCTGCGCCATGATGCTCGCCGCGAGCTCGGTATGGCCGTCACGCCGGGCGCGCTCCCCGTCCTGCGTCAGGATGGCCAGCGGGGTCTTGAGGCCATGCGCCAGATCGCCGGCCGCCAGGCTGGCCCGCGCGACCATCGCGTCGCGCTGATCGAGCAGGCGATTCACGTCAGCCGCCAGCGGCGCAATCTCGGCGGGATAGCGCCCCGTCAACCGCCGTTCCGGGTTGTCATGGATGTCGGCGAGATGGCCGCGGACCTGATCGATCGATCGCCAGCCACGCTGGACCTGCGCGACGCCGATTGCCATGCAGATCAGGCACACGACCGCGAACAGGTGGGCATGGCTCAGGAGGGCGAAGAACAGCGACGGTGGCTCGCGATGGCCGAGCGCGATGTGCCACAGGATGGTGGACGCGCCGAACAAGCCGATCATGAGACACCCGGCGCCGATCACCAGGTGGGCACGCAGCGAGAGCGGCCGCGTCACGGCCCAGGCTCTTCCACGCAGTAGCCCTGGCCGCGGACTGTCCTGATGCAATCGACACCGAGTTTGCGGCGGAGTCGCGAAACGAAGACTTCGACCGTGTTGGAATCGCGGTCGAACGACTGCGCGTAGACGTGTTCGATCAGCTCGGATTGGCCGACGATGCGCCCGCGATGGTGCATGAGGTACGAGAGGACGCGGAACTCATGGCTCGTCAGGGTGACCGGCACGTTGTTGACGGAGACCGTCGCCCGCGGGACGTGCAGCGTCAGAGCGCCGCAGCGCAGCTCGGCGTCGGCGTGACCGGCCGCTCTCCTGATCAAGGCGCGGACGCGCGCGATCACTTCCTCGACGTGGAACGGCTTGGCGACGTAGTCGTCGGCGCCGGCGTCGATCCCTTCGACCTTCTCGTGCCAGGAACCGCGCGCCGTCAGGAGCAGGACGGGCATGGTCTTGCCAGCGCGCCGCCACCGGCCGAGGAGCGTGAGGCCATCGATCCGCGGCAGGCCGAGATCGAGAATCACAGCGTCGTACCGCTCGGTCTCGACACAAAAATCGGCGGCCGCGCCGTCGTGCGCCACATCGACGGCATAACCGGCGGCCTCGAGAGCTGCCCTGAGGTCTGCGGCCAGGCGCGTTTCGTCTTCGACGACGAGCAGTCGCATCAGTGGCGAGTCCGCCTCAATGCTATCGAACTCGCGCGGTCAGCGCCCAGTCAGGAGAAAGTAGGTCGTGACCGGACGCGTGCCCTCCTCACGGACGTCGAACCCCGCTTTTGCCGCGGCGTCGCGCCACCAGTCCGGCCCGTAGGTGCCGCCGTGTGACAGCATCGGACCGAACGCCAGCTTCGCCCACCGATCGTTGGCCACAAGAATGAGGAGGAAATCGCCCCCCGGCTTCAGCACGCGATGGGCTTCCGCGAGGGCGGTTCGAGCGCCGTTGCGGCCGAGATGATCCATCGCGTACGCGCTGACGATTGCGTCGAAGGAGCCGTCGGCGAACGGCAGCTTCAGCATGTCGGCCGTCTCGATGGTCGCCCGCTCGGCGACGCCGGCTGCCTTCAGGTTGGCCAGCAATCGATCCTGCGGCCGATCACCCGGGCCGAAGTGCTGCGCGAACGAGGTGCCGAACAGGTCGGATGCGACGAGCGTCGCCTTGGGCCGATCGCTGAGCACCATGATCGACGAACGCCCGGTTCCGGCGCCGAGATCGAGCACGCGACCGGTGCCCGAGCTCAAGAACGCCGGCGTCGGGAGCGGTGGGACGTGGTTGATGCCGTAGAAGTGGACGAGGATGGCGACGCTGCCGGCCCAGAGCGACAAGGCGCCGAGCAGGACCATCACCGATCGCGATGCCCCAATCGCGCGCGCCGCGAGCACGGCGGCAAGCAGCACGCCGAAGAGGGCGAGATGTCCGTAGTTCAGCCACCACGGATAGCCGAAATCGATGGAGGTGTGTGACACGGCGGCATTGTCCGACATCCAGCCTGAACGGCGGCTGAACGAGCACGCGCGTCACGTCCGTCTGCCGTGTCCGCTCGCCGCGAGCGCGTGGAACGCCGCGCGGAAGACGTCGTCAGGATACAAGTCAGGCGTCAGGAGCCGCTGCATCACGAGACCTTCGACCAGCGCGTGGATCACGCGAATGAGGCGGTCGGCCGGCATCGGCAGGTCGCGCGGATCGCACACACCGCGCAGCCATTCCTCTCCGAACGCGAAGCTGTCGGCGGTCACGTTGCGCACTCGCGACTGCAGTTCGGGCTGGGTGAGCGCGTAGGCCACGCCCCGCAATCGGCCGACCGCTGCGGTCGTCCGCTCCGGCAGCACCGCCAGCGTCGCGTCGGCGATGGCGCGCATCACTTCGGCGAACGTGGCGCCAGGAGCGACGCGCGGCGAGATGGGGGCCCAGTAGGCCTGGCCCAGTGCGACGAACAGCTCGTCGCGATTCTTGAAATTGCCGTAGATGGCTCCCGTCGTCATCCCCGCACGCTGCGCCACCTCCTCCAGCGTCGTCCGGTCGTAGCCCTTCTCGCGGACCAGCAGCCGCGCGGCCTCCAACAGGGCCGCCCGCGTGCGATCCCGCTTGTCTCCCTTGGGCTGTCGACGCGGAGAGGTGTTGTTCGGAATGGTCATATGCGAATTATATATATGCTTGTTATTTTATAAATTGTCTATAAAATACCCCATCATGATCGACCGCATCTCCGAGGTGCTTCGAGGCCAGTCCGAAGACGGCGCGTTCAGCGGGGCAGCAGCGCTCGTGTGGCGGCGCGGACGGATTGAACACCAGGCCGCCATCGGGCGGCGGGACGTGCGGAGCGGAGCGCCCGTCGAGCCCGACACGATCTTCAGGATCGCGTCGATGACCAAGCCGGTCACGGCGGTTGCCGCGCTGATGCTGTACGACGAGGGGCGCTTCCGGCTGGACGACCCGATTACGCACGTCGTCCCGGAACTGTCCGACCTGAAGGTGCTGCGTACGCGCAACTCGGGCCCTGACGACGTGGTCGGCGCCGAGCGAAGGATCACCTACCGTGATCTCCTGACACATCGCTCTGGCCTGAGTTACGGCGACCTTCAGCGCGGAGCAATGGCTGCGGCCTACACCGAGCGACTCGGGACAACGATCGACAATCCGCTGTCGCCGGACGAGTGGGTCGCACGTCTCTCGACGCTCCCGCTCGTCGAGCAGCCCGGCGCCGGCTTTCACTACGGCCACTCGAGCGATCTTCTGGGCATCGTCATCGCGCGTCTCGAGCGGGCTCCGCTGGGCGCCGTCCTCTCACGTCGTGTGTTCGAACCGCTGCAGATGCGTGACACGGGCTTCATCGTCCCCGAGGACAAGCACGCGCGCCGCGCGGCGCCGTGCGGCTTCGATCCGGAAGGTCACCCCGCCACGCTGGCCACGGTGCCCGGCGGGCAGGCGCTCGCCGAGCGCCCCTCGACAATGACCTTCGAGTCTGGAGGCCAGGGTCTCTGGTCCACTGCGGAGGATTACCTGACGTTTGCGCGCCTGTTCGTGGAACGCGGCTCGGTGAACGGCGTGCCGATCCTGCGGCCCGAGACGCTCGCGCTAATGACCTCGAATCAGCTCACGCCCGACCAACGCGCAAGAGCGCGGATGTTCGGTCAAGCCCTTTTCGCCCACGGGCATGGATACGGAATGGGCGTCGCCGTCGTGACGAACCCCGAATCGGCGGATCCGATTCGGGGCCGCGGCGGTGTCGGCACCGTCGGCTGGCCGGGGGCATACGGCGGCTGGTGGCAGGCCGATCCTGGTGACGGACGCGTGCTGGTATTTCTCACGCACAACATGGTGACGCTCGAACAGATGGGCAGAGGCATCGGCCTCGGCGTGTGGACCGCGATTGCGACCTTCCACGCCATGGCCACTGCGTCATAGGCGAGTCGTGCGCCCCGGGGCGGAGACAGGCGGTTTCGGCGTTGAGCTCAGCGGCGTCCGGTGCACCGCGGCCGACGTTCGAGGGCGGCGCGCAGCCGGCCGCCTCCGCTGCGCTACGATCCACCACCATGAATGGACGACGCCTCTTTGCCGTCTTCGTCGCGACGCTACTGTCTGCGGTCGCCGCCGGCACTGTCGTCCCGCTGGCCCAGAGCGGCCCGCGCATCGAGGTCACGATCGCTCAGGGGGCTCGGACCGAGGCCACCACCGGGATGGTCTACGTCGCGATCAGCCGCGACAACAAGCGCACGCCGATCGAGCAGGCGAGTCCGACCGGGGCGCCGCTGTTCTCGAAGTACATCGACGCGATGCGCGCCGGCACACCGGTGCCGTTCGGCGCCGCCGATCGCGGCCATCCGCTCGCCAGTCTTAGTGACCTGCCGGCGGGCGAGTACTGGATGCAGCCCTTCGTCAACGTCTACACGCGCTTCCCTCGAGCCGATGGCAAGACCGTCTGGCTGCACATGGATCAGTGGGAGGGGCAGAACTGGAAGCGGTCGCCCGGGAACGTCTACGGCGAGCCGGTGCAGGTGTCGTTCGATCCGAAGTCCAACGTGCCGATCAAGCTGATCGCCGATCAGGTGATTCCACCCATCGTGCCGCCACCGGACACCGCGCAGGTCAAGCACCTGAAGATCGAGAGCCGGATCCTGTCGAAATGGTGGGGGCATTCGATCTATCTCGGCGCGACGGTGCTGCTGCCGAAGGATTACGAGCGGCACCCGGACGTCCGCTACCCGGTGAACTACGAGCAGGGGCATTTCTCGCTGCGGGTGCCGGGCGGCTTCGGCAGCGGCGGAGCATTCGACACCTTGTGGATGGCCGACGACACGCCGCGGATGATCTACGTGACGCTGCAGCACCCGTCACCGTATTACGACGACTCGTATGGGGTGAACTCGGAGAACAACGGACCGTTCGGCGACGCGATCATGGAGGAGCTGCTGCCGGCGGTCGAAGCGCAGTTCCGCGTCATTCGCGAGCCGTGGGCGCGCATGGTCTCCGGCGGGTCAACGGGCGGCTGGATCGCCGCGGCGCATCAGATCTTCTACCCCGACTTTTACGGTGGTTCGTTCGCCAGCTGCCCTGATGCGGTCGACTTCCGCTATCACCAGATCGTCGACATCTATGGCGACAAGAATGCCTACTTCGTCGACAAGGGCTGGATGAGGGTGGATCGTCCCAACCAGATCCGTCCTGACGGCAACGTCGAATCGATGATGAAGGACGAAAATCACTACGAGCTGACGATCGGCGACAAGTCGCGCTCGGGCGGCCAGTGGGACATCTGGGAGGCCACCTACTCGCCGGTCGGCGCTGACGGCTATCCGAAGCGGCTGTGGAACAAGTCGACGGGGGTCATCGACCCGACGGTCGCGAGCGCCTGGAAGAAGTACGACCTGCGCGCCGTGCTCGAGGCGAACTGGGCCACGATCGGCCCCAAGGTGGCCCACAAGCTGCACATCTACGTCGGCGACATGGATTCGTACTTTCTCAACGACGCGGTCGAGAAGCTCAACGAGTTCCTGACCAAGGCGGACGCGCCGAAGTTCACCGGCGAGGTCGTGTTCCAGCGGCGCGCACCGCACTGCTGGGGACCGCGCGGAGCCGAACTGATGACCAAGATGGTCACGCAGATCGAGCGCTACGCGCCGGCCGGCGCCGACCTCAAGAGCTGGCGTTACTGAGCGCGCCCCTCTGTCGCTCCGATCACTTCGCCCGATATCCCTGCCACACGTATTCGAGCGCCTGCGGGTAGGTCTGCGTGATCACCTTGCCGTCGGTATGTCCGGCGCCCTTCGCGTAGACGAACTGGTAGTGATAGCCCTTGGCCTTGAGCGCGTCGGCGAAGCGGATGTTGGCGATGACCCAGTTGTGGAGACCGGAGGAGCCGGCGGTCGCGCCATTGTCGTTCTGTGAGACGTGCATCCAGATCCGGATCGGCTTGACCGGGCTCTGGGCAATGACGTGATCGTGATACTCCCACGCGCCCCGCGGGTAATTGTCGTCCGGATGCTGGTTGACGAACGTGCCCGAATAGATCAATACGCGGTGGTACCACTCCGGGTGGAACCAGGCCATGTTGAATGATGCCGAGCCGCCGGAGCTGCCGCCGAGCGTCATGCGGGCATCCGGGTCCTTCGTAAGCTTGACGTTGTAGTTCTGCTCGACCTTCGGCAGCACCTCGGCCTCGACGAACTCCGCATACTTGCCGGAGACAGTGTCGTACTCGAGCCCCCGTTCACTGCCCATCCCGTCGCCGCCGCCGTTGGCGATCATCACCGCGATGATCGGAGGCAACCTTCGCTCCGCGATCATGTTGTCGAGAATCGTCGGCAGCTGGTTGTTGCGGGCCCCGTAGGCATCGCAGGACACGATCAGCGGGGCGGCGGTCCCGGCGACGTACTGGCTCGGGATGTAAACCGTCACCGCCCGCGTCGGCGTGGCCCCTCGCAGGCCGGTGTCGGGATAGAACTTGCTATCCGCGGCCGTCAGCGTGAAGGTCTCCACCCGGCCTTTCGGCACGCCGTCCTTCGGTGTGAGTTCCGGCGCGGGCGCATACTCCGGGCCGATGAAGTAGTTGCCGTCGCCGGCGCCCGGCGTCCATGCCGGGAACGACTCGAGCTTCGCGATCTCCGCCGCGTCGGACTCGCTGAGGGGAGGCCGGTTCCCTCGTCCCGGCGCCGGTGCACCAGGGGGCACCGTTGGCGCAGCTCCGGCCGGTGTCTGGGCAGATGGCGCTGGTGTCTGGACAGGAGGCGTCGGCGCGATTTGCGCCAGCACCAGTGTGCCGGTCATCAACAGGCCGGTGAAGCCGACCCGGGCGGTGAGCGTGCGCGTTGTCATAGGCGGTCCTCAGCTGACGGCAGCGCGAAGTACCGACCTCCGCGTGCCGCGGATTATGGCCCTGCCGGCCTGGTCTTGTCACCCACCGCCGCATCGTCCCTTCACCGTTGACCAGGTGTCCACCTTCGACAATGCTTGTTGGTCGTAACCGCGATCGATCCAAGGAGAATTTGCGAGATGAGTGAGTCCGCTGTGTCCGCCCCCGGGGCTGTGCGTCCGGTCGAGGCCATTCGCGCGCAGTTTCCAGCGCTTCGGCGCGAACACCGCGGTCAGCCGGTGGCCTACTTCGATGGCCCCGGTGGCACGCAGGTGCCCGAGGTGGTCGCCGATCGCATGCGCGACTATCTCCTCAACCACAACGCGAATACGCACTGGGCCTACCCGACCAGCGAAGAAACCGATGCGGCGCTCGCGGACGCCCGGCTGGCACTCGCCGACTTCCTCGGCTCATCGCCTGACGAGGTCGCGTTCGGCGCCAACATGAC
>Ga0207701_10005741_pt1 | contig 12429 bp, 8 predicted proteins | sample KBSSwiSSwithPhiX_FD_184294 | JGI IMG/M metagenome (GOLD analysis project Ga0207701, IMG submission 184294) | Switchgrass rhizosphere bulk soil microbial communities from Kellogg Biological Station, Michigan, USA, with PhiX - S5 (SPAdes) (version 2) | ecosystem: Environmental > Terrestrial > Soil...
CGACTTGTACTGCGTCGCAATGTAGATCCGCCGAAGGCCGGAGTTGAGGCAGTTGCTCAGCGCAAAATCGATGATTCGATACGGTCCGCCGAAGTAGACGGCCGGTTTCGCGCGGTCCTTGGTCAGCGGAGACAGGCGTTCACCCGCGCCTCCGGCAAGGACGATGACGAGGCTGTCGTCGAGCAACGCCGCCATGACGGTCAGCTCCTTCGCAGGATCACGCGGGCCGGGGCGCCATCGGCTCCCACCACCGCGAGCGGCAGACAGAACATTTCGTAGGTTCCAGGTTCCACATCCCGAAGGTTCAATCCTTCGATGATGATGGTGCCGGACCCGAGCAGGACGTGATGCGCGGGCGCGCCCGGTGTCTTGTACTGCTCGACGGAAAGATAGTCCACACCGAGCACTTTCACGCCGTGATCGACGAGAAACCGCGCGCCGCCCTCGCTGACCCCGATGAAGTCGGTATGGAATTCAGGGGTCCCCCACAGCCGTGAATTGTGTGTCTTGAGGAGCAGGCGGACGTCTTCGGTGAGGTCGAAGCCGGCCAGGTCCTCGGCCGTTACGCTCCGGCGGGTGGTCAGTTCGACGACCCGCGTCCGGCCGCACAGCATTTCGAGCGGCAGGCTCTCGACTCCGCCGCCATCGTCGAAGAAATGGCGTGGCGCATCGACGTGAGTGCCGCCATGAGCACTGATGTGAATGGTGGAGACGTTCGAGCTGTCGCCCCTGGCCAGGCGTTTGATTGCCTCCAGGCTGAAGGGCGTGTTGCCCGGGTAAGTCGCCAGATTCGAATCGATGGGGACGCTGACGTCGATGAGCTTCATGGGGGTCGCGGCGGGAACGGATACAGCATAAACAAACATGCTGCTTTTCGCGCGAAATACTACCGTGGCAGGCGTTTGACTTGGATTTGGCGAGCCGCCTATGATTGGCTGTTTTCGTGTTATCGACTTCTTATTGGAGTAGACAGGTATGGCAATTCGGCGCCTCGTCCTTGCCCTCGCTTCCGTGGTCCTCCTTCTCACTGCCTCCTCGTTGCTGGCACAACCGAAGCCGCAAGAGCAGACCAGAAAACTCAGCAATGACGAGAAGAAGGAACTTCAGGCCATCTCCACGATGCTGAGTACTGGCCAGGCTCCGGCCAACGACTTGTCGCTCGCGTGGGCTGGCAACGATCTGCTGAAGGCACAAGGTAACAAGGAGTACGTGCCGTTCACGATCACGCTCGACCCTTCCAAGCTCACTGGTGGGAAGAGGGTTTCCCTCTATTGGCGCGTTGTTTCCAAGGACGCTCCAGCTCCAGACCCGAAGGCAAAGAAGGACGACAAAGCCCCACAGTATGCGTTCGAGAACCTTCACACCCTTGATCTGCCAGCCACGCCGGGTCCGGTACGCCTGAGCCGTTCATTTGTGGTCGGGCCGGGCAGCTACGACGTCTATGTCGTCGCAAAAGAGCCCGATCCGAAGAAGAAGAGCGACCCGCCAGCCAAGACGGGTGTTTTGAAGCAGGAACTCACGGTTCCCGATCTCTGGAACGGCGAGCTGACCACCAGCTCTGTCATTCTTGCCGAGCGGATCGATCCGCTTGCGGCCCCGCTCACTCCCGCGCAGCAGGAAGAGCGTCCGTATGCCCTGGGCAACATGGAAATCGTGCCGGCACCAGGCGCGAAACTGAGCAAGAAGGGCGAACTCTCGGTGTTTCTGCTGATCTATAACGCCAAGATCAACGAGGCCAACTCGCCTGACGTGACCGTCGAATACAACTTCTACAACACGCAGAACGGTGCCGAGAAGTTCTTCAACAAGACAAATCCGCAGTCGCTCAATGCCCAGACCCTGCCGCCCGGGTTCGACCCTGCGGCCGGCATGACCAACGGCCAGACCATTCCGCTGGCGTCGTTTCCCGAGGGCGATTACCGCCTGGAGATCAAGATCACGGACAAGCTCGCAACCAAGTCTGTGACGCGGGACGTGAAGTTCTCGGTTTCGGCGTCGTAAACGCAGATCCGGCGGGGTCAGTCCCCGCGGTTGAACAAGATGACAGGTGCAACCAGCTTTGTGGCCTCGGCCTTGGTCGGCGGCCTCTTGGTTGTGGGAACCCCGGGGTTTGCGTCCGCGCAAGTGAACGCGGCGCCAGTGTCCGCAGCGCCTGTCGTACGTCTGTCCTCTTCGGCCGCGCCCGGATCAATCTCCGGCGTGGTTCTCGACGAACGCGGATTACCCGTTGCCAGCGTCGTAGTGTCGGCGCTCGGCGCCGTCACCACTGTGGCAGTGACGGACGCGTCCGGAAAGTTCCAGTTCGGCACGCTGACACCAGGGCCCTATCTGATTCGGGCTCACATGGCCGGTTACGTTGCTCCGCGAGCTGAACTGGTGCAGGTCAGGGCGAGTGCGGGTACGCTGTCGACGATCGCTCTTCGACGTGAGGGTAGTGTGCCCGTGCTGGCCGCAGGCATCGGTATTTCAGGCATCGGCACCGCCGTCGCGACGCCGCAGACGCCCGACGCAGCAGGCACCTCTTCGGGCACCACCGCCGAAACGCAAGACGACGCGGACGATCATTCTGAAACCGCGTGGCGAATCCGTCACCTGCGGCGGGGGGTGTTGAAGGACGCGACGCTTCCCGAATCGGTGCTCGCGGATTCGAGTGACGACAACTCGCTTCCGCGCGAAATGTTCGGGCAAATTGCCGGAACGTCCGGGCGCTTCGTCAATCTGTTTGCCGACGCACCCATCTCAGGGCAGTTGAACCTGCTCACTTCCGGGTCGTTCGACTCGCCCCAGCAGCTGTTCTCCAACGATTCGATTGCCCGCAACATCGCCAACGTTCGCCTGGGCGCTCCTGCAGGCGATCGCGCCGACTGGGCAGTCGCCGGCGCACTGACGCAGGCCGATATTTCTTCGTGGGTGGTTGCCGGTTCGTACTCGATGCGCGCGCCAGCGACGCATCGGTACGATGTCGGTCTCAGCTACAGCACCCAGCGCTACGACGGAGGTAACCCGCTCGCGCTGCGCGATGTGACGGACGGCAGTCGTAACGTCGGAACCGTGTACGGCTACGACAGCTTCGCCATTTCGCCCGAGACTACGCTGACCTTCGGGTCCGAGTACGCCCGGTACGACTATCTGTCGAACAAGTCGTTGCTGAGCCCGCGCGTGGGACTGACGCTCACGCTGGCGTCGCAGACGCGATTCGATGTGAGTCTGTCGCAACGAGCGCTGGCGCCTGGAGCTGAGGAGTTCCTGCCGCCTGGCGATTCGGGCATCTGGCTACCGCCGCAACGCACCTTCTCGTCGCTCGATCCGCGCAGCGGGTTCCAGGCGGAACGCACCAGGACGGTCGGCGCCGGCCTCGAGCACGATCTCGGACCGGCAACCTTTGGCGTGCGGGCGTTCCGTCAGCATGTCAACGATCAACTCGTCACCGTTTTCGGTGCCGAGATGCCGGGCCGTCCGACCGCGAAGGTCGGGCACTACCTGGTCGGTAACACCGGCGACGTAGATGCCACTGGATTCAGCACCGAATTCCGCGCCGTCATCGCGAGTCGTGTCCACGGCGCCCTCGAGTACTCGGTCGCCCGCGCCCGGATCCTTCAAGCGGGCAACGACTACGTGATGCTTCTCGCCCCATTGGCCGGCGCCGGCGGACCTGAGACGGTGCAGGACATCACGGCCAGGGTCGACACCGAGGTGCCGGAAACGGCGACCCGCGTGATGGTGCTCTATCGCCTCAGCAATGGATTCGCTCAACCGCGCGGCCGCGGCGAGTCTCCGGGCCTAGCGTTCGACGGGCGTTTCGACGTCCAGGTGCGGCAATCGCTCCCCTTCATGAACTTCAGCAACGCTCGATGGGAGATGCTGATCGCCGTTCGCAACTTCTTCCGTGACGCATCCTGCGACCAGTCGCTGTACGACGAATTGCTCGTCGTCCGGCCCCCCAAGCGCGTCGTCGGCGGCGTCACCCTGCACTTCTGACGGCGCCCATCTGGCGCCCGTCCAGGCTTCGTTCAAGATTTCGGATAATTGAACCGAAAAACCGAAGAGCGGTGATTTTCGGCCAGAATTTCATGGGAATTCGGGCCACCGCATCGGGCGACAGTCATACGATGTGATGATTAGTCGATGTGTGCGGTCTCGCGCGGGCGAGTCGCAGCCGTCCGGCTGAGTCTAACCGGCATGTCACACGCTTCCACTACGGTGCACACCTACGAGGCAGGCGCCTCCGGCGGTGTTTTCCGCTCCCCGGAGCCTGAACCGCTCTGGCGAACGTGGGCGCGACCTTTGTCCGTCGTCGCCATCGTCGTGGTGCTCGTCGGGCTGGGTATCGCCAACGTCGTGATGCGTGCCCGCTGGCACCAGGTAGAAGATGGTGTTCTCTGGAGCGATCGCGCCCAGGGCGTTACAGCCGTTGCGATAGCAACTGATTCGCCCGCGGCCACCTCCGGCGTGCAGACGGGTGACATCCTTCTCGCCATCAACGGCATCCCGGTCGAATCGGCTTCGGACGTGGTCGAATCCCAGCACCGCGGAAGCGCTGGGACGCGGTTGTCGTACACACTGCTCCGTATCGACAACCGGGAAGCGCTCGAGGTGTCGCTGGCGGAGGCTGCCCGGCCTGCGTCGATGTATTTCGTGCTTGCGGCAGTCGGGCTCTTCACGCTCCTCGTCGGCGCATCTGTGCGGCTCCGTCGCCCGCGAGACCAGGCGACGCTTCATTTCTTCTGGCTGTGCGTCGCGTTTTTCGGGGCATTCACGTTCTCTTTCAACGGTCCGTTCGATCGCCTCGACTGGACGTTTTACTGGGGCGACGCCGTGTCGATGGCGCTGCTGCCGCCCCTGCTCCTGCACTTCACCCTGGTCTTTCCTGAGCGCCCCCGCAGGCGCGGCCGCCTCTCCAAGCCCTATCTCCTGCTGTCGGCCATGTACGCGCCGGCGCTGATTTTGGGCGCCAGTCGTATCGCCGCCATCGCGCGCAGTTCCAACGGCGAGATGTTGTCGCGCACGCTCGAGACGCTCGATCGTTTGGAGCCGATCTACCTGTTTGTCTGCGCCGTTTCTGCAGTCGTCGTGCTGGCGCGAGGATTCGGCGAGATCGCTTCGCTGACAGGGCGGCGTCAACTCCGGTGGATCGCCTGGGGATCGGTGCTGGGCGTGGGCCCTTACGCGCTGTTCTATGCGCTTCCGTGGGCGTTCGGCGCGAACCCTCCGCTCGCCTTGCAGTTGACCGCTATTCCGCTCGGCCTCGTCCCCCTCGCGTTCGCTTCGGCAATCGTCCGCTATCGGCTGCGCGATGTTGAAGTCATCATCAAACGCGGTCTCGCATATACAGCGTTCCTGGCGGCCAGCGGATTGTTGTACATGGCGATGCGGAAGTCGGTCGGGTTCTTCTTTGCCGACAACAACGACCCGCACAACTGGATCGTCGCCGCTCTCGCGACGACGGTGGTGGTGCTGCTCGCGCAGCCGGTCAAGGACGCCGTCCAGAACGCGCTGGACCGCGTGTTCTATCGCGATCGCTACGACTATCGCCGGGCGCTCGTTGGGTTCGCACGCGATCTCAACAGCGATCTCGACGTCGTCCGTCTGAGCCAGCGACTGGTCACCCGCGTCGTTGAGACGCTGGTGGTAGACCAGATGTCGCTGATGCTCGCCGACGAGCGGCTCGGGGACTTCCGCTCGATTGGGGACTTCGGTTTCCAGCACTCCGTGCCCCGCCTTGGCCGAGCCTCCTCGCTCGTCCCGCGGCTCGATACGAACCATACGATCGCGCTCGACGATCCCATCGCCGCCGCAAGGTTTGCCGCCGAGGAGGTTGAATTCTGGCGCGACCAGGGCATCTATTACTTCGTACCCTGCGTCTTCGAAGGGTCTGCGATCGCCGTGCTGGCGCTCGGCCGCAAAGAGTCGGACGAACCGTTCAACAGCGAAGACCTCGCACTGCTCACGGCGGTCGCCGGCCAGGTGGCAACCGCCATCGAGAACGGCCGGCTGTACCGTCAGCTTCATCTGAAGGCCGAGGAACTCGGCCGCATGCGCGAATTCAACGAGAACATCCTCGAGTCGCTCGACGACGGCCTGGCGGTGTTCGACGAAAACGAGCAGATCGTTCGCTGGAATCACGCCTTCGAGGCGTTCTACGGCGTGACACGGGAAGAGGCCGTCGGCCGAAGGCTCGCCGAGGTTTTCGACCGGCAGTTCGTCGAGGCGCTCAGGGCGGCGCGCGACGAGAACCCACTCGGGACGACCCTCTTCAAGGTCCCGCTGATTAGCCGTGTTGTCCCCGACGAGGATGACCTGGCGGCGCCGCGTCTGCTGGTGAACGCCACCGTCGTGCCCCTGCAGACACACGGGGCGTCCGATCTCGTTCCGGGAACGATCCTGCTGCTCGAGAACATCACGGATCGGGTGAGGCTCGAGGAGCAGTTGCAGATTTCCGAAAAAATGGCGTCCATCGGCCTCCTGGCCGCTGGCGTGGCTCACGAAGTGAACACGCCGCTCACCGGCATTTCGAGCTACACGCAGATGCTGCTCGAAAACGCGGACGCTGCAGACCCGAAGACGCAGATCCTCGAGAAGATCGAGCGTCAGACCTTCCGGGCGGCGAAGATCGTCAATGGCCTGCTGACGCTGTCCCGGCCGGGAACACCGGGCGGCGAGCGGTCGACGGTCGATCTGAACGTGGTTGTGAACGATGTTTACACGCTGCTCGAGCACCAGTTCGAGGTGGGCCGCATCAAGGTGCGCCGCGAACTGGCGCAGGAGCCGGTGCTCGTGCACGGCATCGAGCACCAGCTTCAGCAGGTGTTTCTCAACCTGTTTCTCAACGCACGCGATGCCATGCCTAGCGGCGGCTGGCTGACGGTGTCCACGCGCTCCGACGGCGCGAGCGTCGTCGCCGAAATCGCGGATACCGGGTCCGGGATTCCGCCGGAACAGCTCGCGCGCATCTACGATCCCTTCTTCACGACCAAGGCCATCGGACGTGGGACGGGTCTCGGGCTGTCCATCTCGTACGGGATCGTCAGGGAGCATGACGGCACGATCCGCTGCGACAGCTCGGTAGGGCAGGGCACGAGGTTCACGCTGACGTTGCCCGCCTCGGTTCGGCCGGCTCTTCGAAGCGGCGCCCGGCTCTGAGTCCGTCCATTACCGCCATCATGCCAACGACCCGCAAAGGCACGATCCTCGTCGTCGATGACGAGGAGATCATGCGAGAGATCCTCGAGACGCTGCTGACTCGCGAAGGCTACGAGGTGAAGCTCGCTTCGTCCGGGGAAGAGGGGCTCGACCTGGCTCGCTCGCTGCCGTTCGATGCGGCGGTGGTCGACATCATGATGCCGGGGATAAACGGCATCGAGACGCTCGACGAGTTGCGACGGATCGATGAGGACCTTGCGGTCATCATCATCACGGCCTATGCGTCGATCGAGAGCGCGATCTCCGCGATGAAGAGCGGAGCGTTCGACTACATCACCAAACCGTTCAAGAACGACGAAGTGCTTGTCGTCATCCGCAATGCGATGGAGCGGCGCCGCCTGGTCCACGAGAACCGCAACCTGCGGCAGAACATCCAGGAGCGGTATCACAAGTTCGGCAACATCATCGGCCGCAGCCCGAAGATGCGCCAGGTGTTCGACCTGATCATCCAGGCCGCGCCCAGCCGATCGAGCATCTTGATCCAGGGCGAGAGCGGAACGGGCAAGGAACTGGTCGCGCGGGCCATTCACGCCAATTCGTCGCGGTCCGAGCAGCCGTTCGTAGCCGTGAACTCGGGCAGCGTGGCTCCGGAGCTGCTGGAGTCGACGCTGTTCGGCCACGTGCGGGATGCGTTCACCGGTGCGGTGTACCCGAAGAAGGGGTTCTTCGACCTTGCCGAGAGGGGAACGATCTTCTTCGACGAGATCGGCAGCGTGCCGTCGGATACCCAGTCGAAGCTGCTTCGCGTCATCCAGGACCGCGAGTTCACGCGATTGGGCGGCGTCGAGTCGGTCAAGGTTGATGCACGCATCATCGCCGCCACCAACCTGGATCTCCGCCAGATGATGGAGGAGGGCCGGTTCCGCGAGGACCTCTTCTATCGACTGCACGTGATCACCATCACCCTGCCGCCGCTGCGCGCGCGCAAGGACGACCTCCCGCTTCTCGTGCAGCACTTCCTCCACAAATATGGGGAGGAGAACCGCAAGCCCGGCCTCGAGCTGACGCCAGACGCGCTCGATTTGCTCACCGAATACGACTGGCCAGGGAATGTGCGCGAACTCGAGAACGTGATCGAGCGTGCCGTGGTCCTTACGGTGGGAGCGCGGATCGGAGCCGAGCTGATTCCCGATCATGTGCGGCGGGCACCCAGCTTCCACATGCCCCAGTTCGTCGTCCCGCCCGAAGGCATTTCGTTCAAGGACGTGATCACCGACTTCGAAAAGAGGCTGATCGAGTCGACACTGGAGGCCGCGGGCGGCGTCCAGAAGCGCGCGGCCGAACTGCTTCACATCAAGCCGACCACGCTCAACGAGATGATCAAGCGTTACGACATTCGCCCCAGGCGCAAGCGCCAGGGCGGCGGGCCGCAGGACGGCGCGGCGGAAACCCCCAACAGCTGAACGCGGTCAGTCGAGGTTCGTGCGATCGCCTCGTGTGGTTGGTGCGGAGATCACCAGGAAACACACGTCGGCCTGTCCTGCGTTTCGCACCAGGTGCGGGTTTCCCGGCTCAATCTCCAGCGCGTCCCCGCCGGCGAGCGTGTGCATGCCGTCGGCTGTCTCAATCGTCAACACGCCTGTCAGGACGAAGAACAACTGGCGCGCGACGGTGTGAAGGTGGCGGACCTCGCCCTCCCCGGGAGGGATGCGCTCCTCGATGACCGAAAGGTCGGGCCGGTCAAGCAGGCGCCAGCCGTCGCACACTCCGCCCCACCGATAGTGTTCAGCGGTCGCGCGGTTGCTGACGCTCACGAGCGCTCACCGGGCATTCCGGACCTTCGCGAAAACACGCTCGTACTTCGCCAGCACGATGTCCCACCGGTAGTGCCTGCGAACGTATTCGCGCCCGTTTCGTCCGAGCGTCGCCCTGAGCCGGGCGTCCGCGAACAGCAGCTTCATGCACTCCGTGAACTCGTCGCGGTCGGCGTACCAGAGGCCGCCGTTGCTTCGCACGCAGTGCTCCACCAGGACCTCGCTCCGGGCGTTGACCAGGATAGGCGTGCCGACTGAAAGCGCTTCGAGCGCCAGCAGGGACAGGCTCTCGTAGGGGGATGGACAGACCACCACGGTTGCGGCCTCCAGGGCCTGCACGCGCTCGCTCTCGCTGAGCAGTCCGGCGAATCGGACCGACGGGTCTTCGGGGAGCGACATCAGCTTGGCTCCCATAAGGGCCAGAGTGGCTTCGCCGCCCTCCTTCACGTAGCCGCTGAAGTATTCGAGGAGCTCCTCACACCCCTTGCCTGGGTCGATGCGGCCGCCGTACAAGAGGAACGGGCCATGAAGACGATGGCGACGCCTGAACACGGAACCGCGTGACAGGACGTGCGACGGATACTCGCGCGCGCCCGGTTCATCGCTGCCCTCGTCGGCGCCAGTTCCCTCCGCTGCAGAGTCGTCCGCCGCCGGTAGCGGCGCATCCTCTCCAGCGGGCTCTGGAACTCTCGGATGCGGCTGCTGCGGCGGAATATCGATGCCGACACCGATCAGTTCTTCGAGCAGGGGACGGTCGGGGAACTGCTGCTGCACGAAGGCGCGTTCGCTGTCGGTGAGATAGCACAGGGCCGCGGGCCCGGTGAACACATCCTTGAAGATCTCGAGGTAGATCGCCGGTTCGTCGTGTGCCGTCGGAACGACGATGCTGCGGCCCGGATTCACTTCGAGACCCTGGACGGTCGTCGCGTAGAGATAGGTGAAGAAGATGAGGACGTCGTACTGCTGGTGATGCCGGCGGAGGTGCTCGATCAGCGCGGGGCACCACGGACCCTGCTGCTTCAGCCACTCCATTTCGTCCGCGCGCGTGTGTTCGTGGTTGAAAATCCAGTCCGAGTACTTGTTGAACGATTCGATGTCGCGGGTCCGTGAACTCGCAAACCGGCGGATTGTCACGCCTCTGACGCGATCGGTGCCCTCGGGGTATTCGTTCTTCCAGGTGACGTAGTCGCGGGCGCACGTCGTCAGGACGTCCACCTCATGCTGCGCTGCCAGGCGCTCGGCGACGAGGCGGCACAGTTGCTCGGAGCCGCCGAGTACTTCGGCGCCGTATCGCTGGATGACAAAGGCAAGCTTCATGACGGGTAACTGCCACCAGAGTACGCGACGACGCCGGAGATGGCCTTCTCGAGGCGTGCGTCGGAAAAGTCGGCCAGGCGTTTGCGCTGGCCGGCGATGACCTGCGCGCGCAGTTGGTCATCAAACGTGAGGACACCGAGCAGTTCCGCCGCGTATTCCATGTCCTTCGGCGTGAACTGGACGCCGCTTCCTCCGAGGGTTTCCGGAACGGCAGCGGCCGAATAAGCGAGTATCGGCACGTCCGCAGCCATTGCTTCGAGCAGCGGCGCGCAGAAGCCTTCATGTTCGCTCAAAGAGATGTAGACCGCTGCGTGGCGATAGTAGACGGCAAGGTCTTCGTCCGGCACCGGTCCGGTGAACACGAAGCGCTCGTTGAGCAGCCGGTACTGCGCCATCATCGCCCGGATGGAGGCGTAGTACTGCGGCACCGAGTCGTACTTGCCAACGAAGATGAAGCGGTAATACGAATCCACGTACCGCTTGTAGTGTTCCGCCAGCTTCAGGTGATCTTCGATCTTCTTGTTCGGGGCAATGCGGCCGACGAACAGGAAGTTGATCATGTCGTCGTTCGTCAGGATCTTCTCGAGGGCCGGCCGCCGGACCGGGTTCGTGATGCGCGACAGGTCGAGCGCGAGCGGCAGGACGCCGGTCGGCGCAAAACCCATTGCCTCGAGCTCCGACCGGTTGAACTCGGACACGCCGAGCGCCAGGTCCACGCGACCGACCAGCGAACCGAGCTCCGCACGGGCGAGCGAGGCCAGGCGAAAGAGCGCGGCGCTATACGGAGCGAAATAGAACGCCGGCGTGACGTTGTGATACTGCATCACGCGACCGTGCGGCAGGCGGGCGAACGCCTCGGTCATCGGCGAAGGCAGTGCGTAATGAAAGATGGTGATATCGCCGCGTCTCGCCGACGGATCTGCGAAGGGCAGGACGTCTCCCTGGAGCACGTCGTCGATAGTGAGCGCGAAGATGTCGGACTGGTGACCCAGCGCCCGCAGCACGGCGCGCATCCGCCTGGCACTGTCGCCAATCGCGTCGCCGGCGTGGGCCGCCGGGACCCATTGGTTGACGATCACGCCGGCCCTTCGGGCAGCGCGAAGTAGGCGGACGGCCGATAGCGCCGGAACTCTTCGAGCTGTTCGAGCGAGTCGAACTGCTGCCAGAAGTCGAACGCCACGCGCGGTGCGCCCTGCCTCGGTTGAGACAGGATCTCCTCGACGAAGCCGAGCAGCGTTCCGTCGAAATCCCTTGCCCGCAGGCGGCCGACCGCTTCGAGCTGCTGCTGCACGACGGCCTCCTGGAGGTCGTCATTCGAGAGGACGGCGTCCATGAGCGAAGCCACGTACGCCGGGTCCTTCGTGTCGAACAGGATCCCTGCACCGTCCATCGTCGCCGGCACTGCGGTCGCCGCGTACGCGAGAACCGGCACCTGCTTGTAGAAGGCCTCGATCAGGGGGACGCAGAAGCCTTCGTGTTCGCTGCAGCAGAGGAACAGGTCGGCCAGTTCGTAATAAGCAATCAGCTCGGCGTCGGAGACATGCCCGGCGAAGTGCACGTGCTGGAGCCCGAGTTCGTTCACCAGGTGTGTCAACCCCGCGAAGTACCGCTCGAAGACGCTGAACACGCCGGCAATGATCAGGCGGCTGCGCGGATTGAACGTGGTGTGATAGGCGTGGAAGCAGCGAATCACATCCTCGATCTTCTTGTTCGCGATGACGCGCCCGACAAAGAGGATGTTGGTCCACTCGTCGTCGAACTGCCGCGCGACGAACCAGTCGGCCGGGTCGTCCAGGTGTGCGAGGTCCGGTACCACGGGCAGTACCGCAGTCCTCTTGAAACCGAGCGACACGAGATCTTCGCGGTTGAACTCGGAGTCGCCGAGCGCCATGTCGCAACGGTCCACGTAGGCGTGAATCTCGCGCCTGCCGCGGAAGCATTGGCGTGCGAGCGTCCGATGCACCGCGGCAAAGTATTCCGGCGGCGTGATGTTGTGGTAGATGAGCGCCATCCGGTCGGGAAGGGCATAGGCCGTCCGCGACGCTTTGGAGCCGATTGAGAAATGGTGCAACAGGAGATTCTCAGGATCGGTGGCGTCCACCAGCTCGCGGTAATCCCGTGTGAGCGATTCGAGGCGCGGGTCGGCCGTCTCCACGAA